>Ga0172368_10002213_pt1 | contig 25177 bp, 22 predicted proteins | sample Lak11m_FD_114540 | JGI IMG/M metagenome (GOLD analysis project Ga0172368, IMG submission 114540) | Freshwater microbial communities from Kabuno Bay, South-Kivu, Congo - kab_022012_11m | ecosystem: Environmental > Aquatic > Freshwater > Lake | place: Democratic Republic of the Congo: South-Kivu...
GGAGTGGGAGTGAGTACGTTTTCGCCTTCATTCACAAGCGCAGTTAAGCATACATCAATCGCCTCGCTGGCTCCTGTTGTTACAAAAATATCATGAATGTTAGTAATGCCTTTTCTGTCGGCTTCCTTTGCGATTGCATCAACTGCCGATTTGATGCCCGAACTCGGCGAATATCCGTTGAAATTATTGAGCATAGCCTTGTAAGTGGATTCAACCATAGCTTTGGGCGGAGCGAAATCAAACAGATTCGGATCTCCGATATTAAGATAAAGCATCTCTTTTCCCGTTTTCGCCGTCTCATTTGCCAACACAACGATATCCCTAACTGCGTAAGTTACATTTTCAGTTCTGATTGCTGGTTTGATCATTTTCATGGTGTTTAAATGTTCTTGAATTTGAATAAAATATATCGTGTAAAATTAATAAATAACTGATAATTGTTAATGGTTAATAGTAAATTACTACCCCGCCGAAGTAAAACTGCTAATTAATATTTTCCAACTTCCTAACTTGACAAACTTTCCAACTTGATAAACTTTCTAACTTGACAAACTTTCCAACTTGACAAACTTTCTACTTATTTATCCTTCAGCAGCTTCGGGTCGAGACCGTGTTCCTCATAGAATTTTTCGTATTTGGTTTTTACACCGTCTTTAATCTTATCCAGTTCCTTAATAAATTGATTCAGTCCAAGATTGCCGCCGTATTCAAAATAATAATCAGCTAACATGTTCAGGTATTTTCCTGTCATAAGTATTATATTATCGAATGATACATCCGATGAACCGTCAAGCAGATTAAGCCTTTCTTCTTCCTCCGGGCGGAGTAATTCACTTTCACTTAATTTCAGAAAATTATCAACATCGCCCTGAAGGTCAGCATGAAGGCTCCAGAATTTGGCAGTGATGAGCAATTGGTTGATTATCTCTCTCAGTTTTGCATCGCGCACCTGTGAATAATGCTCAAGAAGTTTTTCCTTGGGGTCTTTAAGCAGTGCATCAATTGATAATGAACTTAATATCCTGTGAAGATCGGTAGTTTCTTTTTTCGACTCGGCAATCCTTCGGAAAACCTCGACTGCATTTTTGCGGAAAACCACATCGCAGTCAGATTCCAGCCCAAAACCCTTGAGCAGATCAAGTATCTCATCACTTTGATCGGGGAATTTTCTGAAAAGATATTCTTCACTGAGCGAAAAAGTATCGTTACATTCTTCCTTGTTGTCAATCAGGCTGATAAGATACGATCTCAGCCGGAGTAATATCGAATAAATATCGTGTTTATCCTCAGCCATCAGAGTCCTCCGCTTTGATTCTGGAAAACAGGTTCATCCCATCTTTCCGTTTTATTATTCCTGTCAAAATAAATAACTCCGTCTATCCTGCCGGTCTCATAGAAATAACTTGATGAATTTTCACCTTTATAAATATTATCCGGTTCACCCAGAATATCCCTGATCTCTGAGGGCGACATTCCCTGGCGGATGTTTCTCCAATTAATTTCTTTCATTTTTTTGGTATTAATTGAGGCTGCAGCATGGGGAGTTTCAGAAATTTTTTGCAGATTATTTTCATCAGTCAGCAACTTTTCAATTCCGGAAACTCTTTCGTCCAGTTGATTTATATATCTCTGCTGGACAATAAACATTACGACAAGGACTATCGTAATAAGTAGAAAAATAATATTAATGATGGAAAACTTTTTTTTCGGCTCATCATTCATCGCATCCCCTCCAGAATAATTTCATTCAGGCGGACGTAATGCAGACTAATCATATAACGTCCAAAGCACAAACTGAAATAACTGTATAATAAATATAAAATATTATAACTTAATCTTACATGCAATATGTCACTGAAACCGTCTCTATCAGGCTATTATTACTAAAAGATACTGTTTTATACCCCGGAGATCCGACGAACAATTTTTAATTTTTGATCCGTAATTCTATCTTTGTTGTTTGATTAAAAATTAATTCGGTAATATGAGACAAAGTAAATCATTTATACCAACACTAAAAGAAGTGCCTTCCGATGCAATAATCCCGAGCCATATTCTAATGCTCAGGACAGGAATGGCAAGAATGGTCGGCGCGGGAATATATTCATTTTTGCCGGTCGGCTATAAGATGATAAAAAAAGTATCTGAAATCATCCGCCAAGAGATGGATGCTATCGGTGCGCAGGAATTTCATCTGCCGGCGCTTAATCCAAGGGAAATCTGGGAGGAAACCGGGCGCGTTGAGGCTTTCGGCGATACGATGTTCCACATAAAGAACCGGGATTATGTTCTCGCTCCCACTCACGAAGAAATTATGACATTCCATGCTAAAGGTGTGGTAAAATCATATAAGGATCTGCCGCAGATATGGTATCAGATCCAGACAAAATTCAGGAATGAACCCCGCCCCCGCTCAGGTGTTATCCGCGGACGCCAGTTCCTTATGAAAGATGCTTACTCTTTCGATTCTTCGTTCGAAAATCTCGATAAATCCTACGACCTGCACGATAAGGCATACAGAAAGATATTCGACCGCTGTGGACTAAAATATTTTGTTGTTGGCGCTTCGAGCGGTGCAATGGGTGGATCAAAATCGGAAGAATTTATGGTGAAATCCGAAGCCGGTGAGGATACGGTTGCATATTGCGAAAGCTGCGGATATGCAGCAAATGTCGAAGTTGCCGCTTCAATTACACATGGAGCGCCCGCTCATAATAATAGCCCGGCAATATTCGAAATCCCGACTCCTGGCGTAAAATCGATTGATGAACTCTGTGCATTCCTCAAAATTAATGAAATTGAAACTGCAAAATCAAGGGTCTATATCAGCTCGGAAAAACCCGTTCTTGTTCTGATGTCGGGCAACGATGAAGTTAACGAGACGAAACTTGAGGCTGTACTCGGCGATTTACGTCCTGGTCACCCCGATGAATTAAAAGAGTTAACCGGAGCCGATGCCGGTTCAATCGGACCTGTCGGATTCAAAGGCAGAATTATTGCCGATGTTCGTCTGAAAGACGCAAACAAACTTTATAGCGGTGCGAATAAAAACGATTACCATATCGGAGGCATCGATATGAGCCGCGACGTTCCGCAGGCAGAGTATTTCGATCTCCGGACTGTCTGCTCAGGCGAAACCTGCACCCGTTGCGGAAAAAATCTTGAAGTATTCAAAGCAATCGAACTAGGACATATCTTCAAGCTCGGTACAAAATACTCGGATGCGATGGGAGCAAATTTCTTAGATGAGGAAGGCAAAGATCACCCGATTGTGATGGGCTCTTATGGAATCGGAGTTGAACGTGTGCTTGCCTGTTTTATTGAGCAGAATAACGATGAACGCGGAATTGTCTGGAGTAAGGCACTTTCGCCGTTCGATGTTCATCTGCTTGGACTGAATATGAAAAAAGAAGCCGTTGCAGAAGCCTCGGAAAAAATATATGCGGAACTGAAGAACGCCGGATATGATGTTCTCTTCGATGACAGGCTCGATGCTCAGGCTGGATTCAAATTCAACGATGCTGATCTTCTCGGAGCGCCGCTTCAGATAATCGTTGGCGAAAAGAATCTGCAGAATGGAAACCTCGAAGTGAAAGTGCGCCGTACCGGTGAAAGATCGCTTATTCCATTAGCCGGACTCATTGATTTTTTAAAAACTACTTTTGATTCGATGCCGGCATAAGCCGGCATTTTTTTATGTCCGGGGTATTATATCTCGTAGCTGTGCCGATTGGAAACCCGAAGGATATTTCCTTCCGGGCAATCGAAACACTTAACTCCTGCGATATTATCGTATGCGAAGAATTAAAGCCCGCCCGCAGGCTTCTTGCATATCATGGCATTTCCAAAGAGCTTTTACCTTATAACGAACACAACGATACCGAAGAAACCCCATCGCTGCTTAAAGTACTCAGGGATGGGCAGAGCATCGCCCTGATTTCCGATAACGGAACTCCCGTTTTCAGCGATCCCGGTTACGATATTGTCGCCGCCTGCATTTCGGCTGGTATCCGTGTTGTACCTGTACCGGGAGCAAATTCTATTATTCCGGCGCTGATCGTTTCGGGATTCGAACTCAGTTCATTTTATTTCTGCGGCTGGCTTCCCCGCAAAAATGAAGAGCGCGCAAAACACCTCCGGAAATTAGCTTTAACAAAAGACCTGCTCGTTATTATGGAAACCCCTTACCGGCTTAATAAATTACTTGAAGAAACGGCATCCGTTTTTGGCGGTGAAATCCCTGCTTCCCTTGCATACCGGCTGACATTCGAAGATGAGAATATTATTCGCGGAACTCTTGATTCAATAAGGAAAACCACTCTGAAAAATCAATTGAAAGGCGAATTTGTTCTCGTGATAAATAACAGAGGCAAAGGGAAAAGAAATTGAGGTTCCTTTGCCACCTAATATGTCATCAAGAGTTTTACAGTTTCATTGTAAAACGAAGCGATCTCAGCATGCAAACTGAATCTCACGAAACACCGGTCATTTCGTGAACTTCTGTAGAGGCATGTTAGCGGGGCGGGGTAATGTCACTTCGAGCGGGACAGGCAATAATTCTATTCCAGGTTTTCTTGTTATTTGGACAAATCTCTAAACATTCATAATAATTCCACTTACTTGATGCCCGTCTGCGGGGTGGGCAGCAAGGCAAAAAAAATCATAAGTCCCGGGCAAGACGAAACCCGATGAAACCAAACCAAATGTCAGGGTCGCTCCAGTTGCGGCTCTCAGAATGGCAGTAGTGGTCGAAACTGCCCCACGAACCGCCGCGAAGGACACGGGCGGTACCGCCAACAGGGCCTTTCGGGTCATTTGCCGGGCTACTGCCATAGTAATTCACACCGTACCAGTCGCTACACCATTCCCAAACGTTTCCGCTCATATCATATATCCCAAGTTTATTCGGCTTCTTCTGTCCTACCGGATGGGTTTTATTTCCTGAATTACCCCCATACCAGGCGACTTCATCAATATTGTCACTTCCCGAGTATTTACACGTGGAGGATGAGCTTGTCGAAGCCCCCACTTTCGCAGCATATTCCCATTCTGCTTCTGTCGGAAGTCGTCCGCCAGCCCATTTTGCATAAGCGTTGGCATCATTCCAACTTACATGGATAACTGGATGAGAGTCTTCTTCCTGAGATCGTTTATCTCCTTTCTCATTACATCTCCAGCTTACTCCATCTTTTTTTTCTAAACTTTCACCATTCCAGATCAAACTAAAACCATACTTTTCTGCATCCGTCTTGTATCCAGTTGCTTCAATAAATTTTCTGAATTCTTTCACAGTTACTTCATATTCCCCGATATAAAAACTGCTAACTGTGACACTGTGTAAGGGCTTTTCATCACTTTCCCCATCATTGCTTCCCATAATAAATGTGCCCCCTTCAACCAGTATCATCCTGCCCGGTTCAATTATTGCCTCCTCACAACTTATTATGACCATAATAACTAGTAATATAAAAAGTAATCTTTTCAGCATTTCTTTTCGTTCGTTATTTTTCTTATAATTCAAAATATTTCTTTTTAAATGTTTGTTACACATTTATTTCACTTGGTTTATAAAATAATATATTTTGTAGTCTTTTAATAATCTTCACGATTTTTTTTTTCATTTCCTAGTTAGCTTGAAATTTCATGCCTTCATAATATTTACGTTATCCTATTAGTTTACCGTATGTTAACTATTTTTTTTTGAGGCTTTCAGATTAAATGATGTTCTGCTATGAATATATTAAGACCTCATATCATTCTTATGACTGGATGTTCCCTTCAGATGAAATATTTGCCTATATGGCCGCATCGGCTGCTTCGTGAACTTCAGCAGAGATATGACAGATCTGGCGGAACCGTGTGAGGTGCTGCGATCTCTCCCCGCACCTGATGCCCCTATGGAACACAATTTGATTGTAAACTCAAAAATATTTTGCCCGCTCTCTTTTTTTCAAATATTGTGTGATCTCACAGCAATAATCTGAACTGTACTTTTGGGATAGCCTCTGCCAGGAGGGTAGGGTACGTGATGTGAAGCCGGGTGAAGGAGAAAAAAATCGTGCGACTCCTTCGAAGTCGTTTACTATCTCAATATCGCCATTTCTATAAACATTCGATACCTTCGGCATCGGGTGAAGCAGTCCTATCTGCATACAAGTAAATGTTTTTATTGCTGTTGACTTCAGTCAACCGGGAGGTTGTGAATATGACAATAAAAGGACTTTAGTCCCATTTCTGGCTGTATTCGGGCAAAAGCCCGAATGGGGCAGGACTATTTTTGCTATCATTCCCGTTCACTGAAGTAAACAGCAACAGCTAAGTGATGATGTGACCTATGCCGTCACATGACTTCTTGCAGCAGAAAAATATTGATAATTAACTTGAGGCAAAGTGGTAAAGATCTTAATATTATAGTAGTCCCAAAATTTAACAGAAAACTGTGATTCACTTTTTGCCTTGACTGAAATGCGCTTCAAGAGTTCAGGCTGAAATTCGCGGAAGCTAACTGCTAATCTCTGTGCTCACCTTCTTTTCCTGCGAAGTATTCATCCGATAGAATCCCATAATGCACTGTATCGAACCAATTATTATTTTTATGCAGTTCTTTCCTTTGAACTCCTTCCTTTATCATGCCGGATTTTTCCATCACTCTACCGGATGCAATATTCCCTTCGAGATAATGAGCTGTTATTTTATGCAATCCGAGTGTCTCAAATCCAAAACTGATCAGCGCTCTCAGGGCTTCAGTCGCATAGCCCTTATTCCAGTAGGGCACACCGATCCAGTAACCGGCATCGCCAATTAAACCTGATTTATCTATCCGCAGACCCATGGCACCCAAAAACTCACCCCCTGCTTTGATTGTCACGGCAAAAGTCTGTTCACTTCCCGAAATTCTTTTGCGCCGGGTTGAGCGTATCCACCTGGCTGCAAGTCCCTCGGGATAAGGATGCGGAATAAAAAGCACAGTATCGGACACTTTCTTATCACCTGCCAGGCGCATCACAACTTCTGAATCGGATAAACTTAAAGGACGGAGTAATAATCTCCCGGTCTCAAACGAAACGGCATTTGAATGAATTATTTTCTTTCCCATCGGGATTCTCTATATATACTGCGAAGTTTGCAAAAATTTACCTATTTTTTTACTATGGCAAAATAATAAATAATCTCGGTAGCTTTGTGAAAATACCCAAATTAAAAATTCATACTCAGATACTTCTGGCATTACTTCTCGGCTCCATATTCGGCGCAATATTCAGCATCAATCAGACAAAATTATTTATAAGCCATTCTGAAAACGGCATCATAAAGGAGAGCGCTGTTGAGAAATGGGAAAGCCTTACAGTTTACAGCGCCGGGGAGAAGATTATTGCAAATGATTTCTCCTTAAAAGAACAGGTTGAAATAATTGCATACGTAAGAAAACTTATAAAAAAGAACAGCGATTTTTCCATTACTGTAAAAAGCTACAAAAATTCAAATGGCGAAATTGTATCTGAAAAAGAGTTCAGGGAAGTTAAAAAGGTATATAAACAGAAAACAGCGCCAATGCAGATAAAGTGGATAGGCGATCTTTTTATCCGCCTGCTTAATATGATAGCTATTCCGCTTGTAATTGCCTCACTTATTGTGGGGGCTGCAAGTTTGGGAGATATCAGGAAAGTAACTCGTATCGGGGGCAAGACAATCGGGCTTTACCTTATTACGACATTTATCGCGTTGACAATCGGAGTATCCATAACAAATCTGATCAAACCCGGATCGATTCTCAGCGAGGATACAAAATCGCGCCTGCTTGCAGCATACGAGAGTGAGGCTGCCGATAAATTTGAAACGAATGTGGAAATGGATTTCAGCCAGGAGGTTGTGAATCTTTTTCCTAAGAACCCCTTCGAAGCAATGTCTTCAGCAAATATGCTTCAGATTATATTTTTCATAGTGTTTTTTGGAATATCCCTAAGTTCGGTCTCGCGGGAGAAAAGTGAGCCGGTTATAAACTTCTTCGACGGCGTTAGTGAGACGATGATAAAACTCGTGGATTATGTTATGATCATCGCTCCGTATGGAGTTTTTGCACTGATCGCCGCTACCGTAAGCGAATTCGGCTTTAATATTCTTCAGACACTGTTCTGGTATTCTCTTACTGTTGTGCTTGGGCTGCTGCTGCATACACTTGGGGCATATTCATTACTTATTAAACTTTTTACAAAAATGAAGTTGTCTGTTTTTTTCAGAGGAATGCGCGAAGTTCATGCCGTTGCTTTCAGCACGAGCTCCAGTGCCGCGACCCTGCCGCTGAATATGGAGATGTGCCAGAAAAACTTTGGAACTTCAAAAAGTATTACAAGTTTTGTGCTCCCGCTCGGCGCTACAATTAATATGGATGGCACTGCTTTATATCAGGGGGTAGCTGCAATTTTTATATCGCAGGTCTATAGTATGGAGCTCAATATAATGCAGCAATTAACAATTATACTTACTGCAACACTTGCATCAATTGGAACAGCGCCTATTCCAGGAGTGGGAATCGTAATGCTTGCCGTAGTTCTGCGCTCAGTAGGAATACCTCAGGAGGGAATTGCGATGATCCTCGGAGTTGACAGAATACTCGATATGTGCCGCACTGTTACGAATGTTACCGGCGATGCTGCCGTTAATGTATCTGTTGCTGCAACAGAAAATGAACTAAATCATGAAATTGCAATGGCTGCTTCTTCCGGAAAGCAAAATGCCGCATCTTAAAAAATTCTGGAACGGAATCCTAACTATCTTTCTTACTGTGTTTTTCGGTACCGCCGGATATTTTGTAATTGAGCCGGGGATGAGTCTTTTTGATGCATTTTACATGACTATCATAACTATTTCAACAACCGGTTTCAAGGAAGTGACTGAACTTTCAGATGCTGGCAGATTTTTCACAATCATACTAATAGTTATGGGCGTCTCTGCAATTGGTTATACAGGCGGCAGAGAAATACAAACATTGATGGAATACAATATCATCAGGAAAAGAAGAATGACCAGAAGAATTGAAAATATGGCAGAACATTATATTGTCTGCGGTTATGGAAGGATGGCGAAAAGAATCTGCGGAGAGTTGAAAGAAAACCGGATGAATTTTGTTGTAATTGAAAACAATCCGCCAGAGATCGAGCGGCTCGAAACTTCCGGATATCTTTTTATTAATGGCGATGAAACAAAAGACGAGGATCTGATAAAAGCCGGGATTATGAGAGCCCGCGGATTAGTCGCGGCAATCGGCAGCGATGCCGAAAATGTTTTCGCAACTCTTTCGGCAAAGGGATTAAACCCTGATATATTTGTTGTTGCGCGTGCACTTGAAGATGCAACGCAATCGAAACTTAAAAAAGCAGGAGCCGACAGGGTTGTAATGCCTTATGAACTTGGCGGCAACAGAATGGTACAATTGCTTCTGCGCCCGTGAGTGATTGATTTTATTGATGGTTTCGGAAAAGCTTCAAGTTTTGATATCGGACTCGAGGAAATTACTGTAAGTCCAAAGTCGTCACTCATCGGAAAAAGTCTTGCAGAGTCACCAATACGAAGCGAACTAAACGTGATTGTTGTTGCGATCAAAAGCAAAGACGGACACTTTGTTTATAACCCGAAATCATCAGCAGTGATCAGAGAATCAGATAAGCTGATTGTTATTGGTGAAGAAGTGAATCTGCACAAATTTAATGAATTGTGCCAGCCTTAAGATTTCTTAACTCCTGCTATGCGGCAGGATTTGCTCATAAAGATACTCTCCTGCCGCCGGTAGTTTTGACGATTATCAACTGCACAAAAGAAAGTTTCCATTAATTCGATTTTTTTTCTATTATTGCAAGTCTGTTTCTTAATGACGAATTGTATTCTGATCCATTTCGGAAATTTTTAGAAATAACCTGAAACCCGCCGCTGTAAATGAGATTTGTTATAGGGTGGAATAATTATTATTTTCAATGCTGAGGAGGCGAATTGAAAAAATTATTTTTTCTTCTGGCTCTGACATCTGTGATATATTCACAGTCATACCATACGATAACGACCAATGATGGTGTAAACGACTTTAACACACAGAATGAAAGATTTAACACAACCAGGCAGCAGATATATTCCTACATTACCTGGGATAAAGATTACATCTATTTTGGTTATTCCGGCTCAACCCCCGGCGGTTCTATAACCGATAACGACAGGGTATTCCATATCTATATTGACAGTGATCCGAATCAGGATCCAATGGAAGGCGAAGGCACAACTGATGGCGAGCAATGGAGATGGGATCCTGTCCTTCCATTTACCGCCAACTATCATTATGCTTTTAAAACTGTGAACAATGAAGAAATCCGGAAAGTTTATTCGAATAATGCTTGGGTGAATTCTGATTTCGGCACGCAAAATTACAAAGCAACAAACTACTGGGAGCTCAGGATCAGCCGGAGCGGATTAGGTAATCCTTATCAGATCAATGTGCTTGCTTATATTGAAGAGGATTGGAACAGCACCGCTTCAATAACCGGAGGAGTACCTTTTAATCTTTTTACTGACAACACAAATCAGGGTTTAATCAATTTTAACAATCATTGGGTGAATCTGCTGCTTATCGACCAGATATATCCGAACAATGCATTTAACAAGGATAATATCCAATGGAGCCTGAGATTAAAAGCTTCAGTTAATTCACTTTCGGATACTGCGACATACGCCGGTATGGCAGTTAATGCAACTGATGGTTTCGATAGCGGGATCGATCTGGCAAAGCCGCCAACTCCGCCTTCGAATTATGTCGAAGTGTTTTTCCCGCATTCCGACTGGAATGAAACTGTGTTAGGCCCAAAATTTTCAAGAGATTTTAAAAGAAAGGTGCTGCTCGATTCAACAACTTCCTCCTGGGATTTTTCCGTTGTCACGAGCGTTGAAAATGGTTCGGTAACTATTACGGCAGATAATTTCAGTTTTATCCCGGCTAACTATGGAATCAGGATTTACGACATTACGGCGGACTCCACGCACGATGTCCGTAATTCGGGGACATACCAGTACACAAGCGGCGCTGCTGAATCCGAGAGGCAGTTCACTCTTATTATCGGCACAACTTTCTCCGATCAGAACATAAGTGTTTCGGCAAATAATCTGAATTTCGGCACAGTAAAAACTGATTCAGATTCAACTATAAATTTGACCTTAAGAAATACCGGACAGCTTCCGCTCACTATCAGCGGATTATCTTCGTCAAACCAGGCTTTTACATATACCGCGAATCTGCCTGCCGTACTTGAGCAGAATCAGCAGCTTGTCGTCCCGGTAACATTCACCCCGCTTGCCGCAGCAGTTTATAGCGGTACGCTCTCGGTTACAAGCGATGACCCTGATACCCCGCTCCTGAACGTTTCACTCACGGGAACGGGACAAACGCTTTCCCCTGATATCAGTTCTTCTACAAGAACGCTCGCATTCGGTGGTGTCCGGGTCGATTATTCCTCGACTCTGAGTTTCAAAATTTATAACAACGGCGATACTACACTTGCCGTCAGCAGTATCTATGTAGCCGGCTCTGCTTTCACCTATACCGGAAACACATCATTTAACGTCAACGTAAATGATTCTGCAACAATTTCATTGATCTTTGAACCACTCGCAGTAACTCTGTACCAGGGAACTGTCGGCATCGTAAGTAATGACCCCGATACGGATACTCTCACGGTTCAGCTTAGCGGTGAAGGTGTCACATCAACTGTGGCAAAAGTATATCCGGCCGGCTGGAGTATGGTATCCGTTCCTGTGATACCTGATAATGGACTCGCTTCGGTGGTATTCGGTGATGATTTCTCTTCGTGGTTTCTTTATAATTATTCCGGAACAGGCGGATATTTTTCTGCAGATACGGTAAAACCTGGAAGAGGATATTGGCTCGGTATCGAAACGTCGGATACTCTCGACGTTACCGGTACTCCTATTACCGATTCGCTCGCTTATACGCTCAATGCAGGATGGAATATGGTCTCTTCGCCATTCCTCAGGAAATATCTTGCCTCAGAGGCATTTTTCAGTAAGGATGGAGAGCTTAAGACTGCCGCAGCCGCAGCTTCCGCAGGATGGATACAGAATGTTTACCATTACTATCAGACTTCACCAGGAAGTTATGCTCAGAAAGACACACTCGAGCAATGGAACAGCTACTGGCTGACAACCCTCACTTCCGGTGTGGATATAGTGTTTTACCATAGCAGTTCAGTCGGAACTCCGCTCAAAAACGGAAGTCCTTTCAAACTCGATCTGAACAATTGGATTGTATCAATTACCGCAGAAATGAACGGCAAAACAGACAAATTGCTTGGTTTCGGAGTACGAACTGAAGCTTCTGACGGATTTGATGCTTTGTACGATTATGCGAAGCCGCCAATTGCTCCGGCAGCAGGTGCATTCGAAACATATTTCCTGAAAACGGACTGGTCGGAATATATCACAAAATTTGCTGCGGATATCAGGGTGCCATACAATCTTCCCGAACCGGGAAAATCCTGGGATTTCAATTTCAGAAGCCGCGCTCAGGGAACAGTAACACTCCGTTGGGAGAATATACTTGAACAGATACCGCAGGCCATCCGCGATAATTATTATTTTATGCTCGAAGGAGAAGGATTACAAGGCAGCATAAATATGCTGAGCCAGAGCTCACACTCGTTCAATGCGGCGGCCAATGCTGTTTATTCATTCAGAATAAACAGCAGCCTTACCGGCATCGGTGATGGCGGAGAAAAGGACTTTTCCTTCCGACTCGGACAAAATTATCCTAACCCGTTTAATCCTTCGACTATCATAAGCTATGAACTCAATTCAGTAAGCTATGTCACACTGAAAGTATATGATTTTCTTGGAAAAGAAGTAGCAGTTCTGATTGACAGTGAGAAATCAGCCGGAAATCATACAGTTTCATTCAGTGCAGAAACCCTTGCAAGCGGAATTTATTTCTATACAATTGAAGCAAGAGGCAGTGACGGCAGCTTCAGAAAAGATGTTAAGAAGATGATACTTCTGAGGTAAAATACTCTTTAGTTCTAACTTGTGATTTTAGAAAGGCTGTTCATATTGGGCAGCCTTTTTTTTGCCTGTTCTCGGGGATACTTCGATACATTCCCCTATGAGGTTTCGTCAACTCGGCAAACAAAGTGCGAATCACTCAGCCTTCTGGCACCGACGTGCCCCCATTGTTGAGTCGTCCCCCCGGTTCTGCTCTGCATTGCCCTGTGAGGCTAAAGGAGACGTATCGAAACAACCTGCAGAGTAAATCCTGGTCACGGATCTGCCTTGGGAATTCATCTGAAATACACTCCTTACAAAAAGAAAACTGAGGCTGTCTCAAATTGCAAGGTTAATTTTTCTTCCATTCGCAGGGGTGTGTATCCCACACAAATCAGCACTTCGGTCATTTCGATACAATCCGACTCTCTAACACATATTCGAATCCTGATAAGGAATGAAGAGCGATGCCCTTCGCCCAGTCTAAAAGGTTGTGTCCTGCGCCCAGTCGAAGGGCGGTGCCCTGAGCGGAGCCGAAGGGCGGTGCCCTGAGCGGAGCCGAAGGGCGGATCACTCAGTGACCTTTTTGGTTTCTCTGAATAAATCCGTCATCGCTCAATTAACGGAGTAGTTTTACCATGAGTACCGGCGATTACCTGAAATGTTCATAAACATCCAAGCCTCCCCCACACCCCGGCGCTTCGCGCCACACCTCCCGGAGAGGGGAATTTTCCGCTTGCAATGAGTGTATGTAGGATGATTAGCGCCACCAAGTAAAGCTTCTTCAGGTAAAATCTGTTATTGCGGGGCAGGGCATTGATTCGCTGACAAGAAACTTAAATTTTAACTGCATTGCACAAGCCTTAAATCCTATCTTTCCATACGCGGCGTCCTCTCCCGCCAAATTTAATCTGTTTTTCATCTTTGCAATTTGTAATTTGCAATTTGCAATTATTATTTACCGGGTATTTTTCATGGCTTCAAATGCTTATGACAGAGGACTGTTATTCTTCAGGATCGCTGCCTCTTCGGCAATGATTTACGCTCACGGCTTCCCGAAACTCGCGAAACTGATCGCTGGCAATTTTGCTTTCCCCGATCCGCTTGGAATTGGTCACGGTCTCAGTCTTGGACTTGCAGCCTGGGCGGAATTCTTCGGCGCAGCGATGATTATCCTCGGGATTTTCACCCGGTTTCATTCGACATTATTAATTATTACTATGTCTGTTGTGATTTTTATACATAAATCCGGCAAATCCTTTGGAGAATATGAACTGGCTTTTTTATACCTGCTGATTTTTATTACACTGTTTATTACGGGTCCCGGAAAACACTCACTCCAGAACGGCGCATACCGTCTTTTCGGAATCAAAAGTAAAATCATGAAGGTTATCCTGGGATAAATGCAGGCAGCTTAACCCGTTGGAATTACCAAAGGTTGAGATATTATTGAGTAATGTAGTAAATTTGGAAACGGGAATTTTTTCCTGTTTATCAAATTGAAAAAAGAAACGGAGTTGAAATGCTAATTGTTGAAGATGTTGACTTAACGCCGAATCCGCAAGCGCTTAAATTTATACTGAATAAAAAACTGCTGAAACGCGAAGCAAGAAATTACGCGAACAAAGAAGAAGCTGCCAATGATCCCCTGGCTACGGGTATATTTGGACTGCCGGGAGTAGTTTCTGTCTTCTATATGGATAAATTTATCACTGTCGAAAAGGACCCGAAAAGGAACTGGGGTGAAATCCAAAGGGCTTTTGTTCCTTTTATTAAGGCATTTGACGAGAAAAAGATCCCTGCAGAAAAAGAGCTAAGCGGAACCACAGATGCAGAAACCGAACTGCTGCAAAAGATAAATGATATTCTCGATAAACGAGTACGTCCCGCATTGGCGGGTGACGGTGGCGGACTTGAGATCATGGGGCTTGAAGGGCTTACGCTGAAAATAAAATATCAGGGCGCATGCGGAAGTTGCCCGAGTTCCATACGAGGTACTCTCGTTGCTATTGAAAATCTCCTGCGCCGGGAAGTGAATGAATCCTTAGAGGTCGTCTCAGCACAGTAAATCATTTATAATTTTTCGCTGCATTCTCTCATAAGTTCTGAAGCATTAAAATGCCGGATTCGAAATCTTGAATAACCGGCATTTTTTTGAAGTTAATCTAAAATCCCAGAATTATTGCCGTTTTTCAATTTGTTGACGTACATTATATCTGTGACCTATTTATAACAAATTTACAAAATACTCAGCCGGTTAACCTGGAGAATAGATATAAGCACTCAGACGGCACAGGGTATTTTCAAAATTCAATTCAATACTTCAATATCGAACGGTTTTCGTGGAATTACTTTGATTCTGATCTTAACAGGGTGCAGCCCGTCGTTACCCGGCTCTATTCCGGTCCCGATTATAATCAGCGACTGAGCATCCATACTCTCTATTGAAAATGTCCCATTTGGTGTTTCATTAAGATTCAATGGAATTTCGTAGCCACCAAATGATGAATCCCCACCACCTAAGGAAACCGGTTTGCTATGATACTGCTGCGCCGATGATTCTATGAAAATACCATCAGCTATCAGTGCATCTCTGTTCGCCTCCATGACTGATTTCGAAAAAGTATTTAATCCAATAACGACTCCTACTCCAACAACAATGAATGTAAATGCTGAAATAAAAGTACCGATAATTCCTAATATCATCCCGGTTTGCGTAGTCGTTTTTTCAGTAAACGCAATAATTCCTTCTTTAATTTTCTTTAAATCTTTTTTCCCCATTATATAGGCAGGAATACCAAGAAATGGTCCCATTAACAATATGCTTAATATCCCGAAAACCACAATAAGTGTACCTCTGCCTTCCTGATTTTTACCTAAATCATATGAAGTATCATGATCATTTCCCATAATAAACAACTCCTGATATTATCAATTAATCCGGATGTAACAGCAGACCCGCTGCATACTCCTTCATTCAGTTAATTGCGATAAGCAGCCGGATAGAATCTTCGTTTGCATTTCATTAAGCGGAATTATTCTAATCTCCGGATCAATACTATGATCTTAGAAAAAAAATATCCCGCTGTTTAACGAAATATTTTAAATTCAAATCCATTCGAAACAAAATTAACAAAAATCATCCATCTTTATTGTCACCGGATATTTATCCTGTATCATTTTTGTGCGTTGTTTAAACTTGAATGTCGTCTTAAAATAATATTAGATTCCCGAAGTTATCAATATCCCCATAAACACGTTGCCGGGATTCGGAATAATAATTTCACAAACCACAACAAAACCAACTCTTGATAGCCCAAATCACTTCTTGTTCCTCTATAGTAAATTAAATAATTTTTACGGCAATTCCTGCCTCCGTTACCGCCTGAATAACCGAAGTAAAACGGAAGTGGAGCTATGAAGCCATATGTACGGAATGGGTCCAGAACGCTGATCTGAAGCAGTGTTTTACAGGCATTCCTGCTGCTCGTTTGAGTTTTCCAAAGTAAAAACCATGCGCTCCTGAATTCCGGACTTAACTACATGAAAAAATCCAGGATTTTAAATAAATATATGTTCAATAAACCAAGCACAGAAAGCACATCAGTGGATACATGTAAGGATAACGCTGGCAGACAGGCTAACCGTTGAATTGCCCCATTATTTATCACAACCCGTCAGAATAAAATCTAAGCCTTTTGGAGGATTATTCAGGCTTGCTAAATCCATCTTCTACTCCGCTTGCAATATTCAAAATATTCTTCGCCGAATATTTCACTCATAAGCTTTTCTTCAAATCTTATATACCAGCGGTTAACAATTAAGAAGAAAAAAAACAATAGTATCAAAGATGATATGGATCCCTGATAAAGAACTGCAACGCCAGTAAGTGCAATGACGAACCCCAAATACATTGGATTTCTTGAAAACCGGTATATTCCTTCGGTAACTAATTTTTTCGGTTTATCGAAAATATTAACATTCGTCCCTGTCTTATGGAACAAATTTTTACCTGATTGGGCTATCGAGATGCCGGTTATCAACAATACTAAACCGGTTAAATTATAGGGGTATTGAATATAATGCCTGAACCCAAATCCACTGCAGACTATTCCCATTAACAGAGAGAAAATCAAAAATAACTGAGGCGGTAATAACTTTTTCATATGCAGCTCCTTATTTGATTATGAAAAGTATCAAATTATTAAGAGCGAATGCATAATTTCATTAACCTATGTTAATTTTCCCCATTTTTTTGCGAATCCTGCTGAGAGATTCAGGGGTAATACCTAAATAGGAGGCGATATAATGCTGCTTTATTCTTTTTTCCAGACCGGGAAATCTCCTTAAAAATGACTCGTATCTTTCTTCAGCACTGAATACTAAAAACTCTCGTTCCCTGTATTCTTTAACGCAATATCCTTTTTCTAATAATGATACCAAAAATTTAAGCCAGCAAATATCGTTACGGGCAATTTGATTCCATTTATAAAAGTCAATAATAAAAATTGTCGAGTCTTCCAATGCTTCAATTGTGAAATAGCTTTCCCGGTTCTCCAATAATGCGCTGTATGCGGTAATATATGAGTTCTCAGGGAAAAATCCCTTTGTAAATTCATTCCCTTTATTGTCCGCATAGTAATATCTGAATAATCCTTTGACAACGAAAGCGAAAGATCGGGGAATCTCACCAGCGCGAATATAGCTTTGACCATTACCTATCTCTACCTGTTTTACAATTGATAATACTTCTTCAATTTGTTCGGGTAAACACCCTGATAATGCTGTAACCGATTTTAATAATTGCTCTTTCATTATTCTAAATTTTTCATAAAGGATAATTTAATTAACAGATATTAACTTCACACAGGCTGAAATGGATAAAATGAGAAAGATGATCCGAAAAATACGGACTCTTGTTGATTATTTCGCTCTTTTGAAAGCCTTCATACATAAAGGCAATATTAATCATCGAGGGATAATAAAAGCACCAATTAGCTCGAACAAAATTTGAAGTTTTATTTTAACAGGCAAAAACCTCAAGAACCCGGCTGCTTTAACTGCTGGACAAATATTTAATCCTTCGCATTTTCCCCGGCTGGTTGCCATATTTAATTAAAATGACTGAGTAAATCAGTGCAGATATTATCCCGAATATTATAGTGGCAAACATATCATTGATATCAATAGAAGTCTTCCCGGTAAGATTAATAAGTTCGTAAACCAGTAAACCGGCAGTTATTATGGATATTATTCTGAAATCACGCTTTGTTCCGGAGCCGGAAAGAGTAATTATCATAAATACGGCTGTCATTGTTCCAAACGAATTCCCAATGGTGTCGGCAATTAACCAGTCATTAAGCTTATTGGAATATATAAAAGGTCTGTAAAAACTTCTGCCCAATTCGGTAACAGCATAAGAAAATGATGCGATAAAAAGTGTTGCCTTCTTAAGCGGAGTGTAATCGCCCTTTTTCTTCAGATAGTGCCGGACACCCATGAAGATAAATGGGATCAGTATGAACGGTATATAATTATCCATAAGTGAAATATCTCTGCAATCTTCTTACAAAGATAACGGTTTTCGGCTAAACCGCAGATCAAGGTTATCAAAGAAAGATCGCCTGCCTCCCCTATCTGATATCCCGTCCATGCAAACATTCTTTTAGGAGGGGCTGCCCGGACACGAGCCGCTCCAAATGCAAAGCTAATATCAGGACAAGATGCAGATATGGGCAGTAGTGCAGCGGGGTGACATGATCTGCTTACCGTGATCGCCGCGAAATATATTGCTGTGCGGCAACACCTGCAACAAAAATCCCGACTACGGTGGCGCTCTGCCTGCCAGTCACAATTCCGGCAATCAGTAGGCAATACCAAGTAAAATAATAAACGATGCCAGTAACTCACGTGTAGATGTCTGCATAAAACACTTCCAACCAAATGTAAAAGCTACATAATGTGCTTGTGCAAGTTAATCAAAGACAATTTGATAAACCCGAGTGGGTTAAGGTGAAGCTGCGCCCGCTTCCTGACTGCTGAAGGGCTTGCAAACAGATCGTCAGTTTTAATCAATTTTTGCTCAAATTATGACATAGTAAACTGTGCTTGTAATTGACACATTTTTTGTGCATATTGTACACACAATTTTAGTATTCGGAGATAGTATGCCCTCAGTTCAGCAGAAAAATAAAAAAGATCGACTTAGTTTTTTCGTGAATTCTGAATTATCCGATAAGGTAACCAGAATTTCCAGGCAGACGAAAGTACCTGTAAGCGAAATCGCGCGAAAGGCTTTACAAAACTATATTGATGAGGTGGAAAAAAAAGATCTTGAAAATGAGCTCGAGGAAGGTTACAAAACCAATTATAACTATTATCTGAAGGCTCAGGACGAATGGAAATATGCAGACAATGATTGAGCAAGGAATTGTTTTTCCATTGCTTCGAGGGGATGTTTACCTTGTTAATTTAGATTCGATTGTAGGAAAAGAAATTGGTAAAGCAAGACCTGCTGTTATTATCCAAAATGATGTTGGAAATAAATTTAGTCCGGTTACGATTATTGCACCAATTTCCAGCAAGAAAGAAATCACCAAACCCCTACCAATTATGATATTTCTTGAAAAAGGTGAAGGTGGATTACAGGAAGAAAGTTATGCCGACTGTGGACAAATCAGAACCATTGATAAAAATGAAAGACTTATAACTAAATTTGGTTCAATCAGCAAATCTAAAATGAATGAAATAGATAAAGCGTTAAAAATTTCTCTATCTCTTAAATAGCGCGATTAACCTTGTTGATGCTAAGGCGCCGCTCTTGGCCTGCAATTTCACTTAGTCTTCAAAATAATCAGAATCAATTTTTATAACACTTAAGTTGGAAAGATACTTTTGAGGAATAGAAAAGTGAAAAAACCCACATATAAGGAAGAAGCTTTGAGAGTCGCCTTGCTTATGGAAGAATGCAATGTCTAACGCAATTAGCGTATTTTCCTTCTGAAGTAAGTAATTTAGCACAAAAAATTTAGTTGTAAACCTTCAAGTAGTTCACGCACAAATTCCACGTCTTTTTCATTAACATAAAACAATGTAGTGCGAAATGAATTTACTTCGGTAGATTCGGGAGTCAGCTCACTATCGAAAAAGTAATCGACATTCGGATGTCTCGCCAAACTCCATTGTATTGAACCCATATCTTTTTGTTGAAGCGATATAAGCTTAATATATTTTTTGCCTCCAACAGTTTTCGTTTTTGGAAAGCGACACTCCCAAAAATCATTCCGATGTTGATCCTCCAAATTCTCCATTCGTCGGAAAATTTCTTCAATTTCCCTGTTTTTATTTTCTTCTCTAAATGTTTTCCAATAAATTATTCGGGTGCAAATCCCATATAACAACCTAAAAAACTTTACAATCGGATTGGGACCGGAAACAGCACGATTGATTTCATTTACATATTTTTTATGTTTTCTTTTTACATTACGACGATCACGCTTACTGCCTTCACCGATTCCTCCTAATTCTACTCCACACTTTGGGCATCTGTTTTCACTGCCCTCAAGAGCTGCACCACATGAACTGCAATAAAAATGTCCGTTCATATATATTCTCAAAAAGATTGTGAATAAAAATATCCTGATCCTTGCAAAACCATGAATACCGAATCTGCCAAAAGAAATTCCACAGAAAATACCGCAGAAAAACAGAATACATTTTCCCATAAGATGTGACCTTGCCAATTGGCAAGATTGAGACTGGAATAATTTCGGACAAATGAAGAAAAATCCTTCAAAGAATATTTCCTTCTACTATCAGAGGAAATATAGGAAAAAATAAAAGCATTATTTCACAATTAGATATCTCCGGAAAAAGCTGTGCTTTTGATATTTTTTCTGTATTTAATAAAACGAAACTTTGTTATACTTAAAATTTCTTGCGGAAATAAGTCATCACATCTTTTCAAATAATTTTTTCATTTTTGAGATATTTTAAGACTAGGGATAGGTTGTAACTGAGCGATAAAGAAAAACTGTTATTCCTTAGACACGCAAAATTGGGTGGTGATGTTTCAAAGGCGATACCCGGTAAGAAGAGTATCACCCCTGAAAATTATAAGACATCAGATAGTATTCTCTTTCAGGAACTTCTCAATTCCAGACCGATGCAGCAAATCCGTCCATTTCGTGCGAACTGATTCCTATCGGGACGGCAGTCAGTTTCTTCAATTCATCTTCATAGAAGAATTTCGACTTGCCCCATGCCGGCCGAAGTTCATCGAGCCATGAAGATACTTTGTTGTACTCGGCAAAAAAGGGACGCTTAACCCAATCCGGATTCCTGCCCTGAATAAAATTGAGCACAAAATATTTTTCGCCATGGATATCTGCAACGCCTTCGATTACAACTTTGCCGGGCTTTGCCGACATCGATGGTCCCCTCACCGTCCGCGATAATCCCGATACTTTTGTCACGGCATTCCTGAAAATATCGAACGCCTCTGCGAGCGGAACTTTAAAGTACTGCGAAGAACCTGTATGTCTTTCCACAAAGAAATAATATGGAATTACGCCGATTTTCACCTGCTCTTTCCACATACGCGTCCATACCTTGGCGCTGTCGTTAATGTTTCTGATCAGCGGCGACTGGCTTCGTATCTCAGCGCCTGTATCCCTGATTCTCCTTACAGCTTCTTTTGCGATATCCGTACTTAGTTCTACCCAGTGATTATAGTGTCCCATTATTGCAAGATGTTTGCCCGACTTCACTACCTTTTCGAAAAGCCTGAGTACATCATCGGCATCTTTATCGGTTACAAAACGATATGGCCAGTAGGAAACAGATTTTGTTCCGATCCGGATATTCTGAATATGATCAAATTCCGGGCCTAAAAGCGGTTCGATGTAAGTTTTCAGCTTCTTATATGTCATAACCATAGGATCGCCGCCGGTGAAAAGAATGTCCGTAAGTTCCTTGTGCGAAGCAATATACTGCCGGAACCTGCGGGATTCATCGGTGGCGAACTTGAGATCATCGAGCCCGACAAACTGCGCCCATCTGAAACAGAATGTGCAGTATGCGTGGCAGGTCTGACCGCTTGAGGGAAAAACGAGGCATGTTTCTTTGTATTTGTGCTGGACTCCCGGTATTGGTTCATCATCCATTACCGGTACATTTGCGGCTAACTGGCCGTTGGGGTGTGGATTTAATTCATATCTGATCTGATTTGCGACCTGGCTGATCTTTTCCGGCGGAGCCTTCTCATGAAGCAATGTTGCCATTCTGGAGAACTGGTTTGATGTGAGCATCTCCCTTTGCATGAATGTAAGCTGAAACATCGGATCATCGGGAACGTTGTTCCAGTTAATTAAATCTTCTATTACATAATTATTGGAACGGAATGGTAACACGTGGGCAACTACTTTTGTGGCAAATCTTTCTTCCGCGCTGAGATTCGCCATTTGTGGAATGAGATCAAGATCTTTTAGATTATAGAGTTTTAACCTCCGGGGTTCAATCATTTTGAACTCCTTTCTTTAATTAATAAAACACCCTTTACAATTTGGGTATAAAAAAACCTTAGACCGCAGCAGATTATGCGCGACCTAAGGTATTGTATTTAAAAACAATTATTTGAGTTCGGTGACTTTGCTGATATCATCGAGTCTCACAAATTTTTCCTGGAATTTGAATGTACCTTTATCAGTTTTAACGGTCTTTACCATCTTAACATTAACAAAAGTTGATTTCTGCTTTCCTTTCGCTTTATCGCCGAATGATTGCTGTTTAGCCATAATATAATCCTTGCTTTTATTCTTATACGCAAAAATATGAAAAAAGTTTCTCAAATGAAACTCTTTTTATTTGCCGGCTTTCTATTCCATTTTGCGGTGAATGAGGCGGGCGCCTAAACAAACTCTACCTGCCCTAAGTCAGGTCGCTTCGTGAACCTCAGTGACCTTTTGGGTGTCCCTAAACAAATTTTTTAATCGCTCGATGGGCGGAGTTGTTTTACCATGGGTACCCGCGATTGCCCGCAAAACTCGAAAGCATCCAATCTTCCCCCACACCCCGGCGCTTCGTGCCACCCTGCTCCCAGAGGTGAATCTTTCCGCATACGCAGTGATCTGATATTATTCCCAGGTGGAGATTGCTTCACCCCGAAAAAATGGGGTTTCCCGCTTTGCGGGATAGAGCGGGTCAATGACATGTATTCGCTATTAGCTGATACTTTGAATATATCATCGTCCCGTTGTGCCCCGGCCGGCGGGGCTGAGTGGGACGGGGCAATTACACGATTCCTATGTACCGGGGTTACTTGTCATCGTCCCGCTTTGCGGGAAGTCGAAGCGATCTCCCGGATGACTCTGAGATCATGGTTTAGACCCTAACCTGAGATTGGCAATGACATGAATGCGAAATAATCTATTCTTTCACCGACCCACACCCGTTGGTGGTTTGCCGTAAAACAGTGCATAATTAGTTTATATAGATTAATCTAACCATCAGTGCTGATTCAGAGGAATAATGAATGTGAAGCCAAGTTCCATAAACGCGATAAAGTTGGACTTGGGCATGGCGAAAGTCTAAAAAGTGGAAGGGGTTCAAATAAGCGCCGAAGGTGCGGAATAAACTGACTAACAAAATCGATTATAAAGATGAGCAGTATCTGTGGGAATAATCCCGCACCGTTGGCGCTTGTGAGAGTGTTCGTTTGATTTCACAGCCCTTCGGGCTGTGTTACTGATCACCGCACCTCCGGTGCTCATGAGAGTGTTCGTATTATTTCATAACCTTCGGGGTTCATGGTTTGCCAGAGGGTTTCATTTCTATAATAATATCATCCCTTCGGGATTAAATAAGAATCATGTTAATCATTTAATCACATTAATCCTGGTTCAGACAATTTTTTCTAAGAACAACAGATCAACTCACCCCTGCCTTCGCCTGCCTGCCCTGCCTACCGGCAGGCAGGCGGCAGGCAGGGCAGGCAGGGCACTCGGGATTAAAAAGTATCCTGCTAATCATTTAATCAAATAAATCCTGGTTCAGACATCTTTTCTCTTTGCAGCTCACGCACGATTAACCCGTCCGTTACGGCAGGAATCATTTAACCATTAATAATTATGTATCAGGTCCGCCCGACGAAGCCAGCAAAAAATCTGATAATCCTAAAATCCTGTAATTCATGATTCAGATATTTTTTCCTCTTGCTAAAGATTAAAATCTTTATTATTTTTGTTTGCTCAAATCAAAACAATATGCTGGTGTAGCTCAGTTGGTAGAGCAGCGCACTTGTAATGCGCAGGTCGCGGGTTCGAGTCCCATCACCAGCTCTGAAAAGCTCTGGAATTAATTTTCAGGGCTTTTTTGTTTTAAACTGCAATTTATCACTGCCTTTCTCTCCTGATCCGCCCGTTTTTTCCTCGACATTTATATATTTTGTAATGAAATTAATAATAATTCGTTTACGATTATGAAATGGCTGCTTGCATTTATTGTTCTTTTTCATGGATTGATTCATTCACTTGGATTCATTAAAGCATTCGGTATTGCTCCTGTTGAAAAACTCACCCGGGATATATCCCAAAAGAACGGATTGGTCTGGCTGGGTGTTGCAATTCTGTTTATTGTAGTATTTCTGCTGATTGTTTATGATATTTCAGTCTGGTGGGAATCGGCGCTGCCAGCTCTCCTGATTTCGCAGTATCTTATATTCAGTTACTGGCGAGATGCAAAATTCGGTACGATTGCAAACATAATAATTATGATCGCAGCAATCGTTTCTTATGCCGACTCCGCATTTCAAACTCAAACCGGAAACGAGCTTAAGAAACTTATTGACGATAATAAACATTCATCAATAATTCTAACCGAAGAAATGACTAATACCCTTCCGCCGCCTGTCCGCAGGTGGCTCATGTATTCGGGCGCAGTCGGCAAAAATATCCCCTCGGTGGTTTACCTCACTCAGTCCGGTAAACTAAAAACAGCCCCCGATGGCAAATGGATGGAATTCAGCGCTGAGCAATGGTTTACTCCACAATCCCCAGGCTTTTTGTGGAAAACGAATGTGCAGATGTTCCCCGGATTTTTTCTCTCGGGACGCGATTTGTTCTTCGGAGGAAAAGGTTCGATGAAAATCAAA
>Ga0172368_10002214_pt1 | contig 25161 bp, 21 predicted proteins | sample Lak11m_FD_114540 | JGI IMG/M metagenome (GOLD analysis project Ga0172368, IMG submission 114540) | Freshwater microbial communities from Kabuno Bay, South-Kivu, Congo - kab_022012_11m | ecosystem: Environmental > Aquatic > Freshwater > Lake | place: Democratic Republic of the Congo: South-Kivu...
AGGAGATTCGCATGCCGCGCGTGCTGCTTCTCCCCTGGCAAGGCGACGCGGCGGACGGACAGAACCTTCTGCGCCGCTTCATCCTGCAATACAACACCCCGTATTACGACGGCCAGCCGCTGCAGGCGCCGCTGTGCAACGCCACCTGGGGCGGCGCCCCCACGCCGGAGCATTTCGAGCAGGTGCAACTGATGCAACAGCACCACCTGCCCTATGATTATTACTGGGTGGACGCCGGCTGGTATGGCATGTCGGAGCAGCCGTGCCCGGATGTCTTCGTCGGCGATTCCTGGTGGAAGGACGTGGGCGACTGGCGCGTGAACCCGTATCGCCACCCCGGCGGGTTGAAGCTGCTCTCCGATGCCGTGCACGCCGCCGGGATGAAATTCCTCCTCTGGGTGGAAACCGAACGCGCGCGCCACGGCAAGCCGATCACGCTGGAGCACCCGGAATACTTTCTCGCCGCTTCGGACGCGGAACGCCAGGAGGGTGACAACCTGCTGCTCAACCTGGGCAACCCGGCGGCGCGTGCCTGGGCTATTGAATTGATTTCCGATCTCATCCGCGACAACGGCATCGACTGCTACCGGCAGGACTTCAACATGCCCCCGCTGGACTACTGGCGCCATCACGATGCGCCCGACCGCCAGGGCATGGCCGAAATCCGCCACATCGAGGGGTTATATGCCTTCTGGGATGAGCTGCGCCGGCGCTACCCGCATCTCCTCATCGACAACTGCGCCAGCGGCGGCCGACGTATCGACCTGGAGACCCTCTCACGCAGCATTCCCCTCTGGCGCGACGATTACAACTGCTTCCCGGAGCTCGACCCGGAGGTGGTGCAATCGCAAGGCGCCGGCCTCACCAACTGGGTGCCGCTGCACGCCACCAGCTCCTTCAACCGCGACCCCGGCGACACCTACCGCTTCCGCAGCGCCCTCGCCCCCGGCTGCGTCTTCACCCTGGGCGAGATTGGCTACAGCAAGATCGACGCGGATACCTACCCCTGGGACTGGCATCGCAAAATGATGGCCGACTACCTCCGCGCCCGCCCGTTCTGGTATGGCGATTACTACCCCCTCACCACCTGCACCCTCGACAAAGACGCCTGGCTCGCCTTCCAGCTTCACCGCGAGGATCAAAACGCCGGTCTCATCCTCGCCTTCCGCCGCGCCGCCAGCCCCATCGTCACCGCCCAATACCCCCTCCGCGGCCTGAATCCGGAGGCCAATTACACATTCGAAGACGCCGACAGCGGCGAAACCTGGACCCTGCCAGGAGCGCAACTACTGGAACAGGGTCTGCCGTTGACTATCAATGAGAAACGGTCAAGCCGGTTGGTGTTTTATATTGCTGAAAAGGCGAAGTAAACCTCACGTCGACACTATTCCGCATGGATGCGGAATATCAGCCTGAAAGGCTGGAAGTCAATAGCCAGGGGTGGCACAAAGCCACCCCTGGAAGGGAAGCCTACCAATTTACCTTACGCCGACAGGACGTCGGCGCCTTGATCGCAGGAGGCGACAAATCGTGTGGTCCGTCGAATATCGAAAGGAGTTGGATATGTCACACTTCATTATGGCTACGATTTGGATTAAGAAGCCTACGAGACTTGAGGATATTATCACCTTAATGGATGAATTGTTAGGTGTTAGGATCAATGAAACACGCTGGCAATTATTGAGATCGTTTATACATGAATCTTCCTTACCTGATGGGTATTTAGATTCTGGTATTCCTTTACATTACGACATAACTGATAAAGTGCTTGATGATTATCAATATGATATTACAGATTTCGATTTGGCTAATTACATTCATAAACTCGATATAGAAGAACTTGAATATAATGAAACAAGTAGCATTATTCCTGTACTTGCTGATTGGTTAGGATGGTATATATCATTCAAACTGAATACGACGACGCTAACTGAATTATACGAACATGATGAGATATTTTGCCTCTACATGAATGGACAGCTCGTTTATAGTGATCGAAAATTTTATAAAGACTATTTTGAAAAGATGATACCATATGTGCGCTGGATTCCTAAAGAATACTGTCAAGACAAATAAGAACTGCCTCAGTATTGCAGACCGGAAATATGTTTCTCAAGCAAACCAGCAATCATCTGCGTTTAGACATTTTGCATGTTGTTAGACACCGCGCTATGACTTTCCGCGTGCCAGCCGGCGCTGGGTGTTGCTGTAGATCGCAAACCCGGCGAAATATTTCCGCCACTGCTCGTCGGTGGAATGATAGATGTTATCGTAGCACAGGTAATCGACCAGCAGCTCCCGCGAGCGCGTCACTTCTTTCAGGCGTTTGCGGTTTTTCGGATCGGCGATGGTCAAATCGATCAGTTCCAGCATACGCTCGAGGGCAAGTTGAAACGCGTCCCGGTTGCCCCGGTGCCTGGCCTGTATCGCCCGTTCCACTTCGCTGCCGATATTGGCCAGTTGTGTAACCAGCGAGAGTTGGCGCCACCGTCCCTCTGCCAACTGTTGATGATAATAGGTCATTGTGTTACCTTGCTGAGAACGATTTGTATGATGCGTTCGCGTGTCCGTGGATCGTCCACCCCCCGACTCGCGTTGCCGAATGAAGGCCGCAAATTGATCATCGAATCAAATTCGATGAATTCTTCGCCCGGTTTGTTCGGGTATAAGTTGATACCCCACAGGTTTTCCTGTCGGGAGCCTTGCTCGAGCAAGAATTCTTCTTCATCCGCATGCAGCTCAGCATCGATCACCAGTATGGCTTTGTCGACATCCACCACGGCCTTGACCAGATCTCCAAAGGTTTGGGAAGCCAACCGTTGCAGCGCACTGCGCGAAACCGTCGATTCGACAATATGCATAGGTATTGCACCCTCGTTGACAGCATTATACCAGCAACGGTGTCCATAAGCGAAAGAAGCATGCGGAATATCGTACGCTGCCCTGAAATTGCCAGGATAATGTTGGCGATCCTCCGATCTGGCAGCGCAATATGGCAGGGAAACCCCTCCCGCCAGGCGAAATCACACCCCAATCACCGATTTCGTCACAAGGAGATTCCCATGGTTCAACCTATCCGCGTCGGCATTGCCGGGTACGGGCGCAGCGGGTGCGATATTCACGGGCGCTGGTTGGTCGAGGCGCCGGAGCAGTTCACCGTGGTCGCGATCGCCGACCAGTTGCCCGAGCGGCGCGACGATGCCGTCGAGCGTTTCGGCTGCGCGGTCTACGAGGATTATCACGATCTGCTGGCGCAGGCGGAGATCAACCTCTTCATCAACGCCCTGCCCAGCGTGCTGCACCCCATGGGCAGCATCGAGGCCTTTACCCGCGGGTTCAACGTAGTGAGTGAAAAACCCTCCGCGCGCGCGGTGGCGGATTTTGACAGGGTCGTTGCGGCGTCGCGGCAGGCGGGCAAACGCTACCTGCCCTTCCAGAACTCGCGCTTTTACCCCTTCTTCGCCAAAATGCGCGAGGTGATCGCCTCCGGCGTGCTGGGCGAAATCCTGCACATCCACAGCAACTGGGGCGGCTTCGGCCGGCGGTGGGACTGGCAGACGCTGCAGGAGTTCCATGGGGGGAACCTGCTCAACACCGGCCCCCACCCGGTAGACCATGCCATCATGCTGTTCGGCGAGGAAATGCCGCAGGTTTTCTGCCGCATGCGCTCCATCCAGCCCTTCGGCGGCGACGCCGAGGACTACTGCGTGGTGGTGCTTTACGGCGACGGCAAGCCGACCATCGAAATCTCGCTCAACTCCTACCTGGCCTATCCCCCGGCGGACATGTATGTCGTCTCCGGCGCCTTCGGCGGCCTGGCCGGCGGCGCCCAGGGGTTGCGCTGGAAATATTTCGATCCCGAACAGGCGCCCAAGCACGAATTCTGGCGCCCGTGGAGCCGCAATCGCGAATACTGCCACGAAACGCTGCCCTGGGTAGAAGAAAGCTGGACCGCGGATGAGAGCGATACCTTTCAGACGCTCAGCCAGGGTTTCTACAACAATATCTACGATGTTTTGACCCACGGCGCCGAGCCGGTCATCAAACTCGCCGAAGTCCGCCGCCAGGTAGCCGTGATGGAAGAATGCCACCGCCAGAACCCGCTGCCGCGGAAAGCGACGGTGTAGATATTCCCTGGGACCGCAGGCGTCCCGCGCCTGCCCAGTAGGAAAGCCAACCAATTTATCTTATTCCGCTTATTCCGCACGGATGCGGAATGTCAATCCCATAACCAGGGGTTGCACGAAGCAACCCCTGGAAAGCAGGCCTACCAAATAACCCCGCGCCGACAGGAAGTCGGCGCACTGATCGCAGGACGCGGTGACTCGAAAGGTAAATGAAAATCAACTCTCTCAAATCTCGGATAATAAGGAAAAGTCCGATATGGATACCGTTATTATTGAGCAAGCATTTTCATTTTTGAAAAGCGAATATTGGTTTACTTTTGAAGGCATTAAACCAATAGCCTATCTGGGATATGTGTTACCGTATAGAAAGAATAATTATGGAATCGTGGTTGAGTATGAATTACCGGATATATTATATACAACAACTGTGAATATACTCAATATAAAATTCGATGATTGGTGGGGGTGGCAACCGAAAACTGCTGGCATCTCTAAATATATTGAAACGATTCTGGATGAAAAGGGAAATATTGCATATAAAGATTTACAACCTGAACTTTTGACCATTTATAAAAAATTAGATAGGCATGGTCTTACGAAAATACAGGGGAATGAGCTTGGAGACAGATTACTTGAGATTAATGTTCAGACCGTAAGAATTTATCTGGATTATTACTGGCCTGAAGTATAGTGCAATGAATAGCTTATCTATTCATGATATGTTCTTTGAATATTAGTCTGCGTAATTTTATTGAGATAATTAACCGTTCTCTCGATTTGAGGCGGAACGATGAAAACCCTTGCCCTCCTCGGCGAATACGATCCCACCCGCGAAACCCAGCTCGCCACTATGCAGGCCATCGACCATGCCGCGGCATGCCGCGGCGTCTCGGTGGAGCCAACGTGGATCTCGACGGCGGACATCTCCGACGATTTGTTCCAGCGCCATCATGCCATCTGGATTACGCCGGGGAGTTTCTACAAAGATCAGGGAAAGCTGTTCCGTGCCATCCGCCTTGCCCGAGAGCAAGGAATCCCCTGCCTGGGCACCTGTGGCGGGTTTCAGCAGATCGTTCTGGAGTATGCCCGCAACGTGCTCGGTCTCTCCGATGCGCAGAGCGATGAATATGATCCGCAGAACCCGCAGCTCGTCATCTCGCGGCTGGCCTGCTCGCTGCGCGGGTGGGAGATGGCGCTGGAGTTCCTCCCCGGCAGCGCTGTCGAGCGACTCTACGGCAGCCGGACGGCTGTCGAGCGTTACTATTGCAATTTCGGCGTGAACCCGGCCTTCCTCGACAGTCTGCAGTCCGGGGGCATGCAGATCACCGGGAAAGATGCCAAAGGTGAAATACGAGTTGTCGAATGGCCAGATCACCCGTTCTTCCTGGGTACGCTGTTCGTGCCGCAGGCGAAATCGACCCCCGAGCGGCCGCATCCGGTCGTGACGGGCTTTTTGAAAGCATTATCACGGTAAGGATAGTTGGAAGATGGAAGGATGGATTTTAGTTTTGAGCTGATCTCTTATCGCTGTAACACGATTGAAACGATAACTCAAAACTCAAAACTCAAAATTGATCTCCTTACGGTTTCTTCACGAACGCCTCCGCCGCCCCCCATGCCTCCGCTATATCCTTCGCCGTCACGCGCCCCAAATCGGCTGGATCTCCACCTGCCTGTCCCTCCGGCAGTTTCGTGACATCGATCGCTTTGGCGCCGTCGACCACGTTGACAAAACCTTCCCAATGCGCCAGGCCGGTCTCGTGGATTTTGTATGCCCAGCGCACCAGCCGCTCCAGCGCCGCGGCTTTGCGTTTGGCGGCGTCCTCCGCGGTTTCGCCGGCCGGTTTGGCGGCCTGCGCCTGCCAATTGGCCACCGTCAGTTCGACGTAATGGGTATACAGCGCCAGGCTGTCCAGACGCGCCCGCTGCTCCGGCGTCTGCGCCAGCGCCCGCGCCTTCAGCAGCGCGTCATACATCTTCATCGCCCGTTCGGCGAAAAACTCCGGGGTGCCGGCTTTCTGCTGGCTGCCGTCGATGACGTGGTAGAATTCGCGCATCGGCTCCTTCGCCGGCCCGAAGGCTTTGTCGAGAAAATCCTCCACGATGGCGTCGACGTTCTTCGCGTCCGTCGTGTGCCACAGCAGGCGGCTCGCGACATAAAACCCCAGCCCGCACGGCCCCCAGCTATCGCCGGACTCCGCCACCATCACCCGCGCCCCCAGTGTGTAAAATCCGGGGATGCTCTCGGTCAGGAACGGCAGATTGCTCCCCTTGGCCTTCGCCGGCATCGACAGGTGCCACTGCGAGATGGAGTAATAATCGTAGATGCCCAGCGTTTTGGCCTTCGCGCCCCACCCCTGCAGGCGGTCCTCCACCGGCACATTGCCGCTCAATTGCGTCGCCACCGACACCACCACCCGAGGGTGCACCGGGATCGCCGGTGGGGGCGCGTGCATGTTGTAGGCCAGCATGCCTACATATTTATCGGGATAGTCCTTCTCCAGCGCGGCCGCCACCGTGTTGGCCAGCAGCACCGCCCGATCGGACGGCGAGCCCAGCGCCTTGCAGGCGTCGCACTCGCACCAGCCGTACCCGTCCGACGGCTCCACGGAGACGCAGAAGCTGCTCGGATTCTGCTTGAAATAATTCAGCGCATAGTTGACGGCCAGTTGCCGCACGGCGGAGTTGGAGATGCAGAGCTTGGAGCCCGTGCGCTTGCCGTCCACCAGGGCGTAATATTCGGGATGCTGCGCGAACGCCTCCTTGTTCGCCTCGATGATCGCGCCATACGCGTGGCTGTTCTCGATAAAGCTGGCCTTCCACCGGGCCGGCATATTCGGGCGCCAGTCCGTGCGCCAGCCATGCACGTTCATGCGGTTGCGAAAATCCCACTCGCGCTTCGGCTCCGCGGTGCCGCCGAAGTCATACCAGATGCGGCGGTCGAAGTAGTCGGGTTTCTCGTAGGTATCGACGGCGAGCTGCAGCGTCGGCTGGTTGGGGATCACCTCCCAGATCTTGCCGGGGAAAAATTGCCGGTAATCCAGGCGGTAGAGGAGGTCCCACACCGCGTATTCCACCGCCAGCTCCGAGGCGCCGATGACCTGGATCCCCTCCGCATGTGAGCGTAAGAGATAGCTCTGCAGGCTCGCCAGATCCTTTGCATCCGCAAAGCGTGCTGCCATCGACAGCGCGGGGAGATTCCGCTGCGCCGGGAAGTCATTCGGCATCCCGACGGCAATCCCCCGCGTGCCGTCGCCGGTCTCCACCGTGAACGCGCCTCCGCTGATCTTCCCGAGGTAATCAGCGAGCTCTTGCGCCGACTCCCGCACCGATGGCGCCGCGTTCGCGGCGACCACCACCGGCCCCAGGGCGCGCCCACGGGATGCAATCTGGTAGCTTGTCTCACCGGCGCCCTGCGCCAGGCAGGCAACCGACAGCGCGATGAACACGATGCCCGTCATAATCCTGATGAGCGGTATCACTCGAATGCGGTTTACCATGGCTCTCTGCCTTTCAAAAATGTAGACCGGTGCGACGCTATCAGGCGTTTGGCAATACGCATGTGTGCTAGAATAACCTTGCCTTTTCTTCTATTGACCGGAGACGCCTGAGTTCCTTTTTCACCCGCCATACTCGCATTCCCTTTCGCCGTGCGCGAATGGGTTGGGGGCTGAGAGAATCTATCATAACAAATTGATGTTTTTTGAATTATGTTCGCTATGATGTGTATGATGGATGCCGAACCGCCGCGAATCGGGTATCGTATACGGCATGGAAGGCCCGCGCACGATGAAGACGTTTTCCTCCCGCCTGCAAAAGCTGCAGGATCTGCTTGCCCAACGCGAGATCGACCTGGCGATCCTGCACTACGCCACCGACCTCTGCTACTACACCGGCTCCACGCTGCCGCTGTACCTGCTGGTGCCGCGCCGGGGGGAGCCGCGCATGGTGGCGCGCAAGGCGCTGGCGCGCATTGCGGAGGAAGTACCGGGTCTGCCGTTGTGTGAATTCGCCTCCTCAAAGGAACTGGCCGCCATCTTCGCGGAGGCGGGGGCGGGTGAAGCGGCGCGCGTGGGCTTAACGCTGGATACTCTCTCCTACAACACCGTGCAGCGCCTGCAGCCGATGTTCCCGCGGGCGGAGATGGTGGACCTGGCATGGGACATCCGCACGCTGCGCATGGTCAAATCGCCGGAGGAGATCGCCGTCATCGCGCGCGGCGGGCAGATCATGGGAGCGATGGCGGACCTGATTCGCGAGCATTTCCACCCCGGCATCACCGAATTGGAGTTGAGCGCGGCGCTGGAATACGCCTTCCGCCGGCAGGGGAACGAGATGATGATCCGCTGTCGCCGCGAGGGGGTGGAGATGGCCGGCTGCGGGGTGTGCACCGCCGGGCTGAACACGCTGGCGGGCACCAAGTTCGAGGGGGTCTGCGGCGGCGTTGGCCTCTCCTCCGCCGTGCCCTTCGGGGTGACCGCCGATCCCATCCCGCCCAATACGCCCATCCTCATCGACTACGGGCTGGTGTTCGAGGGCTATCACATCGACCAGACGCGCATGGCCTGCTGGGGCGAGCCGCCGGTAGAGGCGCAACGCGCCTTTGACGCCATGCTGGACGTGGAGGAAACGACCTTCGCCGCCCTGCGCCCCGGCGCGCCGTGGGAGGAGGTGTACTACATCGCTGTCGATTGCGCCGCTCAGTTGGGGTATACGGAAGGCTTCATGGGTTTGGGCAGCGAGCAGGTGCAGTTCATCGGCCACGGCCTCGGTCTCGAGCTGGACGAGCCGCCTATCCTCGCCCCGCGCATGAAGCAGCCGCTGGAGGCTGATATGGTGCTGGCCATCGAACCCAAAGTGGCCCTCCCCGGCCTGGCCATGGTCGGCATCGAAGATACTATCATCCTCCGCGCCGACGGCATCGAGCGCATGACCCCCTGCCTGCGGGAGATGGTGATTGTCGGATGATCGGCCCTCTCCCTCCGGCCCTTCTCCCAATCCTGGGCGAGGGGGAGAAGTCGTGCGTGAGTTCCGTAGCCGCATCCCTTTATGGGTGCGGTTGGAGTGAATATCGGGCGATGAAGATACCAATGATGACGCATCGAACGTAGCCGGGGTGCAAGTCCGACCGCACCCGTAAAGGGATGCGGCTACACGGTTCAACGCACGCGAGCATCCTCCAGCCGTCGATTGATTATTGAAAGGTATTGAGCCGGGGGAGAGGGCCGGTTCCGCGACATTGCGCCTTCCATCTAGCCATGCTATACTACTCGCGGGTAGTGTATCTACTATCGGCAGACGCCGTTGGCGGGAGCGACAGGCATGCAAATCGACTTCACGACGCGCGAGGGGAGAAGCGCCCAGGGCAAGTTCATTCAGCAGGCGGCGGAGGACGCGGGACTCTCACTGGAATCCCTTGCCCGCGAGATCGGCTGCTCGCGTGCGCTCATTTATCAATATGTCTCCGGCGCCACCCTCGCCCAATCCGACCGTATCCAGCAGATCGCGGGGCGCACCGGCAAACCGCTGCTCTTCTTCTATGGCGGCGAGACGGCCCCCGAGGATCTGCCCGACCGCATCCTTTCCCTGCAGACGCTGCTGAACGCGCAGCTCGGCCCCACGGACCTGGAAAACGCCGTCGCCACCGCGGAGCAGCTCATCGCGCTGGCGCGGCAAGCAGGCCAGGTGGCCGTGGAGGCCGCCGCGCGCATACGCCTGGTCACGGCGCTGCTGCAGCGCGGCGAAGCCTCGCGCGCGCTGACGGTGCTGGAGCAGTCATTTCCGTTGTTGCGGCAGCATGACCTGGCGGACGCGCTGCGCGCGGCGGAACAGAACCGCGGGCATGCCCTGCTCGCGCTTGGGCGGATTGATGAGGCGGAGGCGTGTTTCGCCGGGCTGGCGGCGAGCGACGACTGGACCACCCGCTGGCGGGCAAAGGTCTCGCTGGCGGCGGTGGCGGAGTATCGCGGGAATTACCTGCGCGCGCTGGAGCTGCTCGACGAGGTGGCCGGCATGGCGCATGACGCCCCCGACGTGCGGTCAGCCCGGTTGCTGCGGCTCTACGCGGCAGGCAATGTGGCCAATGTGCACCTGGCCTGCGGCGATCACCACGCCGCCGCGGCGGAAGCGGAACGCGCGCTGGAGTTGGCCGAACAACTGGCGAATCGCGATCAGTATACCGAGGCGTTGCTCACCCTGGGCGTCTGCCGGCGCTGCGATGGACAGCTTGCGCGCAGCCGGACCACGCTGGAGGCCGGGGTGCGCTGGGCGCGCCTGGCGCACGACAGCGGGCGCGAGGCGCTGGGCCGTGCGGAGCTGGCTGCCACCCTGATCGAAGCCGGGCGGGCTGACGAAGGCCGCGCGCTGGCGAAGGACGCGCTGCAGCAAGGCATCGCCACCATGACGCGCCGGGCGGAGTTGGCCGCGCAACTGGCGCTGGCCAACGGCTACCTGCACGCCGACCTTCCACAGGAAGCCCGCTACCACGCGGCGCAGGCGGCGGAAATCGGCGCGCATCTCGGCCATCCTTTCATGCAGGCGACGGCGCTGGTGCTGCTCGGGGAGGCACACCGCCGGCGCGGGGACGAGAAAGAGGCACACATGGCGTTTGCCACGGCATACTCGCGGGCCGACGCCATCGGCGCGCGGGTGCCCGCCGTGCAGGCGTTGCTTGGCGCCGCGCTGGTCGGCGAAGCGGTTTGCTGGCCTGACCTGCTGGCACAGGCGCGCGAACTGGCGGCTCCGGCGGTGCGCTGGCCGGTGCTGCTGTATACCGGAATCGCCCGCGAAGAGGCGGGGGAGGCGGAAGCGGCAATCGCGCTCTATCGCGAAGCGATAACAACGATTGATACGCTGCGCGGCAGCTTGCGCAACGAAGACGCCGGCGACACCTACCTGGAGCAGCGGGCTGCCTGGGAACCTTACCGGCGGCTGGCGCGCGTGCTGCGGGCGCGGGGAGATGCCGAGGAAGCCGAATGCGTGATCTCCGCCGCGGAATGGCCTCCGCTGGAGGTGCAGCCGGAGGTGGTGCGATGATGCGTACAGCGGCAGGCGTGATGCTGGCACTCGTGCTCCTCTGGGCGGCGGGCTGCACGTCGTTCTCATCGTTGAGCGGCGGCAGTGTGCCGATCGGCGATATCGACGGCGCGGTGTATTACAGCACGCGCGGCACACAGACCCTGGCCCGCGTCCCGGTGCTGCTCCGCGATGGCACGGGCCATGTGCTGCAGGCAACCGTAAGCGATACGCAGGGGCAGTTCGCCTTCAGCAACGTGCCCTCCGGCGATGTGGAAGTGATTTCGACGCAGGGCGCGCTCAGCGGGCAGGTTCATTTCACCATGCAGGAAGGCGTGCATGCGCGCGTGGTGCTGATGATCGCCGCAGTCGATCATAATGTGGTCAAGCTCAAAATACAGAGCGCTAAGCCGGGAGGGCCGGACGGTTCCATCGATCTGGATGAGGAGGAAAACAACCTGTTCACCGTGATGGGCGAGGATGCGAACGGGCACCCGATTCCCAACCTGCCGGTGAGCTGGGTGGTGGTGGGCGACATCGGCGAGGTATCGCCTGACGGCCATTTCAACGCCAAAAAAGAGGGCGACGGCGAGCTGATCGTCCAGCACAATGGCGTGGATGAACGGGTAAAAATCCGCGTCCACCCCGGGACAGGACCACCATGACTACTGAAATGCCGCGCGCCGCGGTGCAGGAAATCTTCTCCGGTATCCAGGGTGAAGGAGTGCTGGTGGGCGTGCGCCAGGTGTTTGTGCGCTTCCATGGCTGCTCGCTGCGCTGCCGGTACTGCGACACGCAGGCCGGCGGCGGCGCGCCGCCGCCCGCCTGCGCCGTCGAGCAATCCGCCGGGCATCGCGACGATCGGCCGTTCCCCAATCCGCTTTCGACGGCGGACATCCTCGACGCCGTCCGCCATTTACAGCGCGATTACCCTCATCATTCCGTCAGCCTGACCGGCGGCGAACCGCTGCTGCAGCGCCCGCTGCTCGACGCGCTGCTGCCGGCGCTGCATGCCGCCGGCCTGCCCGCCTACCTGGAGACGAACAGCCAGTTGCCCGACGCATTGGCCGCCCTGCGGGAGATGCCGCGCTATCTCGCCATGGATTTCAAGCTGCCTTCGCTGGTCGAAGGCGGGCTGGCCTGGGAGCCGCAGGCAGCCTTCCTGGACACGGCGCTGGCGCGGTTGCCCCGCGAGGCCATCCAGGTGAAGATCGTGTTCGGCGCGGATTGCCTGGAGGAAGTAGCGCGCGCGGCGAAGCTGATTGCCGCCCGCGGGCGCGAGATCGCCTGCGTGCTGCAGCCGCTGACCCGGCAGCCCGACGGTCCTCCGCCGCCAGGCCCCCATGCGGTGCTGGACGCCCAGCGTCGCGCCGCTGCCCACCTCGAACACGTCCGCGTCATCCCGCAGACGCATATAATGATCAGCCAACGGTGAAGCGATGAAGCGGTGAAGCAATGAAACGATGACCGCCTGCCGGTCAACGCTTCCACCAAAAAAGACGGGGCGGCTTTCGCCGCCCCGTCTTGCAGTCACATGATAACCGCCTCTGCCGTGCGCCCCGTCGTCTCCGAACCCCACCTGAAAAGGTGGGTGCCCTCACGAGATACCGCCGGAACGGGTTCGCTCCTTAACTATCTCGGTATGGACCCCGGATTACTTGATGCTGGATCGAAACTCCTGGAACAGATCACGTACAGCGCAGTACACAATGTGATCCTGCAATACGACTATACCACAGGACCTGCGATTTCGCAACGAAATCATGTTGATTTTTCGGGCGCTCAATGACCGCAGCAACCGAAACGACCCACCTGGAACAACCGGGTGCGAATGCGGCTTTCGATGTCGGCCTTCTCGACATCGGACAGCCGGCCCTCCATCTTATCCAGGGCATTCGTCAGCGCGATGGTCTCCAACGCCATCAGCATCCGTTTCGACAGCATGATGCTGAGCAGCGTGCCGGCGATAATCGTAATCGGGAGGGCATACAGCCCGGTCGGAATGGAGTGATGCATACCCGGGTGATGCATCATACAGGGTCCATGTTTCATCATCTTCATCCAGCGATACCTCCTTAGTAATGCAGCGCTACCCGTTCCATACCCATTGCGCATCCGCGTAATTGTTGTATCCGAAGGTTCGTGGATCGGTCTTCATACACTGGGTCGCGGCTGTCCGCTCTTTGTCGATACGCGCTCCAGCGGGATCGGGTATGTCATAGCTACGATTATGCGGGAAGGAGGTGAAATTCATGCCGAGATTCACGGTCTGGACCAATGCGACCGAGGAAAGGTCGTTCACCACAGAGGAGCCGCGTGAAGCGGTTTCCAAATATCACGAGGAGATCGGTGAGATGCCGAAAACCTGGGACGGCGAGCTGCACGTCCGCGATGAGGAAGAGCACGAGATCACCTATCGGCGACGCGAAGCAGCGTAGCATCGGGTGTCTATGCCGGCAAGAGACCGCGGGCACGCCCGCGGTCTCTTGCCGTTGAGATCCTGAATGCCGAATTTCGACTCATCTGGACTCATTTATGCCCAGGGTAGGAGTTTTTTTCACCGAGCACGAATGATAACAGTCAGCGTCTTATTCGGAAAAAAGGCAGGTTGTCATGATGCGCTTACGCTGGCTGGTGCTTCTTCTCACCCTGGGCATGCTCTCCGTCATACAGGCGGCACAGCCGTCGCTGGAGGCGTATCAGGCGCGGTTGCCGGGGCTGCGGGCGCAGATTCCGGAGCTGACCTTCTCCTCGGACTGGTGCGCCGACAACAATCTGACCAATCCGGGTGCGCTGGTCGTAATGCCGTACCAGCCGCAGGCGTCTTTCACCGAGGAGCTGATCTCCCGCGCCGGCGGGCTGGCCGCCGCCTGGATTATCGATGACAATCGCAAGACGGCTCAACACGATGTCGTGCTCCTTTCTGTCCGATCGTGGGAAGCTGAGCGCAACGATGCGATTCAAAAAATCCTGGAGTATAAACACCGGGGATGGATCGTCACCGTCTTCGCCTCCGCCGCCGGCAAGCCGGAGGGCCTGCCCATCGATTTTTTCATCGACAACGGCGCGCCGGCGCCGGGCCGGGAATACGGTCCGACGAACCTGCTGGCCAATGTCACGCTGGGCTGGATGTGGTGCTGCGAGTATGCCGCTGCCATGTCGCGCCAGGGCAAGTTCCCCGCCATCCTCTACAGCGTGGCCATGCCCGGCGCGGAGGATTACAACAAAGCGTTGCAAAAGCCGGAAGGCCGTACGACCATACTCCCCTGCGACCGAAAAATCCCCGAAGGCAAGCTGGCGGAACAGTACCTGCAGCGGGTGGAGAAGCTGGTCGCCGATTGCCGGTCCGAACGCATCCAGGGGCAACTGGCGCAGGCCGCCGATGGGGTTGCCGCCCGGATGAAAAAGGGCGAGGCGGTGGGCCTGTCCGGGGTCGGCCATGTGATCCTTTATGAAATCAAGCTGGATTTGCAGGCGCCCTGGAAGCCGTTTGACGCGGCGGGGAAAGCGAAAACGGCATTCAGCCAGAATCTGGCACCCGGGCAACTGCTGGTGTGGATCGGCTATGCGGGGATGAATTCCGCTTACGAGGATTTTGCCGGCGGCATCGCCAACGCCTTTGCCGACCTCATCTCCTGTTACGCCTTCGATCCGATCTGGGCGAAAGACGCGCCGGCCGGCCTGGGTCACATCGACCAGTGCTGGGAGCTGCCCGACGCCGAAGTTCCCATCCCCATCTTCCCCAATAAAATGGCCCCCGTCAGCGGCATCAACCAGGGCCTGATCCTGCGCATGCTGGATGACGAAGTCGCGAGGAGATTGGTCGAGAGACAACAATAATTCTCAGGATGGATAGGATATAAAGATAAACAGGATAACGATAATGCCATTATTATCCTGTTTATCCTTACTATCTTATCCATCTTGAGAATTATTTTGGATATCTGCCGCTCGCGCGAGGAAGTAGAGGAGAGAAGAGAGGCGGTTGAGATAGCGGAGCAGGCGGTCGCCGGCCAGCTCGCCATGATGGGCGAGGGCGACGGCGCGGCGCTCGGCGCGGCGGACCACCGCGCGGGCGACGTCCAGCGCCGCTCCGGCCCGGGTGTCGCCGGGGAGGACGAAGTCGGTCAGCGGCGGCACGCCCGCGGCAACGCGCGCAATTTCCGCTTCCAGCGTCTCGATCGCCGTTTCCGGCAGCCGCTCCTGTAATATCGCCGGGTCAGGCGACGCCACCTCCGCCATCACCAGCATCAGCTCGCGCTGCACCCGCGCCAGCAGCGGTCGCATGTCATCGCCCACCTGTACGCGCGCCACGCCGATGAACGACGTGGCCTCGTCCAGGCTTCCCAGTGCTTCGATGCGCCGGGAATCCTTCGCCACCCGCTCGCCATCGGCCAGGTCGGTATAACCATCATCACCGTTCGTTGTATACCACATGGGTAGGGAATGTAAAATGCAAAGTGAATAATGCTTACGGGACGCCGGCCCTCACCCCCCGACCCCCTCGCCCAATCCTGGGCGAGGGGGAGAAGGCTATATCGGGTAAAGCGCTCTATTTCTATACCTCTGCTCCCCCTCACCCAGCATTGGGAGAGGGGGCGGGGGGAGAGCCCGTGCTCCAGGTCTCTCCCCTTCGCCCAAAATTGGGAGAGGGGGCCGGGGGGTGAGGGCCGGCGTCCCGTAAGCATTTTTCATTTTTTATTTTGCATTCTCAATCTCCTCCTCCATCTCTTCCGCCACCTGCGGGCGGGTCAGGCCGATGAGCAGGGCGGCAGTGAACGGCGCCATGACCAGCGCGTACCAGGCGAGCGGCCCGGTAATGTCGCGGTCGGTCAGCCGGACCGCTTCGCCCAGCGCGATATACGCGCGCGACCAATAATACAATCCGACTACTCCACCGCCCAGCGCCAGCGCGATCGGCATGATGATGATTGCCCCTTTGCGCGACCATGGCGCCAGGCGAAATAAGCCGATGGCCATAACCAGGACCAGCGTAAATGGGGCCATTGTGCCCACCAGCAACCCCAGCGACAGCAGGAACACATCCTGGTAGACCGGACTCGACATCCCGAACATGAGCAGATAAGACAACATGGGAAGAAGCCGAAAAGTGAACGGCGCCAGCACGGCGGCGAAGACCAATAAGCCCAGCGCCAGCACGGTGATCCTGAAGGACCGGTCTTGATACTCGGGCTCCACCGGTTGCTCGTGATATTGCCATGGCCGTCCTTCGCGGATATCGCGGAACGGCGACTCATCCAGTTGCTCGCGCATAGCGGACTGCGTTCCTCCCTGTCCTCTCGATTATACCACGGGAACCCGCACCTCGCAGGCGCCAACTGTGATTACACCATTGGCATAAATTATGCCGGTTCGGGTAATATTCGACTCCGGGCGCATGTATCGACAATTCTTGTCTGAATTTTGCTTATCTCCTTAACAGAGAAACAGGAGGAGATTCGTGGTGTGAGATCGAATGTAGGGTATGGAAAGTCAGGGATAGTTGATTTTGTGCGCGCGGCGCGACGACCCGAATAGATCGGCGCGCATATGCAGCGAGCCGGCACGACCGGCAGCGGCAGCAGCGCCGGCGAAGAGAAAACGCGATTCTGTGCGGGTAGCGGGGTGTGTTTTTTTTGAAAACGGGCACAACAACTTTGGCGAGGATGATTGGATTCCTCGGGGGTGATTGAATTGGCAGAGTCTGATATGCATACGAGCCATAGTCAGGAAGTCGAGAAGCTGCTCGAACGTGGGCGCCAGAGCGGTGGCATGCTCACATATGAGGAGATCAACGACCTGCTGGCCGGCGAGGATCTCGATGCGGAATCCATTGACGAGATCCTGGAGACGGTCAGCAACGAAGGCATACAAGTCGTAGAAAAGGCGCCGGAAGCGACAGAGGCGGCCGCGCCGGCCGCCGCGGCGCCGTCCAACTCGCTCGAGTTGCCCGACGAAGAGTTGGTTTCGACGGAAGGCATTCCGCCGGACGATTCCGTGCGCATGTACCTGCGCGAGATCGGGCGCGTCCCGCTGCTGACTCCGAAGGAAGAGATCGAGTATGCCAAGCAGCTCGAAAAATCCAACCTGTTGATGAAGCTGCAGCGCGTGTGGAACTACTGCACGGAGATCCTCGGCTTCGAACCGGGCATCGACCAGACGGAAAACGCGGTGGAGCGCTCCGGCGACCATGAGCTGCGCGATGAGATGGATGTCCTTGACGACGCCATTAAACGCCTGCCGCCGGAACAGGACCCCTTCAGCATGTCCGTGCCGGAGATAACCGAATATTATACCCAGTATCTGGCGCAGCGCGCCAACGACGCCGCGTTGCGGCGTGCCATGCTCTCCCGCGACAACCTGACGCCGGAGCAGATGGCGCGGCAAAAAAAGGAATACGAGGCGCGCGAGAAGCAGTACCGCGCGCTGCTCGACCTGACCAGCTCCGAGCATGTGTCCGATTTGATCTTCCTGCGCAAGGTCTGGGAGGAATTCCGCTCGGAAAGCCGCAGCGAAGAAGAGGAGCTGCCCGTCGAAGAGGCCGAACAACTGCGCTCGCGGTATGACTCCCGCGCCATCCTGGAGAAATCCGAGGAGGATTTGCTGCTCGCGCTGCACATCGGCAAGGTCTATCACCGCAAGCGCGCCGAAGGCCTGCGCCCGGTGCCGATCGCGATAGTCCGGAAGGAAGCGGGGGTGAAGCTGGATGAGAACACCGTCGCCTCGATCGTGACCTGGATTCAGCGCACCATCTCGCGCGGGGAAGCGGCCAAGCAGCGCCTGACCGAGGCCAACCTGCGCCTGGTGGTGAGCATCGCCAAAAAATACAGCGGCCGCGGCATGTCCTTCCTCGACCTGATCCAGGAAGGCAACATCGGTCTCATCCGCGCGGTGGAGAAGTTCGATTACCGCAAGAAATTTAAATTTTCCACCTATGCGACCTGGTGGATTCGCCAGGCCATCACGCGCGCCATCGCCGACCAGGGCCGCACCATCCGCATTCCGGTGCACATGGTCGAGACCATCAACAAGCTGATCAAGGTCTCGCGCCAACTGGTGCAGGACCTGGGCCGCGAGCCGAGCCTGGAGGAGATCGCGGAGGAGATGGACGGACCGTTCGCCAACGCGGAGGACAAGGCGAAATCCGTGCACCGCATGGGCGAGATCTTCAAGATCGCGCCGGAACCGCTGTCGCTGGAGACGCCTATCGGCGAGGAGGATAACAGCCACCTCGGCGACTTCATCGAGGACCAGGACGCGACGTCGCCCGCCGATGCCGCCACCATCCTGGTGCTGCGCGAACAGCTCGAATCGGTGCTGAACACCCTCACCCCGCGCGAGCGCGACGTATTGAAGCTGCGCTTCGGCCTGGACGACGGCTACGCGCGCACACTGGAAGAGGTGGGCCACATCTTCGAGGTAACCCGCGAGCGCATCCGCCAGATCGAGGCGAAGGCGTTGAAGAAGCTGCGCGCGAATAAGAAGCGGCAGTTGCTGCGCGATTTCCTGGATTGATAACAGCGGTGGAACCGCCCGAATTTAGGTAAGCCGGTACGTAGTAAGCCACGCAGCGAAGCGGAGTGGCGTCGTTCATAGGTTAGCTTTCCTAAACTCGACGCCACTCCGCTTCGCTGCGTGGCTTACTACGTACCGGCTTACCGATATTATGTTACAGTATGAACATCTTGACGAGCTTTTCATACGTTACCCGGCGTTGTTGTCCTGCCGCCTCCCCATCGAGCAAACGGCGGAGGCGTTGATCGCCTGTTTTGAGGGCGGCGGCAAGCTGCTGCTGGCCGGCAATGGGGGCAGCGCGGCGGATTGCCTGCATATTGCTGGGGAGTTGCTGAAGGGATTTCAACTTCCGCGTCCCCTCGCGCTGGAAGATCGTGCGGCACTCACCGGTTTATATGGCGAAGAGGGCGATACACTCGGGCGGAAGCTGCAGCGCGGCCTCCCGGCCATCGCGCTGCCTGCCGAAGTGGCGCTCACCTCGGCGATGGCCAACGACGTGGACGCGGAGCTTGTCTATGCGCAAGGCGTGCTGGCCCTTGGCGCGCCGGGTGACGTGCTGCTCTGCTTGAGTACCTCCGGCACGGCGCAAAACGTCATCGCCGCCGCCCGTGTGGCGCGCTGGCGCGGTCTGAAAACCATCGCCCTTACCGGCAGGGACGGCGGCGCGCTGGCGACGGTCTGCGAGATCGTCATCCTCGCGCCCGGCGCCGCCACCACGGAAATTCAGGAGTACCACCTCCCCATTTACCACGCCCTCTGCGCCACGGTCGAAGCGCGCCTGTTTCAAGCCGCGCCGGCAGCGCAAATCCTGCCGCGCACCGGGCGCTGATCGCCAGGGCGCGTCCGGGTATGCTACAATGCCGCTGAAGTGCAGTCCTCACCCGAAAATCTGCTGACAGCATCGCCGCGGTTTCGCCGCGCCGCGCCGTATGCCCCCTACCTGGCGGTGCTCGTCGGCATGTACCTGTTTCACAGCGCCTGGGCCGCCGTGCTGCTGTATCACCTCGGCATGGCGCTGGTGCTGACACTTGGCCGCGGCTGGGGCGCGCTGCGCGGACTGGGCGCGGGACGGCAACCGCTCGGGCTGGCGGCTACCTCCCTCTTCGGGGTGAGCGGGGGCGTGCTGTTGTATGTCCTGTGGCCGCTGCTGGGCGTGCCGCCCGGCGTCGGCGCGTCGCTGGCACACCTCGGCATCACCCAAACGGCCTGGCCGGCCTTCATCGCCTATTTCTGCCTGGTGAACCCGTGGCTGGAGGAGATCTACTGGCGTGGTTACCTGGGCGACTCCGCCGCGCGGCCTGTGCCGAACGACGTGCTTTTCGCGGGTTATCACGTGCTGGTGCTGGCGAGCTTCATCCGGTGGCCCTGGCTGCTGGCCGTGCTGGTTGTGCTGGCCGGCGCGGGCTGGTTGTGGCGCCAGCAAGCGCGGCGCACCGGCGGCCTGCTCGCATCCGCCGTGTCGCACTTCCTCGCCGACACGGGCGTGTTCCTCACCGTATACCTGCTGGTTATTCGCAGATAGTAGTGAGTAGTAATTCATACTCGCTTAAATTGTTAACAGGCCGTCGAGAAAAAGGCTGTTTTTTTGACACATTTTGACACATTTTGATACATCTGAAGGCATTCATCATATCCCTGTGCCTCCGTGTCTCTGTGGTTTCGTTTCCATTCGGTTCCGGCGCCGCCGGGTTAGGTGGTAATAAGGCAGGCTGGGTCCGGCTTCCCTTATTACCACGCACTAATCACTACCTGCATCTTACTTCCTCACTCACAGCGTTGCGGAAACCTCAGGTTGCCAGGCAAATCCCACCGCCTGCAGGAAGGCGCGCGCCAGCACCATGTGGCCGATGTGGTTCGAATGCACGCGGTCCCAGGCGATGGCGGCGGAGGGGATAGAGATCAGCACACGATTGAAGGCGGCCTGGGTGTCCACGAAGAACGCCCCGTGTTTTTCGGCAATGCGCCGCACCGCCGCACCGTAGCGGTCGGTCTGCGCGCGCATCAGGTCGGCCGGATTCGGTTCGATAAACACCGGCGTCATCAGTACCAGTCCCGTCACCCGCGGCGCCGTCACCGCGGCCAACTCGTCCAGCGTCTGCTCGTATTCGTCCAGGTAAACATGACACTCCGGCTGCCGGGGGGAATCGAACTGGCGCCAGATATCGTTGATGCCGATCATCACCGACACCCAGTCCGGTCGCAAGTCGAGCACATCGGTCTGCCAGCGCGCCTTCAAATCGCGCACGGTATGCCCGCTGGTGCCCACATTCACTACGCGAGCATTGAGCTCCGGGTAGGCGGCGCTCAACAGCGCGTCCACATTCGTCACGTACCCGGTGCCGAGCGCGCCGAACAGCCCCTCGCCCACCGGCCGCGCGCGCCCGCAATCCGTCACCGAATCGCCGATCATCACCAGCTTGCAGCCTTTTGCCAGTTTCAATGCCATAGTTATACCTCCGGATGATTGCTCGTTGTTTGGGGTCAGACCAGTCGGACACGTCCGACTGGTCTGACGGATCTGACTACTTAAATATTTCGCAGCCTTCTCCCATTTCACCTTCAAACGGCTGCAGGAGGAGCCACTGCTTCTTTCGGCAGGGAGAGGGTGACGCGGGTGCCTCCCGGTGCGCTGTCGGTCACCCAGGCGCCGCCGACCACCGCCAGCATGGCGCCGTGCAGCGCCATGCCTTGCCCCGTACCCTGGCTGCCGGCCGTCAAGCCCACGCCGTCGTCCTCGATAACGGCAGTCAGCTCCTTCGCCGCGGTGAAGGCAAGGCGCAAGCGCAGCGGGCGGTCGGGGTCGGGGCCGCGGGCGTGGCGGGCGGCGTTGCGCACGGCTTCGCGGGCGGCGCCGAAAAAGACCTCCAGCGCCAGTGGGGAGAGCGCCTGCACGCGGGCGTCCGTCGCGGGGGCGATCTCCCAGTCGAGACGGTCGAACTCCGCGCCGAATTCTCCCTCGACTGCCCGGCGGAAATCGGCGAGGGTGGCGAGGCGCGCCGCGCTGAACGGTCCGGCGGCGGGCAGCGCGTGCAGCACGTCGGAGATGGCGCGATGCACCTCGGCAAGCTGCTCCAGCACCGCGGGGGCTTCCTCCGGTCCGGCGCTCAAAGCGAGCATGGCGGTATGGAGCTGCGGCAGAATCTCATCGTGCAGCGTGCGGCGAGTGCGGCGGTCCGCCACCTGCCCTTCCGCCGTGCGCGCGCGCTGCACCTGCAGCAGGCGGTGCGCCATGGTCAGGCTGGCCACCGTGTCCAGCAGGTGCTCGCTGGCGGCGCGGGCGATCTCCATCTCCTCCTGGGTATACAGACCGCCGTCCCGCCGCGCGCCGAGTAGCAGCACGCCGATATGCCCCCGCGCGCTCCACAGCGGCACCGCCCAGCATATACCGTCCGCGCGCTCGCCCAACGGAAAGCACAATTCTCGCGGATCGTTCCACGCGGACAATCCGCCCGCAATCTCCGGAACAGGCCCGGCGGGATAGGCCAGCGGCTCCATCAGTGCGGCGAACGGTCCCAGCGGGATGAGGGCGGCGGTCCGCGCGTTGAGGATGTCGTCGCAGCAGGCGCGCAGCAGGCCGGACGCGTCGAAGGCCGGCGCCGCCAGCAGCCGGTCAAACACCGGCGGCCCGGCGATGAAGGCGCGCAAGTGGCGTAGATATTGTTCATGCTCGGTGAAGGCGCGCCAGTTCGCCAGGGCAAAAAAGATGCTGAAGAGTCCCGCCGCCAGCAGCACGCCGAAAATCGCCGGCATACGGGTAACGAGGCTCACCGCGACCAGGGCGCTGTAGCCGGTAGCGAGGATCGCGATCCGCCGCCAGTTCCGCCGCAGCCCGCGCCGCGGCAGTGCCTTCCCGGTAAAGATTTCGTAGGCCACTACGCCTTCACCCAACAGCAGGATGGCCAGCAGCACCACCGTGCTGACCGCCAGGTCGGCCAGCGCGAATTGCCGCTTGAATGCCGCTGACACCGCGGACAGCGATGTATGCGCGAGAGTTGGCGTGAAGAGCACCAGCGCCGTCCCCACCAGCAGGCCGACGGCGAGCAGCGCGAGGGAAGTGGCTGACAACCAGGGCCGCGACCGCCGGCGCGCCAGCTCGCCCATCACGCGCGAGGACGGCGCCGGATAGGCCAGCGCATCAAGGGACATCAGGATGCAGGCGAGGATGCCCAGGCCGTAAATAATGGCCACCACCGGCACCGTGCCCAGCACGGGACCGTAGAGGATAAAGGAGATCTCATACGGTTGCGTGAGCGGGAATGGGGAGATAAGAATCAGCAGCGCCGCGAAGATGGCCAGCATTGCCAGCACGGCGATTACCAGTGAATGCAGCCGGTGGTGTCGCATGCCCGCACGGTGGTCCCAGTAGCCGGCGTGCCAGAGCATCATCGCGTACCAGGCGCACGGTAGCGCGAACCCCACCGCCCAGGCGATGGGCCAGCGCGCGACCAGCAGCGGGCTGATCTCCGGCGCGCCTACGCTCATGAATACCGCGTGGAACAGGTACAGCGCCGCCCCCAGCAGCATGGCCCCGCCTGCCAGCCAGATCCCCCAATCCCGCCGCTCGGCGTTCAGCCACACCGTCAGCCCCAGCCAGGTCAGCAGGATGACGTTAATCAGCGAGACGGTATAGAGACCCCATTCCAGCCAGGGTGTCATAATGGCGAACACGGCTCCTTTGTTATCGTTAGGAGAGTAAATAGTAAAAAGTGATAAGTGCTCGGTCCGGTGGTTGAGTAGGCAGGTGAGCCTTTCGCCTCTTTCCATCACCCCCGCGCCGTATCGAAACCACCGCGGGTATAGGTAGACTTATCGTGAACGGGCGCTATGCCCGCGGTGGTTTCGATACGGCGCGGGGGTGATGGAAAGAGGCGGAAAGCTTGCTTGCCTACTCAACCACCGGACTGAGCACTTATCACTTATTACTACTCACTATTCCCACTTCACCCACTCCCCCCGCTCATTCTCCACCCGCGGGGTGCCGTCTTCGTCCCAGGCGAGCAGGCGGCCGGTCTGCACGATGAGTGCCGCGCGGGTGCGGGCGACCTTTTCGTCGGTGTTCGTCTCGTCCAGGCCCCAGGCGGCGTAGATCTGGCCGTTGGTGCGGCTGATGGTGCGCTTGTCGCGGAAGCCCATCTCGGCGGCGATCTGCTCGTTGGTCATGCCGCGGGCGAGCATGCGCGCTACCTCCTGCTCGTTCGGCTCGAGCAGCGCCATCGGCGCGCGGGCGTCCTTGTGCCGCACCTCCTGCACCCGCGCCTCGATCTCCGGGTCGATGAAGCTGCGTCCGGCGGCGGCGTCCTTCAGCAGCGGCACGATCATTTGCGGCAGCAGGTAGTTCGACTTGCGCACGTAGGCGTAGTGGCTCAAAATGCCGGCGCGGCGGAAGGCGCGGTAATAGGCGTCGTCGTCCTGGATGGAGTAGAAGACCACCGGCAGCCGCGGCGCCTCGCGCCGGATGGCCACCGCCGCGTCGATGCCGTTCATCGGGCCGGCAAGCTGCACGTCCATCAGCACGGCGTCCGGCGGCGACTCCAGGCAAAACGCCAGCGCCGCCTCCCCCGTCTCGCAATCGCCCGCCACCCGCACCGCCCCCGTCGCCTCCAGTCCCGCCTTCAGCGCGGGCCGCAAGCGGGCATTGTCCTCCACCAACAGTATGGTCAGCACGTCAGGCATGATCTGAGTATACGCCATTCGATTCCCGCCACCAAGCACTCAAGTGCATTTTTGGAGTGCGGTGGCCGCAGGCACCGCTTTCACTTCGCGTAAGGTAATCTGCACAGTATTACATTGGGCTTATAACGCCGCCACTGTAACCAGATATAAGACCCTGCGTAAGGTTATGGTGAAAGCCTTACGCGAAGTGAAAGCGGCGTCTGCGGCCGCCGCACTCCAAAAGTGCACTTGAGTGCGTGAAGAGATGTCCTCAGTGGGTCGGCAAAAACCGCATTCTCTACGACAATAGCGATATCCCATGCCGCGAGGTGACAACATGAAGGTGAAAATGATCCTGCCCGCCCTCACTGAAGCGACCGATCCGGCCTGGCGGCCATTGAAGTATTCCCTCTTCCCACCGCTGGGGCTGGCGACGCTGGCCGGGTATTTACGGGAGGATGACGAGGTGGTGATTCAGGATGAGCATGTGGAACCGATTGACTTGGCCGATGAGCCGGAGTTGGTGGTGATTCAGGTTTACATCACCAATGCTAACCGCGCATATGCGCTGGCGGATCACTACCGCCGCAGAGGCGCGCACGTCTGCCTGGGCGGCGTGCACGTGACCAGCCTGCCGGAAGAAGCGGCGCAGCACGCCGACACTATTTTCCTCGGGCCGGGCGAGGACATCTGGCCGGCCTTCCTGGCGGATTACCGCGCGGGCAGGCCGGGGACGGTCTACCGCTCTACCGTGCGGACGCTGCACGGGCAGCCGCTGGCGCGGCGAGATCTTATCAAGCGGCACCTGTATCTGATGCCGAATACGCTGGTAGTCTCCCGCGGCTGCCCGCAC
>Ga0172368_10002217_pt1 | contig 25120 bp, 19 predicted proteins | sample Lak11m_FD_114540 | JGI IMG/M metagenome (GOLD analysis project Ga0172368, IMG submission 114540) | Freshwater microbial communities from Kabuno Bay, South-Kivu, Congo - kab_022012_11m | ecosystem: Environmental > Aquatic > Freshwater > Lake | place: Democratic Republic of the Congo: South-Kivu...
CAATGGAAAAATTCTTTTTTGTTTCATTTTTTCAAATCGATTTTTCAAAAACTTTTTCCCGATAACCTCAACTTTGACATTTTATATAATACTGTTTTGCATTTTTAAGGGTGGACTACATAATAATAACTTTGCAATGGAAAGAGTAAGCGTAAATCTTGAATTACCCCAATGGCTCTGGGAAATGACTGAGGGCAAAGACATATTTCTTCCGGAAATTGAAGACCGGATGAAATTCACAATCGAACTATCATCATTAAATGTTAAATACCGGACCGGCGGACCTTTCGGTGCGGCTGTTTTTGAATCAGAAACCGGTCAGCTCGCAGGTGCCGGAGTGAACATGGTTGTGACAGGCGGTTCCTCGGTTTTTCACGCTGAGATGACGGCAATTATGTTCGCTCAAAAGAATACCCGGAAATTTGAACTCAGCAACGGTGGTAATTCCTATGATCTTTTTGCAAGTACGGAGCCATGCGCAATGTGTTTTGGAGCGATGCCCTGGTCGGGAATAAAAAGACTTTTCTGTGCAGCGAAGGGTGAAGACGCCGAAAATATTGGTTTCGATGAAGGGCCGAAACTGCCGGACTGGGAAGAGCACCTCCGAAAGAGAGGGATTGAAGTTTACACATCTATCCTGCGAAATGAAGCCGCTGCCGTGCTGAATGCTTATAAAAATAATGGCGGGGTAATTTATAATTCGGATTTTTCGCTGAAGTAGTATCTCCATTCTTTTAATATACCTTCCTGATCGACCTTGAAAGGACTTTCTATCTCAGATTTTTTCATTTTATAAAATTTAGTAACCTATTATTTCTTCAATTAATATTTTTGATAAAAGTCGAGGGCAAAACTCCTGTGTATTTTTTAAATGCGGCAATAAAACTGGTTCTGTTATTAAACCCAACCTGGTGTGCAATGCCTTCCAATGTATAAACCGCTGTTTTATTTTTTGCGATAATTCTGATTGACTCTTTGATTCTCAACTCGTTAATATAACCGCTGAAATTGGCCTGATAATACTGCCTTATAGCATTTGATATGTATGTTCTGTTGGCTCCGATTCTTTGTGCTAACATATCTACTGTAAGATTACTATTTAAAAAAATCCTTTCTTTATCCATCAGCTCATCCATCTTTTCAATTAGTTGTAAAACCTGTGCGGTTTTTTTATCCTTTTGAGTTTTCAATGGACCTTTACCTTCGGCGTCATTCATAAAGGCATCATCGTTTTTCGAAGGATATTTTTCACCTTCATCCATCTTTACAATCTGAATATTTTTTTCAACCAGCTTTCTGTCAGTTGCTCTGAGTCTTAAGTAGATAATAATAACAGCGATCAGAAGTAAAAAAATAATTCCAGTAACTAAAATGACTTTAAATAATGTATTTTCGAGTCCTCCGATTGTAGATTCAAAATTTTCACTATCTGAGTCGGCCTTAAGTTGGATAAAATATGCTCTGTTAATTTCTGTGTTAATTGAATCCTGAAAAGTATAATATAATGTCATCCATTCAAATGCTGATTTGTAATCATTCCGTAGTTTATAATACTCAGAGTATAGTTGGTAGCTGTTACCTATTTGCACATCTAAATTAAAAATACGACCCATATAATAAGCCATATCCAAATAGTATTTGACCGAGTCTTTTTTCTGAGACTTAAGCAATAATTGTGCTTTAATAAGAAATTGATCAGTTGTAATATCTTTCCTGTCATCTTGCCCTAAATAGCGGGCGGCATTTTCCCATAATTTATTTGCTTTTATTACACTATTCTGTTCCAGTTTATTGAGCGCTAATTTCTGGTATGTAAATGTTATCTGCAAAGAATCATTTTTATTTAGTTTCCCATCATCATAACTAAAAAGGTGAGCTAATGATTTATAATAATATTTTTCTGCTTCACTATAATTTTTTCTCTTAAACGCGATATTACCCAGATTGTTATTGATTACCACATAACGCCAATATTTCCAGGAATTTTCTTCCCCCTCCAAGAGAAGAACCTTTCTGTAATTCTTTTCTGCATCATCGAGCAAATTGACGTAATAGTAGAAATCACCCAACTTGTGAGTAATGTCAACGATTTCATTCTGTTCATTCGATAACTCAATATATTTTTTTGCATCAAGAAGGGCAATCATACTTGAATCAAATTGTCTCCGTTCAAAATAGACTTCACTTAAATTCGATTTGATTCTGCCTATCAGAAGTGTTTTATTATATTTTTCAGCTAATAATAAAGCCTTATTCAAGTATTTTATTTTTATTTCCAATGGATTTTTATAGGCAAAATATATTAATGACAGAATTGTTGTTGTTGCATTATCTGCTGATTCGGATTGCTCATTTATTAAAATAATTTGCCTTAATTTTTCTCGGGCAAAAAGGGTATCTGAATAAAGCAGAATCTGGATTATTTTTTCCAAATAAATCTCCCTGTCGGAACCAACCCCATTTTTATATTGATGTATCAAAGAATCAACCGGTATGCTCTGGCTGGCAAATAACAGATTAAAACAGAGGAAAGTTAATACGATAAAAACAATTCTTGCGTTTTTCAAATTTATCGATGTGAAATCTATATGTACAATGTAAATCAAGTTAGAATAATTTCTCCTCGAGGCTTTTTAAAAATCACAATTTTGTGTTTAATTAACAATCGGGCATAGTTCAAAAATATATAATACCAGCCAAAATTAATATAATAAACTATTAATAATCAACGCTTTACGATTTTTTTAGTATACAAATTCAGAATTCCTGCAAAAGTAAAGAAATAAAAATCGGATATCATATCCGAGTTGTTAAGAATTCACAAAATTAACAAGTTTAGTCAACTTACTTTCATAATATATATTTATTTTTATCTTCACTTTCATGTCATCAAGAGCAACATTTCAAATCATTAAAGCCAACTCAAAGTTGAAACAAAGGAAAAGATATGCTCAAATCGCATTCTGATTATAAGTCAAATAAAAACAAAAATTACTACTTTTACCTTTTATTAATCTCTCTATTGAGCCTTACGGTTGTACAAATAAATGCGCAGACTTATGATTGGATTCAGTTGATTCAATCAGCTGGCCCCGGGATTCCAGAAGTTTTTGCTGGTAACTGGAATACAAGTTCGATTAATTCAACCGGACAATATTGGTTAGCAGGACAGTACGGCGGCAGATTGTATCTTACCACTGATTATGCTAGTATATGGTTAGAGACTAAGCCCGATGGTAACACCAACAAAAATTGGGTTGCAACGGCTATGAGCGCTGATGGAAGCGTAATTTCTGCACTAAGCTATAAACCCGGTAATTGCTATATTTCAACAGATTATGGGGCCACCTGGAATGGTTATAATCCTGCTTATGATGATAGTTACTATTCAACTGCTGTTAGTTCTGATGGCACAATAATTATTGCAGCTACGGGAACCGGTTACTTATTCAGGACCACAGATTATGGTGCAAACTGGACTGATATCTCGGCGAGTTATTATGCTTCAAATCATTATCGTCAAAAAGTGGCAATGAGTGCCGATGGCAGTAAGATTATTGCAGGGATTTATACAGGAAGATTATATCTTTCATCGAATTCCGGTTCAAATTGGACAGAAGTCCGCCCTGGTGGATTGGATACTGACCATAATTGGTACGCCGTTTCGATGAGCGCAGACGGCAACGTTATTGTTGCCGGTTATGCTGCAACTGATGTGGGCTGGACCAATGGTAAAATTTATATCTCCCGTAATGCGGGCGCTGCGTGGAGTGAGATTATCATTCCGGGATTGTTTACTTATTACTGGAATGGTGCAAACATGAGTTCAAACGGGGCAGCCATATTAATCGTTAATTATGGTAAAGGTCTCTACTTATCAACTGACTCCGGCTATAACTGGGTCGCTAAAAACTCCGGTTATTCCAATTATAATATTACAACTGCAGCTATGAGCGGCGATGCTACTCAGGCAATTTTCGGTATATATGGTGCCTCCCTTTACAAGAATACCAGTTCGCTGCCGGTTGAATTAACTTCATTTACTGCTAATATACCTGATAATAAAGTAATGCTCCGTTGGACGACAGCTACGGAAGTAAATAATTATGGATTTGAAGTCGAGAGAAATCCTTCGCCGGCTAATCCTGCACAGCAATGGGAAACAGTTGGATTTATCCCGGGACATGGCAACAGCAATAGCCCAAAGAGCTATGAGTTCATCGACACGCAGATTACAGCAGGCATATTGAGATACAGACTGAAACAGATAGATAACGATGGTTCCTTCGATTATTCTGATGAAATTGAAGTGAGAGCAACAGCTCCGGAAACTTTTAGACTTGAACAGAATTATCCTAATCCGTTCAACCCGACGACTCAAATAAGTTTTTCTATTCCTTCAGATAGTCAGGTTGAGATTAAAATATTTAATTCTCTTGGATTGGAAGTTGCGACTCTGGTGAATGAAATAAAGGAGGCTGGACATTATAGTGTGAATTTTAACGCCGTTGGCCTGTCCAGCGGAATATATTTCTATCAAATTCGGGCTGGAAATTTTAAGCGGGTTCGCAAGATGATGCTTGTAAAATGATAAACCGAAGTCAATGATTTGAGAACCATTTTCTCTGATCTGACGTTTCTATTAAACTCATCAGTTAGAACAATAATTTATATGGATTTATGAAAAAACTTTTACTTCTTTTATTTGCCAGCCTCTACATATTCTCGGTTATCAGCAAAGCACAGCCATGGCATTATAATTTCGGCACCTCTACCGGAACTTTTAATACCGCTTCGGGAATAAGCACTGATTTCTTACCAAATCCTGAACTAAATGCCGGGAATGACAGGGTCAGGATAGGGACGCAGGGCGGGAGCTGGAATCTGGATAATCAAGTCATAACTTTTGGCGGAAGCAGTTATTTACGTGGTGTTGCACCAACAGGAACTTCAGTTAATAAATTTTCTATCTATGATTATACCGGGGCGAAATCGTTCACTATGCGATTCAAAATAAGGCTCGGTGATTCTGGAGGCACAAATACTGCAACTGCGGGAACCTGGTCTTTATTTATTGGTGATGGCGCCGGATACAGCGATAATGCATCTTTTTCGGGAAGTCAGGTATTCACCGGCATTAGATTTGTTTTCGGCGCTTCAGGTGCGATTACGGCTGCTTACAGAAATGGGGCTTCATGGACAACGCTTTCCGGAACCCCGTTTGCACAGGGAATTACCTATACTGTCGATATTTACGGAAATAATACAACCTCCACAATAAACTACACATACTCATCCTCCCAGTCCGTCGCTTCAAACAAATTTGATTTATGGATAGATGGAGTTTTAGTCGGAGACGATTTATCCAAAGCACAACTGGCGAATAACGTTAACATTGATTCCTGGATGATTTACGGAGAATCAAGCGCCAGTAATCAGGCGAACATATTCCTTGATGATTTTGACTATACAAATTCATATGCCGATAATCCCCTTCCGGTTGAACTTACTTCATTCACAGCTGCTTCGACGAGTTCTGCAAACGGGGAAAATAATGTCGTACTAAACTGGCAGACGGCTACGGAGGTCAACAACTATGGATTTGAAATTGAGAGATCAGAAGTCAGAAGTCAGAATTTGGAATGGAATAAAATTGGTTTCGTTCAGGGAAATGGGAACAGCAACTCGCCGAGGTTATTTTCATTCACTGATGAGTATGTGCCGGAAGGAAAATACCGATACAGATTAAAACAGATTGACACGGACGGTAAATTCGAGTACTCGGATATCGTTGAAATTGATCTGACTAACCCTCCTTTGGAATTCGTACTTGAGCAGAATTACCCAAATCCGTTTAATCCCGGTACTACGATCAAATATTCTCTTGCAAAGGATAGCTTTGTTTCACTCATTGTCTATGACGTTCTCGGCAATGAAGTTACTGTTCTCGTAAATGAACAGCAGGCGTCTGGAAATTATGAGGTGAGTTTTGATGGCAAGTCCGTTTCCGGCGATTTGACAACAGGAATTTACATTTACAGACTTGGAACAGGAAGCTTTACCTCGGTAAAAAAGATGTTGTTCATAAAATAATATTCCTTTCATCCAAAGGAGTTGAGAGAATGATCAATATTTGGTCTTTCTCTCTTTTTAATTTCCGAATTAGAAAGGTCTCCAATTAGAAATCAACCTGATAAATTGAAAGCTTTATCCCGATATTCTGTTCTTGTTTAGGGTCTAGTCCCTATACCCTCCCTAAAAATGAGGACTCCCCCCTATTTTAATGTCCTTCAATAGTCTTTAATTTTTCAACACAAAATTTGATTTTCAAAGTTTGTACCTTTTAATGAAAAATTAGTGTCTCCACGACTTAAAACCTGATTTCCTGAAAAAAATAATTGTTAATAACAATTATAAAAGTGTCTTTATGAAAAAGTAAATTGCTTTGTGCATAATCCTCTGGAAGCCAATTTCAGTTTTTTCTGTTTGCCTGATGATGTAAATCAGTCCAAAATAACTTCAAGGCAAAATCCAGGGTAAAGATTCGAAGTAATTGAGTCAATTATGGAAGTAAGGGAAATTTGACGGTTGGTAATAATATAGTCAAGCTAATTGCAGGAAAAAAGTAATAAATGGAAAAGCAATTGCCTCAGGCATGGCTGACAATGTTCAAACGGAAAATTCAATCGCATATTTACAAATTTATCAAAAAGCACAACAATCAATTAATATAAGGAGGTTCTGTGAAAAAAATAACATTCACTTTTTGCATAATGCTGATTTCTGCGCTTGCCATGATGGCTCAGCCGATAGTAAACGGCGACATGAGCGATGCAGAATATTCCACAATCGCATCCTATACCAGCGGCAGAGATGGCGGTGGAGCGACAACTAATTTGGGTGCAATTAAATATTATGCCGATGGCACAAATATGTATATCGGTATTACGGGAGAAACTGAAGGATATGGATATATTGTTTTATTTATGGATTTTTCCGGAATTAACGGAAGAGGTTCGAATACATTAAGAGGTTCATCTTCGGGCGGAGCCAGTGTTTTTAATTCGCTGCTTGATGGCGCAATTATGGATGATGGATTTGATGCTGACTTTGCTCTTGCATATACAGAAGCAAACGGAAGCGAATTCTATGTTGATGCGACCAGATTCCAAAGTGGTTTAGCAGGCTACGCTGCATCTTCTGGTATCGGTGGAACCGGAAATCAGCTTGGAAATCCGGCTGACTTAACGGCTACTGCAGTTCTAGGCGGCACGACTAATCCCACTGCGGCATATAATAATAGTTTTTCGGGCAATAATAACAAAGGCTTCGAGATTAAGATTCCTTTGTCAGCGCTCGCTGGTGTAACTATTGATCAAACTGTGAAATTTTTCGTATTAACAGCTGGTCCTAATGCTGTGGCGGGTCAAATTTATAATGAAGTTCTCCCGGGTGACCCAGGTGCAAATAATTTGGGTCAGGATTTTAATTTTAGCGGCGTCTCGGGACAAACGTTCTAAACTGACGACCAGATTTTAGGAACTCTTCCGGATGTGACTATTTACCTGACCGAAGTAAAATCAGACCTAAGTAAAAATGTAATTTTTCCAAAAGTTGGTTTCGGTTCGCCTATTACCACCCCGTTCTCATGGTCTCCCGGTGCAGAGGACTGGACATACAACGCTCCCAAGTGTACAACATATGTTGTCCCAACGGGGAGTGAAAGTATTGCCGCTTCCAGTTTTATTGTTGATTTCGACCCGACTAAAGCCACTCTTACCGCTACTGCCGGTGACCTTTTCGATGGCGGCATATTTTATTCTCAGACTACAGGACAAGGCAGACTTAAGATAAATACAGCAAGTCTTTCATCTACTATTAACGCTGCTCCCGGTTCCGACAAATATCTTGCAAGACTTATCTTTACTTTGCTTAAACCGGGTAATTTTACAATTAGTCTCGACTCTCTTGATTTCAGGCAATATGATATTCAAACCGATGAGCAAGTCTCTCTGCTTTCCGAATCCGATACTTGCGGTGTCAAGTTCTATCTCGGTGATTTTGTAAGTGCTACTTCAAATGATTCCGGTGACGGGCAGATCGATATTGAAGATCTTGTTCCTTTCGCTACTTCTTACTGGAGTAATTACGCTCAGCAGTCCACTCTCTATAAATCCAAGTTTGATGTTGGTCCGACTAACTCATCCGGTAATTACTTTGCTCTTCCTACACCGGATGGGAATGTTAACTTTGAAGACCTAGTTATCTTTGCTGTTGGTTACAACAAATACCACAACGGTGACCTTCCTAAAGAAAATATTAATGTTACGGTTTCTCTCGGCAAAGCTTTTTCTGGCAGCACGTTTAGAGTGCCGATTGTGTTAGGGGGCAACTTTGCTGATTTAAGAGCATTTAGTTTTACTTTCAGCAGCAGCCTGAAACTTGTCGGCATTGAAAAAGCCGGAAATTTTGACAGCGACAGAGGCTTCGTCATTGCAAAGCAAGAGGAAAACAAAATCTACTTTGATGCGGCAATTATCGGCGGTGATGGAATATCTGAAGCCGGTGAAATTGCTTACCTTGTTTTTGAAAACGAAGGTGAAATCGAATTTGAAAATGCCATCGCAAGAAACAGCAGTAACCTGGACGTAATGGTTCAATATAAAAAGGGAGGTGAACTGAACGATTTACCGGAAAGTTTCTCCCTGCTACAGAATTATCCAAATCCGTTCAATCCTTTGACAGTTATTTCTTTCGAATTGCCGGAAGCCTCAAAAGTAACTCTGCAGGTCTTCAACACACTCGGGGAGGAAGTAGCAGTGCTCGCAAACGGCGAACAATTCCAGGCCGGAAGTCAGCAAAAGTCGTTTGATGCTGGCAAACTTACAAGCGGAATGTACTTATATAAAATTACGACAAGTAATTTTACTGCCACTAAAAAGATGATGCTCATCAAATAGTGTAAAACGGAATTACAGGGGAGTGAAACTCTCACTCCCCATTATTATCCCAATAACATTTCGGCAAAGAATTTAGATATATTTTAAATTGATTTGGTTTTTTATCTGTTCTAACATTTCTTGTAATTATTTTATCAAACATATCTCTGGTCACCCAAATTTTTCCTGCTTCACAATCTTCGAAACCGCTTCACAGGCTATTTATTAAGTATATGCCGACAATTTTCTCCAGAACGTTGACACAATTTTGCGAAATCAGAGCGCACTACAGATTGAATCGGTATCGTTTCAGTTTTAGTCAATCGGGATGAACATCCTTTTTATTTTCTGAGGACTATGGAAGTAAACTACTTTAGATTTTGAGCAGTGAGTTTTTTCACTCCGATACTATCCCCCCAGTTATTACGATTTTATTGATGAACAACCTCATGCAGGTTCATTGTGATACGGACTGAAACAGATAGATACTGACGGTAAACAATGTGAAAACAATTTTGTGTTTCAGCTCTGTAATACAGATTTATTAGACTGTATATGAATTTAGACCAAAAAATGAGAGGATATATCAGTTAACTCTTATAAAGTATTAATAACCTGCTTCCATCACTGGCCATAGAATGAATTTACCGCCGGATATGAAACCCCATTAAAAGTTTATTAATTTGACGTTGAACATATTTTTTTTCGTTCATTGAATGTATATTTTAAGATAGGAATATAAACTTATGTTTTAATAACAGCTATGCTATGGCGATATCGGTTTCAAAAAATTTTGCACCCAGTATTAATCTGTCTGCTGCATTTTACCTCAGTCGTCTATACTCAAAGCAAATTTGAAAACTTCAATTTACGTGACGGACTTCCTTCAAACAAAATTTATTGCTCTTTAAAGGATGCAAGGGGCTTTTTATGGTTCGGCACAGATAATGGACTCTGCCGGTTCGACGGCATTCGATTTTCCACTTTCAAATCCGACAGTTCAAACAATCATTCTCTTCCTGAAAACGTAGTTACATTCCTTTATCAATTAAACCAGGACAGGATCCTTGTAATAACGCTCAGCGGCTCAGTTTATTACTATGATTATTCCACCGGTCAATTTGATGATCTGGCAGATAATCATCCATGGATGAGAAAGTACAGCATCTCTAACTATTTCCATGATTCTAATAACTTCAATTGGTTTACGACAGATCGTGGAATAATAAAAGCTTCAGGCAGCTTTAATTTTATCAAAGAGTATATTATTCCTGAAAAAGTTAAGGGGCATGAATTCGCGAATAAAGTTAATCTCATCTGCGAAGATAAAAACGGTCTTTTCTGGCTGGGTATGTTTTACCGCGGTCTGGTTTTATTCGATCCTGTAAAGGGATCGTTTGATACAAAAACCTCATCGTCATTTATTCCACATGTACAAATAGAATCTATTACGACTAAAAGAAAAAGCGATTATGTTTATGCTGCGGTAACCGGCGAAGGGATATATAAAATAAACATTAAAGATTTCTCCTTTAAAAAGTGGGACGAAAATAATTCCGCTCTTCTCTCAAATCTTGTAAGCGAGTTGTGCTTTGAAAACGACAGCATCTTATGGGCGGGAACGAACAGCGGATTGAGTAAAATAAATATAGCTAATTCTACTTTTGTCAACTATGTGAATGTAGCTGATAATCCGAATTCAATTGTCAACAACATTATATTCGATCTGTTCATCGATGATCAGCGTATTCTGTGGATTTCCACTTTCGGCGGATTAAGCAAACTTAATCTCAGAACAGAAAGATTCAAAAAGCTGCTCTCCGACAATTCTTCCTCCAATTGCCTTCTATCAAATAAAATAGCTGGCTGCTTCGTTGATAAGTTTCAAAATATATGGATAGCTACGTCAGAAGGACTGAATATCTTCACCCCCGATCTGCTGCGCTGCGCAAGCTACATTCTTCCTAAGTCACATAAGTTTCATACCAATAACGATCTTGTCTGTATTTATGAGGATAATAAAAATAATATATGGATTGGTACATGGGGAGGAGGAATAAGCAGAACAAAACTGCATGAACACTTCTCTCCCGGAGACAGACTGATTTTCTCAAATTTCTATTACGATTCATTGGATGTACACTCTTTAAGCAGTAATTTTATCAGATGGTTTTCAGAGGATGATGAGGGTAATTTGTGGATATCCACCTGGAACGGAGGCATGAATAAAATCGGCAATGAGCGTAAAAGCTCTCGAAAAATCATGTTTGAGAGGCTCAAGGAAAATAATGACCCATCGAAAGGTCTCGCTTCAAACTATATCGGACACTTTGTCAGGGATGATAATTCTAATTTTTGGCTTGCCACCGGAAGCGGAGTTCAACAATATAATTTCAAAGATTCTAAATTTACACTATATATGCCGGGAAGAGGCGGAATAAATAATCTCATCAACTCTTCATCGTTCCTTTTATATGACAATAAAAAGGACATTTTAAGCGGCGGTTTCGGGGGACTTGTCAGGTTCTTTAATACCGGAAAGGATAAATACAGTTCCGAGATTATATTCGAAGATGCCAACAGGGGCATCTACAGCATGAAGGCGGATAATCAGGGAAAAGTATGGTTCACCACCCAAAACTCGGAAGTGGGATGTTATGAGCCGGGTTCAAATGACATTAAGTTTTATTCCATGATTGAAGAAGTAAACGGATGCGATTTCTATTCGGGCTTTCCGGCAATGAATAAGGAAGGCGTAATCTTTTTTCCAAGTTTTTCCGGCCTCCTCTATTTCAATCCGAAAAGTGTTTACACGAATCAAAAAATACCGCCTGTTGCTATAACAAAAATATTAGTCGCCGGCAATGAATTGCAAAAACATTGCGATGTTTCATTATTGAAGGAGATTGAACTCGATTACACCGATGCAAATATTTCAATATTTGCAGCTTCACTGAACTATTTACTGCCGCAAAACAATAACTACAAATACATGCTTGCCGGATATCAGGATAAATGGATAAATCTCGGAAGAAAATCTGAGATACACTTTGCGGGCTTATCACCCGGCAGATATGAATTAAAAATTCTTGGTTCGAATAACGACGGCATTTGGAATGACAAGCCAGCCGTGTTAGTTATAGCTATCAATCCGCCGTTCTATCTAAATACTTTTTTTATTTCTGTAACCGCAGGACTCTTGATTTTAATGACAGTATATACTGTAAACAAACGTATCCGGCATCTAAAAAAAGAGAAGGCACAGCATCACATGTTTTCCAGGCAGTTAATCGAGTTACAGGAAGAAGAGAGAAAAAGAATATCAAGCGAATTGCACGACAGTCTTGGGCAAAACTTACTCGTAATTAAAAACTTACTTTATTTGTATCGCAACAGCGATAGCAAAAATGAAGATGACCTTGAACAGGTATCAGGATTAATAAAAGAATCAATTGACGAAATAAAAGAACTGTCAACAAATCTTCATCCGCATCAGCTTGAAAAACTTGGCTTGATTAAAGCAATAAGTTCGATGATTGCAAAAGTAGAAAGAGCCTCAGGAATAAAAATCGTATCGGAATTGCACGATATTGCTCAATCGGTTCCCTCTGAATACAAAATAAATATATACCGTATTATTCAGGAAGCGCTGAATAATGTTGTAAAACATTCAAATGCAGCTAATGCATCCGTAAAAATTATTACGTCGGGAAATTCAATAGTCATCGAGATAAAAGACGATGGCAGGGGAATTGATTTTTCAGATGCTGCAGTTCAATCGAATCTGGTGGAAGGATTCGGATTGAAAAGCCTAAAAGAACGCGCCCGCCTGATCAGCGGCGAACTAACGATTAACTCTTCATTAAATTCCGGTACACAAATTAAAATATTAATTGCCGTTAATTAGCTATGTTAAAAGAAACCAAAATAATTGTCGCTGATGATCATCCGATTTTTCGCGAAGGCTTGCTTAATATAATTAAAAAGGAAAGTTCATTCAATGTAATAGCAACCGCCTGCAGTGGTACCGAAGCCTGGGAACTAATTAAAGCGAAAAAACCCGCTGTTGTAATTCTTGATATCTCAATGCCGGGTTTAAATGGGCTTGACGTTGCAAAACTTATTAAAGATAATCAACTTGATATTCGCCCTATAATACTTACTATGTACAGCGAGCCTGAATACCTTGATGAGGCTCTCGAAAACGGCGTCACCGGCTATCTGCTTAAAGACGCGACATTAAATGAGATTAACGACTGCATAAAAACAGTTATTAACGGAGGATATTTTATAAGTAAAGAGCTTCAGGATCACCTTATTCACGGCGCAAAATTCAAACAATCCAAAGATGATATCATAAATATGATAAGCACGCTCAGCACAGCGGAAAAAAAAGTGCTGAAACTGCTATCCATGAATAAAACAAGTGTGCAAATTGCTGAAGAAATGTTCATTAGCTTCAGAACCGTCCAAAATCATCGTACTAACATCAGTAATAAACTCGATTTACACGGACATAATAGTCTATTGCTATTTGCTATCAAGATAAAAGCCTACTTATAACTGCCTCATAATAAAACTTTGCCTGCATTTTAAAAAAGCGCCTTTCTTTCTCTGAGTACTTCTACTTAGAGAAGTGTACCTAATAAAATTGAGTACACTTATCTATTTATTTTCCTCTCTGCCCTGCTTAGTTTTTCCTTTAGTTAAATAATTAAAAAGTATGAAACTTTTAATTGCCGATGATAACACCGATATCCGTAATCTTCTAAGAAGACTCTCAAAGTTCTGCCCGCAGTGTACGGAGATTATTGAATCCACAAGAGGTGATGAGACGATAGCCGCCGCGGCTGAAGAAAGACCGAATATCATACTAATGGACATAGTAATGGAGGGAACGAACGGCCTCGAAGCAACTAAAGCTATTAAGGAGTTTTTACCTTCAGTTAAAATCATCGTTATCACACAGCTTCCTGAGATAGACTACAAAAACGAATCAATACAGGCAGGGGCGGATATTTTCCTTATTAAAGAAGAGCTTTACAAACTTCCGGAAATTCTAAACAAAATTACATCAAACATCAACTAATAATTTAATGGAGTGGCGCTATGAAACATCTGATAATACTTATAGTTCTTGTTACCAGCCTGGGCTTTGCACAGCATAATGTACAGACGCCGGGCAGTTACGGTAATCGTATTAATCAACAAAATGCCGGTGACAGCGGAAATGAAACCAGTGGTTTAATCGGGAACAGGTATAACGGTCATGCCGCCGGAGAACAATTCGGCACTTGCACTGTGGGAGCGGGAGACCTTAATGCCGACGGATACCCTGATATTGCAATTAGCGCCTTTGCATACGGCAATAATAAGGGAAGGGTATATATCTATCTGGGATCTAATGATGTAGATAAAAACGAAGACGTTGTAATCAGCGGCGAATCTGAAGGTGATCGCTTTGGATTTTCCCTTTCTTCTGCCGGGGATTTTAACGGCGACGGCTTTGATGATCTTTTAGTCGGCGCTTATAATTATGCGACAACCGGTAAGGCATATCTTTATCTCGGCGGCTCGAAATTTGATAATTTTCCCGATGCAGTTTTTCTTAATAACTCCCCTAACAGCTTTTTCGGAACGAGTGTGGCTTGTGCAGGCGATGTCAACGGAGATGGTTACTCGGATATTATTGTCGGCGCAAACGGGAACAATTCAAACAATGGAACAGCATACATATACTTTGGCGGATCGGTAATAAACCCCGATGCTGACATAATAATTGACGGAACTGCCGCCAGTTTTTTTGGCTCTACTGTAGCAGGAATTAAGGATATGAACGGGGATGGTTATGATGACGTGGTAATCGGTGAATATCCTTTCAGCACAAATGACGGACGTGCATTCGTTTTTTTAGGCGGCAGTTCAATGGATACAGTGAGCGACCTGACCCTGACCGGGAACAGCGATCAAAAACTTAGCAGATCGATAGCCGGCGGAGATGTAAACGGAGACGGTTATTCCGACCTGATAATCGGCTGTCCTGGAGCCGCATCGAGTTTCGGATTAGTAATAATCTACTATGGTTCGGCTTCCCTTGATTCCCAATCCGATCAATTGCTATATCCTGAGTCTTCCGCAACTGCCGGATCATTCGGATTTTCAATAGCTGCTGCAGACATTAACGGCGATTGCTTCGATGATGTTATTGTTGGCGCATATACTAATAATACTGCCACCGGAAAGGTCTATGGATTCTGCGGAGGTACTGTAATGGACAGCTATGCCGATATGATGTACATAGGTTCGTCAGCCAATAGTTATTTCGGCTGTGCAGTAGCAAATGCAGGGGACCTTAATGATGATGGTTTCGATGAAATTATTGCTGGCGCTACAGGCTTTAATTCTAACAGAGGCGAAGCAATATTGCTGCAAAACAGAATTGATGGATATGATAGTCCCGATATTATCATACCTGGCAGTCCCTATGATTATTGTAATGCCGGTGACGTAAACGGAGACGGGTATAATGACCTGCTCATTCTTTACAGTACAGGTTTCAGTTTATATTACTTAGGCCCTAATATGGTAACCACTCCTGCCGCAACAGCAAATGGAACATTTGGCACCATGTATTCTGCAGGCGATGTAAACGGGGATGGTTATGATGATGTACTCTTAACTGATTATAGTAGTGGTTCAAATTCGGGAGCTGCATATTTATTTTTAGGATCAGAAAACTTTGATTTCACGGTGGACCTAACCTTTATTGGTACGGATTCAGCAAAATTGGGTTATGATGTTACTGCTTTGGATTACAATAATGATGGTTATTCGGATCTTGCAATTAGCTCTCCGAATGCAAAAAATAGCACCTACACATCTTCAAGAACCGGAAATGTAAAAATATTCTACGGCGGCGCTAATATTGACAATATTCATGACGTGCTTTTTGAGGGATATGATCATAATTCTCAGTTTGGAGCATCTATTGCCAATGCAGGAGATATTGATCACTCAGGCCGCGAAAGTATTATTATTGGCATACCCGGCGGTACTGGTACCGGCCGCGCCACATTGTATGACGCCTATTATAGCTTGCAAGGAGAGGCATCGGGAAACAATTTTGGAAGTTTGGTCGCCGGAGGCGGCGATTTTAATGGGGATGGATTTAATGATTTCGCTGTCAGCGCACCTAACTTTGGAGCGGCTTCATCATACCAGGGTAGAATTTACATTTATTTCGGGGGGACAAACCTGGATGCGGCAGCCGATTTATCAATTACCGGATACACTTATAGCAATATCGGATATTGTGATATCGCCGGTGATATTAATGGAGACGGATTTGACGATTTAATTGCCTCAACACCAGCGGGAAGTTTTGGAATTTATTTCGGGGGAAGAGAAATGGACAATCAGCCCGATGTTTTCTTCAGTTACTTTCCTATTCCGATTGGTGACATTAATAATGACGGCTTCGATGACCTTGTGTGTTACCCGTCCGTATTAACTGGTGCAGGCACGGGTATTTATCTGAGTTCTCCTCCGCCCGCTAAGCCAAGAATAATGCGAATAGAAGATGTTCCATTTGATGAAGGTGGGCAGTTAAACATTAAATTTGCACGCAGCGGTTTTGATATGCCCGGAAATGGCGCTGTAACAAATTACATTGTGCAGCGGAGCGCGGCGCCCGGGCTGCAGGGCTACTTTTGGGAAAACATTGAAGAAGTAACTCCTATTGGCATGAAAAGATACCTCGTTACTATAGACACGCAGGCGGATTCCTTAAATACATTTTACCGGGTAATTGCCCAGACTGCTGACGAGGATTATTACTGGGTTTCCAATATTGTAGCGGCGCAAAGTATTGATAATATCTCTCCTTCTGCCGTAAGGATGTTCCGCGGAAGCTTCGGCGGAAATTCCGTAACATTGAACTGGAACGAAAACAGAGAAGAAGACCTGTTCGGATATTATATATACCGTAGTCCTGTTGCTTTTATAAATCCCGATGAAGTGTCTCCTCTCGCAATAGTACACGATACACTATTTATTGACAGTAACCCTCCTTCGGGAAGTCTGTTTTACTTTATCAGGGCAAAAGATATTCACGGCAATTTCAGTCCTCTTATCAGCGCCTCCAATAATCCTCTGCCGGTTGAACTTTCAGCTTTCACAGCCTCTGTTTCTGATTACAATGTTACTCTTAATTGGCAGACAATTACAGAGGTGGACAATTATGGTTTTCAGGTAGAACGTGCAATTATAAACGCACCCTCTCCTGATGGCGGACAGGAAGTTAAAATTACAGACTGGCTGAGCCTTGGTTTTGTGGCGGGCGCGGGGTACAGTAATTCTCCCAGGAGTTATTCATTCACGGACAAGAATGTTTTTGAAGGAACTTATAATTACAGACTAAAGCAGATAGATAACATTGGCAATTACAAATACTCTGATATTGTGGAAATTACTGTTAACCATCATTCTTTAAGTTTTGAATTGTTTCAGAATTACCCGAATCCGTTTAATCCGGCTACAAAAATAATGTTTAATATTCCTTCTGAAGATCAGGTTGAAATAAAAGTTTTTAATGCTCTTGGACTGGAAATTGCAACCCTGTTAAATGAAAAAATGCCCGGCGGCGCTCACAGTATTGAATTCAATGCTGAAAATTTATCGAGCGGTATATACTTTTACAGAATAATTAGCGGTAAATACTCCGAAACTAAAAAGATGATCCTGCTCAGATAAAAATTTACCCTTACAAATATTGTCCCCGGAAAATTATTTTCGGGGACAATAATTATCCTGGAAAAGTCAATTTTAACAAAAGTAAAAACATTCCTTCATAAAAAGCCACGATTAATATTTTACGTTGTTTATTGTTTTCTTCTGTCAGATTCGCTGCATTTGCTTTCTGATAAATGATTGATTTTACAAATTAACTTAACTTCTTAGGTTAGTTTAAAACCTAATATTGTTTATTATTTCTGAGAATTCAAATTATAATCCCATGCAATTTTAAAGAATGGCCTTTTGACCATGCCCGGAAACTTATGTACATAAGATGAGATATTAATTCATTTGTCGAAGTTCTCGGCATCGGCATCAGCAACTTTACTCAAGGCTTCTCTAAACTTTGCTTTACTTGCTCTTCCGGCTCTTTCCTGAATATAGTCTTCAGCCATTAAAGCCGATATTTTTTCAGCAAGGGCAGAGGATACGAGCTGATTAATTGAAGTTTTTTCCTTCTTTGCCAATGCCCTTGCTTTTTTATGTAATGAATCCGGCAGCCTTAAACTTATGGTACTCATATTTTTTCTCCTATCCTTTTCAAAAATTCTTTCGGCGTCAATGTCCTTATGCCAAATTTTTCACTGCCCTTAAAGTCTTTCTCATTAAATGTAATTATAAAATCACTCTCTGATTCTACTGCCAATTCTAAAAACATATCATCTTTGGGATCCCTTAAAAATGGACGCCACAGATAAAATATCTTTATTTCTTCGCATATCGAACACATGTAGTCTAAAATAGTTTCTATATCATTTTTGTTCAATTTTATCCTGGTTTTTTCCCGATTGATCGCATCCTCATATACAAGTATTAACGGAACCGAGATAAAAACCTTAAATCGTTTATCGTCAATTATTGACAATAATTTGAATGAAAATCCATTTTTTGATTTAAGAGCAGAAACAATAACGTTTGTATCTATAACAATTCTGTAAATTTCCATATTGGTATTATATATAATACCTCGCTAAAAAGCAAGAGGCTATATTTTGCCCAAGGGGCTATAACAAAGTGACTTTTCAACTGCCTGTCATTCTTGCGGAGTCCGCCCCAAACAACAAAGCAGAACTGAAAAGCTACTGCCAACCTGTCTGCCATCTTTTGGGCAGATAATTTCTAACAATTTTATTTAGTATAACAGTGTTACAAACTATGCTTACTTCTTTCACCAAACCACTAAGCTTTGAAAATGCCGCACAAAAAGCGCTGTCAGCTTGAGGCACGGGTCAGGCATTTTGATAAATACAGGCATCTAATATAGCAAGAACTTCATCTATAATATTTTTTGGTGCTTTTTCAATTAATTTTATTTTACGACTATAAAAATCAATCGATTTCAATTGTTCAACCATAATATAACCGGTGAACGAAGATTTTTCCGGGATTTCAACATGAAAAGGGAAAGGGCGTTTTGTTTTTGTAATCGGACAAACAATACAAAGACCAGTTGAGCTATTAAAAACTTTATTACTGATAACTATTGCCGGTCGTCTTCCTTTTTGTTCGTGCCCTGATTGAGGATTGAAAGTTACTGCTATAAAATCTCCTTTTGCCGGAATATATTGCGACATTTACCATTCCTCCTTACCAACTGCATTTCCCCAATCTTCTTCTGATGGATTATACTCATGTGGTATCTTAGTTACAAGTTCACTAATACTATATTTTCCGTGTATTTTATTTGTTGGTTCAATTATAATCTTTCCATCACGAAAAAAAAGTTCGACTTCTTCACCTACCTTAATATGTGAGTTATCAAGAATATTTTTGGGAATCCGAACACCTTGACTATTTCCCCATCTTTGAACTTTAGTTATCATTTTAGTATTCCCGGTAAATGGTATATACATATATATACATCTTGGGGTAAATAGTCAAGATTGAACAAATATTTTTATTGAAATAAGATAATTACAAAAATGTCGCTTGATTTTTCTAACACTTTTTGCCTGATTTTTCTCTTGCTTTTATAGGTGCATTACATCTTTCTTTGCAAGCCTGCATGCCTGCAGGCAGATGCGAATTCACAGTCAGATTGTGCCACAGGTCAGCCTCCTTTTATTTCATCAAGTCCCTCAATTATAAGAATTAATTCCTCTTCTTTTAGATGAGTAATTTTCTCACCTGATCTATTTGCGTACAAAGTTTATATCAGGCAGATTTTTTTAGCAGGTCATTAGAATTGATTTCGAGAGTCAGAGAAAACCTGACCTGGCTTCTCTCAACAGGTTAAATAGTCGGATTGCGGCTTAATGTGTATCATATTTTTATTATCACTTTTTCCATCTTTCGCTGAACCAATACACATCAATATAGCCAACGAATTTTATTAGTTAACTCACGAATATTTCAAATTTTCCAAAACAGATTTTTGGGTATCAATGCAGGCTTCAGCAATAAATTCTGTAAATTTATTCAAATTGCCTTTGTCGGCTTCTGTCAGCGCCTCGATGTATTTTCTCCTGTTTTCATTTTTAATAATTGCCGGAGGGAATCCCATATTTATAAGAATCAGATTCATCAGTATCCTGGCTCCCCTGCCATTACCATCATCAAACGGATGAATCCGCACCATGTTGTAATGGGCTACCGCGGCAACTTTTACCGGATGTGTTTTATCGATATTATCTTTTATCCAACCACAAAGGTTTTCCATCTCCGGGGCTACTTGTATCGGTTCAACATATTTATGAATTGTTCCGTCGTTCTGCAATACATGGTTTGGTAATATTTTGTACTCACCAGGAGCGGCTTTTTTCTCGGTTTTGTTCCCGTCTCTGTCTATCGCGGGAGTCGATTTGATTCCGGAGAGCAGAAATGCATTAAATTCCTTTATTAGCGAAGTGGATATTTCTCTGTTATTTTTAACAACGTCATAAAGAAACTCGATTGCTTCAGCATGATTCCTGGCATCAATATAGTCTTTAAACGGTTTCCCTTCGACAGTAAGTCCATTTTTCAGAAAAAAAAGGGTCTCCCCCTGGGTTAAAGTACTTCCTTCTATTGCGTTGGAATTATAAGTCCATTCAATCAGTAGCTTTTCTTCAACGGTCTTCCACAGGTTCCCTTCAAACGGTTTTTTATTTTCGATTTCCTCTTTTAGCTTATCAGAAAGCTCCAGTGTTTTCTCGAGTGCAAAATCCGGCTGCAATGTATAATTGGATTCTTTATCTCTCATATTTTCATCTCTTTTGAAAATTTATTTTCCATAAATATTTTTAATAAGGTTATTATAATCTTTATTGCCTGATTTTTCAAAATACGACCCGCGTTGTTACAGTTTTACAGTACTACTGTTTCCTGTAATTACATATTTTTTGTACTGGTCAAGCGAAAGATGGAAAAGAGTTTCCTCCGGCTATCCTGCAAACGCAGAGCCAATACAACATCCTCGGGGGCAGGATAATAAATAACGCCGTAAAACGTTTAGTATTATAGAATACAATATAATGAGCAATTTGATTTTTTGCATCCTGCAAGCCTATAAAAGAATCAACTCTAAGACATTCTACATAGAAAAACTTGAGCGTGCTATAGGCTTGTCTTATCCCAGATTAACTCTTACCCTTTATTAACAAAGAGGCAAGTACTTTCCTAATTCTTCATTACTTAATTCATCCGGAGATTTCCCATAAAAGCGGACAAGGTCCTTCATGTAATTTAGTAATACTTTTATTGTCTTTCTGTTGTAGTTTTTTAACTCCATTCTTCGCAGCATTATTTATTGTAATTCTCCCATCTCTCTTTTCTTTTATTGATTGATGGAAGGATAATAAATCCACTCTATCATACTTTCAATGAGCTTTATCGCTTTTCTGCCGCCTCGCGGCGGTTTCGTTCAACGGTTTGCCGATAACCCGCCGCCCAGAACAGCAATGCAGATTAAAACGACAAAGCCAAAGATTTAGGCCCGCCACTGCGGGGCAACAATTATAATTAATAGAGCTACCTTGAACAAGTCAGCCGAAACGGAGCGATCAACTCTAAATTTGTATATTGCCGAACCTGCATGCCTGCAGGCAGATGCGAATTCACAGTCAGATTGTGGCATGGGTGAGGCGTTTATTATTTAGAACGGTTTTATTATTTACAAGTAAATGTTTCGGCATAATGACTTAAAAATTCAATCAAATCCATAGAAAGCGGATTTGATTGTTTATTCCATTCGATAAGATAGTTCCTGGTTTTTTCTGAAGAATACCCTGTGAATAAGCTATTTACTGCACCACTTTCAGTTTTTTCTATTTCAAGCATCTTAATTCCCGCAATGCAGGAAGTATCAAAGTAATCAAAATCAATTTTTCTTCGTCTGCTGTTCGATTTTGTTCTAAAATAAACTGATAGGTTTTTAAGATCGAACACAGTGGTGAATTGTGTTCCGTAATTTGGATGTACTTCTATTCCTGCCGGCGGCGGATATTTATTAAATCCAATATCGTGCAGAATTGAGAAAGCGGTTTCAACAATTCCATCTTTATTAAATTCTCCGAAAGACCTTATCTTGCTTGCTCCGATTGCCATAATTTCTTCAACACCAAAAGTTTTTTCGGGAATCGGTTTTTGACCTCCAAATCCTTGATAGCTTTTTAAGTACTCTAAAGATTTCTCATAATTATCATTACTAATTATTGGATAAGGAATAGTTTCATTAGTATAAATTACTAATTTGCCTTCAATTGGTTCGATTATGGCAAGTTCACCGGATTTATCAGAGACGAAGTAATGTTCACGCGTAATTGATTCATCATCAATTCTGATCTCATTTGATATCTTAATTACTTCTGATGTATTTGCACAATTATCCAGAATGTATGTAATAAATTGTATCTGATCTATAACCGGTCGATCATCTTTGGGCGGATATTTTGCTTCGCGGAATCCCATATGACCAATAGCCAAGCCCTTCTCATTCATTCCAAGAATTGCAAAACCTGCGCCTAAAATATTAAATGTTATGCTGGCATATTTCGCAGTCCATTTGGGATAAGACTCAGTTTCAAATTCAAAACCTTCTTTGTTAAGTCCCCTTGGATTGAATACCACAAGACAATTGCTAAGGCTCTCGTCGTGGTTTCTACCCATAATAACCGTATCACCGAAGACAAGGCTGATTGATGTGCAATTTTCAGAAACCTGAGAAAATATGGCTGAGGTTAAAGAAAATATAAAAATAAATATTCTTTTCATCTCTGTACCTCACAATCAATTATTTTTCAAAAACGCTTAACGGCGTGGCTTTTCCCCAGCCTGTCCCGCCTGCGGGATCCGCCACCGCACAAACAACCAGGAACAACGAACCAACGCCAAATATTTTAGCAGACGGTACGTAACTTTCACAACACGCACCGGATGCTGGAAATTTATTAATTAAAAATTATTCAAAGAGCTAAGTACTCAAAAATTGCCAACCCGAAAAAACAAAACTTGCCGCTGACAAAAATCGGTCGGGTGGAAAAGCTTGTTAGGCTTTTTACTAACCATTTGCAATTATGTCATATTCGACATATATTTGTGATCATGAAAAAACAGAATAAACCTCTCATTTGGTTGCACGGTGAAATTAAAACCCCACCTTTTTCTTCTTCTGCAAGAATTGAAGCGGGATTTCTTTTTCGACTTCTCCAAATGGGAGAATCTCTGAGTCTGCCGCAATTCTTACCAATGCCTACCATTGGTAAGAATTGTCACGAACTCAGAATAAATGATGAGAATTCTACTTGGAGAATTATTCATAAAATTGATGCAGATGCAATAATAATTCTTGATGTTTTCAACAAAAAATCCAAACAAACACCTAAAAAAGTAATAGAGGTTTGTAAGAAAAGAATTAAGGAGTATGACAATGAATAAAGAGAAAAAAAATAAACTTGAGAAAAAGGGATGGAAGTTTGGCTCCGCAAAGGAATTTCTCGGTTTAACCGATGAAGAAACTTCATACATTGAGTTAAAATTAAAATTGAGTACAAATTTAAAGAAAGTACGAACTGAACGTAATTTGACCCAAGTGGAGTTAGCAAAGATCATAAACTCCAGCCAGTCAAGAGTAGCCAAATTAGAATCTGGTGATCCATCCGTATCACTTGATCTAATTATCAGATCTCTTTTAGCTCTGGGTACTTCAAACAAGGATATTGCTCGTACCATATCTTCCTAATTTGTTTTTTTATAAAAAAGCCTAACGGCGTTGTGCCTAAGCCGAAGCCCAACACAAAAATGCTACAATAATTAAATAACTATTTATTTAGAACAAACTTTCATTTACAAACTACGCCGAACAACAAAACCGAAACGGAACAATAAACTTTTAGATTGCATAAAAGTTAAATGCGAAAACGCTTTCGGCTTGAGGCACTTGTTAGCCTTTATTATTAACAATTTGTTTTTTATACAATAGGCCTAAAGTACCGCCAAATCCAATAAAGCCACATAAAGTATATAATAACCAAAATATTCTATTCTGAAAATCGAATGACTCGTATATTATTGGATGCGAAAGATTCCATAATGAAATTACTAACCAGAAGAAGAATGCATATTTTAAACCTTGACCTATACTAGATATTTTTTTGAATAAGGGTAATCTTTCATAAATAAATGTAAAAAGGATTCCAAAAATTACTCCAATCACTAATTTTGTCCATACAAAGTAGAAAGGATTCATCTGACTTGTTTTGAATTTTCCTTCTGGTGCCATTTGAGAACCATAAACAATTCTTGCTAAAATGGCACCTCCAATAAAAAGAGAAACACCCATAGCTAATCCAGCGATAGTTCCATTCTTAAGAATGTTTTTCATAATTAGACCTCTTACTTTAAGGTTATTTCTATCTTCATTTCAATAGAATTAAATTTGAATTTTGCATCTTCAAAACTTGGTGGGCCAAAAAGACTTCTCGCATTATTGGAAAAACCATAATTTTCAGTAGGGATGCCTAAAAAATTTGTGTCAATTTCATTATTAGAATTTTCATCGTGGAATGCCTTAATTGCATACATACCAAATGGAATATTTTCTAATCTCCATTCAACTGTTCGGTTCTTAACTTTTATTATTGAACCCTTAAATTTGGGTGACTTACCATTATAGCTTTCAGTAGAATTGAATAAACCAATTTGGACATCACCGTTATTATTTTCTAATCCTTTTATTATAACAATTAATAACCCGTACTTACCACTTTCAATTTCCTTTGTCTGAGATAATATCCCAGAATAAAAAATGATACAGATAAATGATACTATTATAGTGTTTTTCATATTATCAACTCCCTGTAATGCACCCATAAAAGCAAGAGAAAAATTAAGCAAAAAGTATTTAGAAAAATCAAGCGACAATTTTGTAATTATTTAGTTTTTCAAATTCAATTGGGCTGAAATAACCAAGA
>Ga0172368_10002218_pt1 | contig 25086 bp, 21 predicted proteins | sample Lak11m_FD_114540 | JGI IMG/M metagenome (GOLD analysis project Ga0172368, IMG submission 114540) | Freshwater microbial communities from Kabuno Bay, South-Kivu, Congo - kab_022012_11m | ecosystem: Environmental > Aquatic > Freshwater > Lake | place: Democratic Republic of the Congo: South-Kivu...
GAAGGTATGGTTTATTATGGAATCGGTGATATTAAGAAACAAGATACAAGAAACCCCTCGACCTTGCTCGGGGCAGGCAAGAAACAAACAAATTCCAAATTAATATATTCAAACTGAAACCCTTGATATTTGGATATTGCCTCTGGCCCTACGGGCTATAGGCCCGGAGGGAATATTGTTTGCCCGCCTCGACTCGCGTTGCGAAGTCGACGCGAGGCAAGTATCTTGTAACTTGTTTCTTGGAGCTTATAATAAAGGATACAATGGCTAAGAAAAACAACATAGTATCGCGTAAGAAAAATGTCGGTAAACTCCGTGTCGCTGTGATTGGAGTTGGGAATATGGGACGCAACCACGCAAGGTTATATGCTGGCAACAAGGGCGTAGAGTTGGTGGCGGTGGTGGATGCCGATATCAAAAGGGCGCAAGAAGTGGCGAGCCAGTATGGCGCTAAAGCACTTACAGGTCACAAGGAAGCCATTAAGCTTGGAGTGGATGCAGTATCGGTAGTTGTGCCAACCGCTTACCATGCTCACATTGTTGATGAACTGCTGGGGGCGGGAGTGCATGTATTGTGCGAAAAGCCAATTGCAAAAACAGTGGTAGAGGCAGAAGCAATAATCGTTAAAGCGCACAAGACCAAAAGAATACTTAGTATTGGCCACATAGAACGGTTTAACCCGGCGGTTGTTAAGCTTAAGCGGATGATCGCAGGTGGAGAACTCGGCGAGGTCAAGACCATGCTGTTTCAGAGAATGGGAACCTTGCCACCACAAATTAAGGAAGATAATGTGGTTCTTGACATTGGTGTCCACGATGTCGATTTAGCTAACCACCTGCTTGGCTCGAGACCTACTAAGGTTTATGCAAGGGGTCAGAAAGTATTTAATTCCAAACGGGAAGATGTCGGCGATGCGATGCTAATTTACCCAAGCGCTACCGTGCACCTACAGACTAACTGGATCACGCCCCATAAAGTTCGTCGTTTAATGTTGGCTGGAACTAAGGGGTTTGTGGAGCTTGATTTCATATCTCAGGAGTTAAGGTTGTGGAAGCATAATTACACGCACGAATATAACGATTTTGGCGAATTTGTTATTAAATTTGGCGACTCCGATGGTGGTAAGCTAATTGCGGTGGAAAAGGGCGAACCTCTTAAAATTGAGCTGGAAGGGTTTGTTGATGCTGTCAAAAAAGGACAAAGTGCGCCTGTTCCTGCCGATGAAGCCCGCGACGCCCTGATGATTGCTTTGGCTCTTAATAAGGCTATGACTGTATAGGTTAATTTATTGTTAATAGATATGGAACGAGCCCTATGTCGCGTATTGCACTTGCGGCATAGGGCTCGTGTTGGTTTGGTGCGGTTCAGCTCAGTAGCGTTCGGAACCACCGGGCGAGTGGTCCGAAGGACTGGACGAACTGTTCGGTGACGTCCCCGTTCCACGGCGCGGCGCAGTCCATGCCGAAGCGCGAGCATGGCGGGGTGCCTCGGTTCATGAAGTTGCAGAAGGTGTGGGCATAGTTGATGGTTTCTGCAACTTCGGTGGCGCTTGTAAAGGCACGGTGGCTCATGATGCGTCGTGGGTCGTCTGCCACCTCGAACGAGACGGGGGAGAGATGGACCATCCACGGTTCTCGGTTTCCGAGCATCTGCCTGTAGTCCGGTACGGCGGGGTGCCCGCCACTGTCGATGTAGATGCCGTACATTGCCAGCATCCTGATCTCGGCCTCGGTTGTTGGCGGCTTGGCACAGGTGTTGTTCCAATTGTTCTCGTGCGATCCGATGCGGTTGAGAGCGCACCACATGTAGTAGCTGTGTGCTGGGTCGAGGATGATCTCGGCCATGGCATCACAGACAAGGTCGTATAGAAGTGGTGGTGTCATGCCCAGCGACGGCGCGCAGTAGAGCCAGGGCTTCCACTGACCACCCTCTGTGCCGAACTGCCAGCCCGACAGGTTCTCGATAGCCACCCTGTTGCCCTCGCTGAATGCGTCTGTCGCACCGACCACATTTGCGATGGCAACTATCCGTCTCTTGGCGTTCTCGAGCGCCTCCATGAAGTACTCGGAGGTCATGGGATGTCCTGGCGCGACCTCGGCGAACATCTTGCCAGGGTATGGGTCGACCACTGGCAAGTGTAGCGCGTCGATGGTGTACATCTCGGCTTCGGGGAACATCCCCGCGATCTGTTCCGCTGGGCCGATGTCGTCCTCCATCAGGAGCGTGCGGGGCAGGGATGCCATATAGGGCAACCTGAGCGCGAAGAGTACTTCGCGTTGTTCGTCGCTCCACTTGGTACTGGCCTTGACGTCGACCATGAGGCCGACTACGCCTTCCTCGATCAGAGGTCCGAGTTCCGCGTGCTGTCGCGCGAGCTCGAACCGGCCTAGTTCCGTTGGTCCTGCTGGGATCGCTAAGGTGTACATCGTTTCACTCCTTGGCGTTCGGTTTTGTGGTACAGGTGCTGTATTCTCCGCAAAGCAGAGAATACTTGACATTATCAATTTTGTTATAAACAGTCAATAGACTCGTTGTCGATATAGCAATAAATACTTCCGACGATAGACGAACAAGGTGTCTTGCTAAGCCGGCTATAGAATCATACTTGTTGCTTTTAACTTTTCAACTTATACTTTCTACTCGCCACTTAAGCGTCGGGGTTGCATCAGGTAGAACATTTTACTATATTAGGTTTATGATTGAAGTGGCTATTGGCAGTTACAGCAAACACGAAACCGCTGTTGTAGATGACGGCGCCAAGGTTGGCAAAGGCACTAAGGTGTGGCACTTTGCGCACATAATGGGGGGCGCTCAGATTGGTGAGAATTGTGTCATCGGCCAAAATGTTTTTGTTGGAGGTGAGGCGGTTATCGGCGACAGATGTAAGGTGCAGAACAACGTATCGGTCTATGATGGCGTAACGCTGGAAGATGAAGTGTTCTTGGGTCCAAGTTGTGTTTTAACAAATGACCACAATCCAAAGGCGCAAGGCGAGTGGCAAATTACGCCAACTGTTATCAAAAAGAGCGCATCTATTGGCGCCAATGCAACGATTGTTTGTGGTGTAACTATCGGTGAAGGTGCCTTAGTTGGCGCTGGCGCTGTGGTGACCCATAACGTTCCTCCGGGAGAAGTTTGGGTTGGCAATCCAGCACATAAGCTTATATATAAAAACGACCAACCGACCCTTCCTCAAACACCTACCCAAAACCGATGGTGAAAGAGGTTATAATTAATCTGTATCAGGAATTATCGTGAAGCTTTACGAATTTGAAGGTAAACAACTGCTTGCTCGTGGTGGCATCTTAACTCCGCTGGGTGATATTATACACCGAGACTCGGAAGCCGCGCTCAAACGCTTTACTGCCGATGAAGTTATTCTTAAAGCCCAAATGCTCGAGGGGAAACGAGGCAAGAACGGCTACATTTTTTCGCCTGGTGATTGGTCCGAGGTTCAGGCTAAGACACAACAATGGTTTAAGAGCCAAAAAGTGGCATCGGTTCTAATAGAGGAAAAACTCAAAAAATCCGAAGAGTATTACGTCAGTTGTCTTTATAATACCATACCTCGCCAAGCAGAGGTGGTTTTTAGCGCGTATGGCGGAACCGATATAGAGGAATTATCACAAAAATTTCCAAAAGCGATTGTTCGTCTCCCGATTGATGCCCTTGAGGGTTTGGCACCTTGGCAGGCACGTCAACTGGTGAAGGATGGTGGTTTGGAGAGTGCCGACATTGTCCGTGTGGCCGATATTTTAGTGCGTTTGTATAATATATATAACAAATATGATTGTCGTGTGGCCGAAATAAACCCTCTTATCAAAACGGTTGACGGCGAACTGATTGCCGCTGATGCTAAAATTGAGCTGGACGATAACGCCCTTTTTAGGTTGCCGGTTGGGCTGTTACCTGATAGATTGCCAACCGAAGAAAACCCACGCGAAAAAGCGGCTAAGGAGATTGACTCGTTTGATTATCGTGGCTCGGCCGGCTCGACATACATTGACCTCCCAGGCGATATAGGGGTGCTTGCCTCCGGCGGTGGCGCAAGCATGATGGCTATGGACATGCTGATTGGTGCTGGTGGTCGTCCCGCCAATTTTACGGAATATTCTGGTAATCCACCGCGGTCCAAAGTGAAACGTCTTACTGAAATTGTTTTATCAAAACCTAACCTCAAGGGTTTGTGGATTGTGGGCGCAACAGCTAATTTTACTGACATTTTTGAAACACTAATGGGTGTTGTTGAGGGCTTGCGTTCCTCGACAGTGGCAACCAAAATACCTATTGTTATTCGACGCGCCGGGCCACGTGACGAGGAGGCCTTTGCAATGCTTAGGAAAATTAAAAAAGACGAGGGGTTTGACTTATATCTATTTGGGAATGAAACGTCGATTGGTAAAAGCGCCGAAGTAATGGTTGAAAAAACTAAGAAATAATATGTCGATATTAATAGACAAAAACACTACGGTCGTAGTTCAAGGTATTACTGGTCGCGAAGGCAGTAAAGCAACCAGTGAAATGTTACGCTACGGCACATCGGTTTTAGCCGGAGTGACGCCTGGCAAAGGCGGTCAAGCCGTCGAAGGCGTGCCTGTTTATGACAATATGCAAGAAGCATTGACGAATCATCCGCGTATTAATGCTTGTGCGGTTTATGTTCCACCAGTAACCCTCAAAGATGCTGTTCTTGAAGCATTGGGTAACGGTTTGAAATTGATTCAGATATTTACAGAGAAAGTACCTATCAAAGACTTGGTTTATTTGCGCGCTACCGCCCAAAAGGTCGGCGCTGTAATTGTCGGTCCCAGCTCGGTGGGTATTATTACACCGGGGCAAAGTAAATTGGGCTCTATCGGTGGTGGCGTGCCAGAGCGAATGTTTGCGCCAGGCAAAATCGGTATTATTTCTAAAAGTGGCGGTTTGTGCAGTGAAGTAGCAGGTCTGTTAAAAACAGCCGGTTTGGGCGTTAGCACGGCGGTGGGTATTGGCGGTGAAGTAATTGCCGGTAGCGATATTGTTGACATTGGCCGACTTTTTGAGAAAGATAGAAATACGATTGCCGTTGTGGTAGTGGGCGAGGTTGGAGGCGCTTACGAATCATTACTCGCTAAAGCTGTGGTTGAAGGAGCCATTAAAAAACCATATGTGGCAATTATCGGTGGTCGCTTTTCGGAATTGTTGCCATCGGCGACGAGGTTGGGCCATGCCGGCGCTATTGTCGAGGGGAACGAGAGTAGTTTTGAGTGTAAGGTAACAACATTGCGCCAAGCAGGGGTTTTGGTAGCCGATAAAATTCATGAAGTACCCGCTTTGGTGCAAAAGCAGCTTGTAAAAAATAAATCAAATAAGGCGCGTTATGGCAGATAATCAGTGGCGAACAGCAGTAGCAGGATATATCGACGGTGAGCCACACGTTCGTGGTTATAATCTACTTGAAATGACAAAAGAGTTGACCTTTGCGGAGGCTATATTCTTGGTGCTGAAGGGCGAATTGCCAGATGCGAAAGAAAGAAAACTCTTTGAGGCTATTTTGGTGACAGGAGTGGACCACGGTTTGGGCATGCCATCTGTGACAGCGGCGCGCAATGTGATTTCGGGCGGGAACCCTATTAACGCCGGTATTGCAGCCGGTATTCTAGCGATTGGAGATGCTCACGGTGGCGCAATCGAACAATGTGCTAAATTGCTCTATGATTTTACAAAACGCTACGCTGATGACATTGCCACTTCGGCTGGTTTGATTGCATTGCGCGCGCGCCAAGAACGAAGTCGTATCCCTGGTTACGGCCATGCTGTTTACACTACGGATCCTCGGGCAAAAACATTAATCGATATCGCCAAAACCACTGGTCATAATGGTGGATATATCGCTTTGGCGTTGGCTATTGAAGCCGAATTAGAGAAATTGCATGGCAAGAAGATTTGTCTGAATGTTGATGGCGCAATTGCCGCTTTGCTGTGCGAATTGCGTTTCGATTGGCGTGTGGGCAAGGGTATCTTTATCATATCGCGTACAGCTGGATTAACTGCTCATGTTGTCGAAGAAATGGCACGCGAAGCACCTTTCCGTCGTATTCCACCAGAGGAGATAACGTATGACGGATTAGCTAAAAGAAAAATAACAAGCACCAAGCACCAAAAATCAAACAATATCCAAATCTAAAAGTTTAAATATTTAAACATTGAGTAGTGCAATTTGTTTGATATTTGAGATTTGGAATTTGTAATTTACTAGAAAAGGAGCAAATATGGTACCAGTAGGTCGCCCATTGTTGGGCAAAGAAGAAGAGAAAGCGGTTGTTGAAGTTCTGCGAAGCGGAATGCTGGCGCAAGGACATAAGGTTGAAGAGTTGGAAAAAGATTTCGCCAAGAAATGCGGTGTGAAATATGCAGTTGCGACAAGTAACGGTACGACTGCGTTACACCTCGCGCTATTGGCTTGTGGCATCAAGCAAGGTGACGAAGTTATAACCACACCATTTACTTTTGCCGCCACCGGCAATGCGATTGTCTATGTTGGCGCAAAACCGGTGTTTGCTGACATTTGTGAAGATGACTATAACATCGACCCCACGAGCATCGAAAAGCTTATTACGCGCAAAACAAAAGCTATTTTGCCGGTGCATTTGTATGGCCAAGCGGCGAGGATGACTGAGATTATGAAAATTGCCCGCAAGCACAATTTGCTTGTTATTGAAGATGCATGCCAAGCGCATTTGGCGCAACTGGGAAACCCGTCTCGGTCAAATAGCCGAGCTGAGGCAGGAAAGAAAGTTGGTAGTTTTGGGATCGCTGGCGCTTTTTCCATGTATCCAACCAAAAATATGACGACTGGTGAAGGTGGAATGGTAACGACTAATAGCAAAAAAATCTCCGATTTGGTATCACTATTGCGCAATCACGGTATGGGCAAGCGTTATTACCATGACATTATTGGCTACAACTTTCGTATGACCGATATCGGAGCGGCTATTGGCGTTGAGCAATTGAAGAAACTGTCATCATTTATTACGCGACGCCGTCAGATCGCAGTAGCATATGACAAAGCATTCAAAGATATTCCTGGCATCATCACACCGGTAGAATTGAAGGGCAACAAACATGTGTATCACCAGTACACGATTCGTATTACGCCGGATTTTGGCTGGACGCGCGATGAAGTAATCGCAGAATTGGGTAAAAACGATATTGGAGTGGCGATATTCTACCCTGTGCCACTGTATCGTCAAAAGGCATATAAGGGCATCGGTCGCAAAGGTAGTTGTAAAGTTACAGAGGCGATATCGAAAGAGGTTGTGTCGCTACCAATCCACCCGGCACTTAGCGACGCGCAAATTAAAAAAATAATAAAAGTAATCAAGGGGATGTACGGGGAATAAATTTCAATTATCAATATTCGATTTACAATGGATGATCCAAAACACTAATTTACAATTGATACATTGAAATTTTAATGAAAATTGATAATTAAAAATTGAAAATTATGAGACTATTGATTATCATTCCAGCCTATAACGAAGCAAAGACGATTAAAAAAGTGATTCAGTCTATTCCTGCTAAGATTAAGGGTATGGCAAAGTATTCCGTTTTAGTTGTTGACGATGGTTCTAGGGATAACACGCGCAAGGAAGCAATTTCTGCTGGCGCCACAGTTGTGTCACACTTGATCAATAGAGGGCTGGGCGGGGCGCTGGGTACGGCTTTTGAGTATGCAAGACGCACTAATTACGATGTCATGGTAACTCTTGATGGGGATGGCCAGCATGACCCGAAAGAAATTGAAAAACTGATTATTGCACTTACAAATGCTCGGGCAAATGTCTGTATTGGGTCAAGGATGATGGATAGTAGAGGTATGCCTTGGTATAGAGTTATCGGAAATTATGGATTAAATGTAATAACCCTAATACTGTTTGGTATTTGGACGACCGATTCTCAGTCGGGTTTTCGTGCTTTTTCATTTTCTGCTATAAGGAAGATTGAGGTCAGAACGGATAAAATGGAAGTTTCCTCTGAAATATTTTCAGAAATATCGAGGCATAAATTAAGCTATGTTGAGGTTCCTATTAAGGCGATCTACTCACGTTATTCTTTGGGTAAGGGGCAACGTAATTCAAATGCGTTTAGTATAATATTTAAATTGATATTAAAGAAAATTGCATCATAACAATGAAAAATATAAGTATTTTTGAAATAATATTTACGCTTTTTGCTTTTTTTGCGTGGAGCAGGGCGATTCTTAGGTATCGTGAATCTAAAATATCCAACAAAGATTTATTGCTATGGACGGCTATTTGGTTTGGTATGGTGACAATTATTTCCATACCCGGTAAAGCTGATTATATTGCGCGAGTGTTCGGGGTTAGAAACGGTGCTGAATTTATGTTCTTTATTGCCATATCGATATTGTTTTATAGTGTTTATAGGTTATATGTAAAGGCGAATGAAGCAGAGAGGCAGATTACCAACCTAGTGAGACAGCTTGCGTTACAAGGTCGTAAAAAAAACAAATTGCCATAGAATGAAAGCATATATTTTTACGAGCTATTACTATCCTCACGTAGGTGGCGTTGAGCGTTATGTAATGGGCTTAACCAAGTATCTTGGGAAGCATGGTATCAAAAGTGTAGTTATTACCTGTAATACCAATGCGGTAGGTAGAAGTGAGAAATATCATGGCGTTGGTATTATGCGCCTTGATTGTTGGCATATACTCAATGGTACTTATCCGGTACCTAAGTTAAATAAAAATAATATAAGATTAATATTCGGTATCGAGACTTCTTGCGACGATGTGATTATCACCAACACAAGGTTCTCTGTCGTTAACCTGTTTGCATTTATTGTACGGAAAAAAAATGGCATAAAACTTATTCATATTGAACATGGCAATAGTCATGTCACACCACCAGGGTTAATGGCAAGAATATTATTTCATATGGCGGATCATGCCCTTGGTAGACTGGTAGCCACCAGGTCGTCTTTATGCATAGCTATATCGCGACGCGGGAAAGAATTTATAAGGCATATTGGCGCTAGAAAAGTTGTATATATACCCAATTCTCTGGATATGGAAGAGTGGTTGCCTTCGCGCGGTAGCAAGCGTAAGCATCAAGTAATATATGTTGGGCGCATTAGCAGTGACAAGGGATTAGAATATTTGATTGGTGGGTTTAAGGCTTTTAACAATGGCAAATATAAACTGTTGATTGTTGGAGAAGGTGCATATAGAAAGACAATCGAGCAAGCCTGCCTTGAAAATATATATTTTTTGGGAAATAAGAATGTAAACCAGATTAGAATTCTTTTGTCCCAGAGCGAAGTATTTGTTAACCCATCTTTAAGAGAAGGGCTACCTACCAGCGTCTTAGAGGCTGTATCTCAGTATACGCCAGTAATCGCAACGGACGTTGGGGGAACTTGTGACATAATTAGTCGTAAGAGCGGGTATTTAATAGAAAAAAAGTCTAGCGAAGCTATCGCGCAAAGTTTATATCAGATAGTTAACGACAGGAAGTCGGCCCATAGGCGCGCAAGGCAAGCATATAAGAATCTAGTAGATAATTTTTCGTGGGAGCGCAACATTAAAAAGATAATTAAATTGCTTATTGCTAAATTAAATGATTAAACTCTCTCTTTACTCGAGATCTTTTATGGCAATTTTATTCAGCTTTATTATTTGTGCTAACTGGTCATATCTGCATAACGTTGGTCTGGGCCTTGTCGGCCTTGTCGGGTATTTTTTATTTGTTCCGCTAACTACTTACTATGGCAAAAAATTTGAGTTATTGGACTATTTGATTAATCTTGTCTTGGTTATATCAATAATAGTAACTTGCGCTGGTATTTTAGTAAATTTTTTTGAATTGAAACAGTGGCTTGTGCAGTTAGTAATTATTTCTATACCCGTAGGGCTTTTTATTTATTCGTTGTATAGCAAGAAGAAGAGTATTGTTTTAATCAGAATTAAGAGATTAGCTCTAACCAAACTACAGATAGTATTTATGTGTCTCTATTTGATATTTTTGATTTTTACGCTCGGAGTAATGATCTATGCTCGTACGGACGATTATGTGTTTGATATAGCACGGCAAATGTCACCGTATTATTATTATTCTCTGCTTGTTTGCTTCCTGATGATGTGGTTCGGGTTATTGTTTGACACAAAAAAAAGATACACCAATAATTTTATTAAATTAGTTGCAATTATTGGTGTGGTAATAGTAATTACATTTCAGGTTGTCGCCGTATTTGAATATATGTACGGAACTGACTCGTGGCGACATCTGACGCAAGAAAAACACATATATTACGAGACTCTTGAGAGGTTAGATATTGGGAGGGTTGTAACTGGCAAGTCGGCACGTTTGGTGATGGGTGGTTACTGGTCGTGGGTTGCAATAATTAGCTGGGTCTCTCAAGTAGACATTTATAAGGTATGGAAATATATTAATCCGGTATCGTTCATTGTAGTTGTGATGCCGATAGTTTTTATTTTGGGTAAGCAATTGCTTAGAACTAGTCAGCTGGCAATGATTTTTTTGGCTTGTTTTTTTGTTGTAACATCAATGTATAATGGGGCAATTGCAACGCCTCACGCATATGGTATTGCGTCTATGACCATGGTTCTTTTGGTGATAAATAGTTATTTTCGGGGAAAATGTAATTTATTAACTTTAATTATATCGATTATATTTTCTTTGTTCACTTACCCCGTGACTGGTTTATTGTGTTTAGTCGCAGGATTGTTGGCGCTTATATTTAAGAAAAAGCCTTTTAAATACGATTATTATATCTTGCCTTTAATTGGCTTGATGGTTCTGGTAGTTTTACAAATAATTATTTACGGTTTTTCTTTTAATTTACACAATACTGTCGGGATAATCTTGCAGGCTTTAAAATACGCTAATTTGAAATATTTATTTATATATATTTTAAGCCAGATTGCAATATGGCTTTTGGTTTTACTGGGATATTTTTGGCTTGTTAGAGACAGCTCGAGTGTAGCTACGGAAATGAAAAAAATATTAATCTCCATTTTTCTTTTGACGGCACTATCCACATTGTTAAGCTTAACTCTAGACAATGCATTGATCTTAAAGCGCGTATCTATTGTCTTTCGTATGTTTGTAGCATTTTTTATGGGTTTTGGTCTTGCTAGACTATACCTTGTGGCAAAAAGCAGTGTATTAAGAGTTGCAATGCCCATTGTGATGGCAATGATTGGTGTAGTGGCCTTAGCGCTTCCCAAGCCCGCATGGAGTATATCCAACGATGAGATAAATGCTATAAAGTTTATCGACAAAGAGTCAGGCGAATCGAAATCTATTGTATTTGCTGACGAATTGACATCATCGGTTGGTAATGCGTTGATGGTTGGTAAAAATGGCAATGTGTCATATTATTTGCATCCGACCGTGGAGCAGTATTATGATTTTAAAAAATTAATTACCGATATCAGCGAAACTAGCTTTGGGGATATAGCTAAAAAATATAGTTATTATGATAATATTTATTTGTTAATATCTTATGACCAAGCAATTTTTTTTAATAAAAATATTTCTACAAAAATAAAAGAGAGTGATTTTTTAATAAAACTTGAGCCATTGGCTATTTTTGATAATTGTTATGTTTATAAGATCAAATAATCAAGCAAAGAATTGAAAATATTACATATTACACAATATTACTTTCCATTACGAATTGCCGCCTCGTTGCGCCAAAAGCGTATTGACGATACACTTATTAGCGCTGGTTGTGACGTTAGGGTACTGTGTGGTATCGGGTTAAAAGGAGCTAAGTCTAATGATATAATTACTAGAGTTCCTTTTTCCGGTCCGTCAAATAACTTATTATTGACTATATTGGGTCAGGTTTTTTTTGGGCTCGCGGTATTTCTGCTGGGCATTCTTTCTGATACGGACGTAATTATTGCCACTACGCCCCCACCGTTTGGTGCACTTGCATCTGTTTTGGTTGCTAAAATAAGGCGAAAAAAAATTATTCTCGATGTCAGAGATCTGTGGCCGGGCGAGTTAGTTGCAACAGGTGCCTTAAGCATTAAGCCTGTAATAAAATTTATGTGTTTCATAGAAAAGAAGATATATCGTAGCTCTTCGATGATATTAACGGTTAGTCCTAGGTTGGCATCACATATAAAAAAAATAACTAACAGCCCAGTAAGAATATTAATGAATGCAGTGGATGATACAATTTTTTTGCCCTCAAAAAACAGACGAGCAACGGGACGTCTTAAGATTATTTACTCTGGTAGCATCAATAAGGAACAGTCTTTGTCAACAGCTATTGATGCTTTTAAGGTATTACAGGAAAGAAATATAACTGGGGTGGAGTTACTAATTGTTGGTAGCGGTAGTGAATATGAAGAGGTATATCGATATTCTCAAATCAATAAATGCATTAAGGTTAAGCCTTATGTCCAAGAGGGTGAGCTAGTCAAACTAATACAAGAATCCGATATTGGGCTAGTAACTCTTGCTAAACACAGAATCTTCTACGGTGCTATTCCGTCGAAAACGTTTGAATATATGGCTTGCCAGAAACCAGTTATTGTATCTGCAAAAGGAGATATTGAATCTGTTGTTGTTCACGGAGTCAATGGCTTTGTAGTACCGCCGGAAAAACCATTGGAGCTTGCTCGCCTTATTATGAGTATAATTAAAAAAAGGAAGATACTGTTAAAACTTGGTATCAATGCCAAAAAAGATGTCGAAAATAAATATAACCAGACTCACTTCATGAAAATATTAAATAGTTATTTAAGAGAGCTTCTTGAGACTAAATAAATAGTGCAATTATGCGCATCGAAATTTTTTATTGGTGTATATAGAGACTTATCTTTGTCAAACTTTTCCAACTCTTTCTTGCATGCTAGCACATATTGAATATCGTATTGTTGAATTATTTTTTGGTCATAGTATCTGTCATTTTGTCCTGCCATAAATTGCTTTAGGTCTGATATGCGTTTTTTAACGTCTACCAGTGCCGGACTATTTTCAATCATAACTACATATTGAGATGTACTTCCCATTATCATATAGCTATTCCACGTGCTAGCGGCTATAATTGAGTGCCGAGGAAGCTGTTCGTCGATATACCTAAAAACAGAATGGTTAAAGATAGGAGACTGCGTTTTATCAGGAGGTCTTTTTGCTAAGGATTTCGCCAGCGTATATGTTGGCTTAAATGAATAAACTGCCATTGCACTAATAAATATTATAGCTATTACTGTATTTATTTTACTTCTATTATTAATAAAATAGTGTGCCAATAGGCTTAATATTATGATTTGCGGGATAATACCAGACAGTCTGGAGAGGTATGCGGGTGTTATTATATCGCCTATAAAAGTAGCAATCGGAGGCGTAAACGCAAATAGTATTGGTAGGGCTGTCGCTAAACTGCAGTAGACTAATATGGTTTTATGTCTACCTTTTAGGCAGTGTGTGCGACTCTGAACTATGATGATAAAAAGAACACTGATAATGGTGAGTATGATCGGGAACGTAAGCCATCTTGCAGGCTTAATTATGTAGTACTTATCTGTTACCATCATTGCTTTATTACTGAAAACTAATTCATTCATTTGTGATGCAGAATAACCTTTGTACGATGACAAAAGACACAGCACCATGGGGATTAGGCAGAGCATCCATGCTAGAACTATTTGTATTGCTTTGCGACCAAACTGGTTACCTCTGGCTAGTGTGCTATATATAGCCATTGGCCCAAAAACCATAGCTATGTGTATTATTGAAAACATATGGATAAAGATAGGTAAAGATGCGCACACTCCAAGCCATAATGCTCTTTTCCAGCTAAGATTTTTTATAAGTATAGAGTCGAAATATATACCTAGTATTATAAATATAATTATATTGCGAGATATTTGATCTGGATATGGAGCAAGCCTCCATTGCCAAACCCCGGTGAAAAATATGACATAAAGTACAAAGATTACGGTGGCGACAATTCTAAAATTGCCATTTTTTGATACCCTTCTTGATAGAAAGTAAAATGATAGTATCTGAACTGGTGTTAGCAGTATTATTAGGTAATCCCAGATTCTATTTGGCTCAATTTTTAGTACTGAATCCATGATTGCCAAAGACAAGTGCCATCCGTTAAAAGCATAAGCGGGATATATCTTTTCCGTTGTTTCGCTAAACAATAAAAAATTAGGTGTGATTCGTTGCTCTGTCGCAATTCGCCTTGAAACTCCAACATGGAAAATACGGTCACCATATATTGGTTTTTGAACCATAATTGCAATTATAGCTAAAGATAAAACAACCATAGAAATAATGAGATAGGTGGCAAGTTTTGTTTCTTGCTTTGCGAAAAACCGTCCATGGATTTTTCTGTACTTCAGTATTGCAAGGATTATTAAAAACGTATCGATAGTTGTTAAAATGTAAAGGAAGCTAGATATTTTTATTTCTAAAAAATACGACGGAATTCCAGCAAGAGTAATTAGCAGTAGCCCGTAAACAAAAAAGAGGGGAGTTGCCTCTATTGCGTTAATGCGACCGGTTTGACGTATGGACAGATAATAAATCATTGCCCCAGGCGCAATGAAGAGTGCTATAAAAAGCATTAATGTGAAAATAAGCATGATTTTATCTTTTTTTGATTATCCTTGCCGGGTTGCCGACGGCAATGCTATATGGCGGTATATCTTTGGTTACGACCGAACCGGCACCAATGACCGAACCTCTACCAATTTTAACTCCTTTTAGTATCGTAACGTTGCAACCAATATATGCATCTCGCTCAATAATAACTTTATTGGCAGTCAAGCCTTGCTTATAGATTGGAATTTTCATATTACTAAATACGTGTTCAGATGATAGTATGCTAGTTCGGTGTCCAATTCGAACGTTGTTCTCTATTTCTACGTCTCCAAACGCAGAAATATATACCCATTCATTGAGTGTGACATTATTGCCGATACTCAAGCGATACGGATACCAAATTGTAACTCCTTCATATATTCTTACATTGCCAATTTTTTTAGAGAATATGTTGACAATAAGATACCTTAATTTATCTCCAATCGGTAATGGCAAATATTTAACAGATCCATATATTGCTAAAAATATAATATGCCTATAGCAATCTGCTCTTGTAACCACTCTTTTCATAATCTATTTACTTATGTTATTCTTTTGTGATATGTTTTACGCGTGTGCCCAGATATAATTAAATTAAAATGTATAAAATTAAAAAATTTAAGACAGCGCTTGTGACCGGAGGCGCGGGCTTTATCGGTAGTCACTTGTGCGAAAAATTAGCCTCTCTAGGTATAAGTGTATATTCTTTAGATGATTTTTCAACTGGTAAGAGGGAGAATATTCAACCTTTAACTAAAAAGTATAAAAATCTTAAGAGTATCGAATGCGATATTACTGATTTTAAAAAAACTGAAACATATTTTAAAAAATATAAGTTCGATATTGTTTTTCACCAGGCGGCCAGTAAAAAAACCATTTGTCTTAAAGATCCAAAACGCGACCTGGAAGTTAATGGCAAGGGTACTCTCGGTTTATTGCAATTGTCCCACAAATATGGAGTGAAGAAATTTGTCCATGCTTCAACTGGTTCTGTTTATGGCGAGCCAATGGTTAAACCACAAACAGAATTGCATCCATTGAATCCAACATCGTACTATGGGGTTAGCAAGCTTGCTGGCGAGAAATATGCTATGTTATTCCACAAGCTATACGGCATGGATATAACAGTACTAAGGTATTTTCATGTTTACGGTCCGCGCCAAGAGTTTAGCGCTTATGGTGGAGTTGTAGCGATTTTTATTAGAAATCTACTTAACGGTGAAAAGCCAGTGATTTTTGGTTCCGGTAAGCAGGAAAGATCCTTTACTTATGTGGATGATGTAATACGCGCAAATATAGCAGTTGCTGGCGACAGTAAATCTAATGGTCAAGTGTATAATTGCGCTTCTGGAATTAAGGTAACTATTAATGACTTGCTGAAAACAGTAACTGAATGCTTGAATATAAAATACATTAAACCGGAGCATCAGAATTGGCTAGTGGGAGATATTAAAGAGTTCGATGTTAGCAATAAGAAGATTAGGGTTCTTGGGGTAGCGTTCACAAAAGATATAAAACCAGGAATATCTGCGACCATTAAAAGTATGAAGGCGAGCCTTCTACGGCATAATGATAAAAAATAAGATTATTGGGGTGGTGGTTCCGGCATATAATGAAGAACTCTTGATTGAAGAGACATTGGTTGGTATCCCTTCTTATGTTGACAAGATTATTGTTGTTGACGACTCAAGTGGCGATAATACTAGAAAGATAATTTCACATATTGCCTCGAAAGACCATAGGGTCATAACTATAAGCCACCGGGAAAACCAGGGCTTAGGCGCTTCTTTATCCGATGGGTATTTGAAAAGTATCGTCTTAAAGTGCGATGTAACAGCTGTGATGGCGGGTGATAACCAAATGGATCCAAAAGACCTAAAAAGTGTGTTAATGCCTGTTGTAAGTGGCGAGGTGGACTATGTGAAAGGCAACCGCTTGTTCGATGCTAATGTAGGTGGGGTTATGCCGAGATACCGGTTAGTGGGCAACGCTGTGGCAACTTTTTTAACTAAGTTTGCAACAGGCTATTGGGCGGTAATAGACCCTCAGTGTGGCTATACTGCAATCTCGTGCCGTACCTTAAAGCGAATTGATATTGCAACCTTAAAAAGGGGTTACGGCTACAATGCTGATATTTTAACAAGATTAAATATCTATAACTTTCATATTGCCGAAGTTGAGGTTAGGCCGGTGTATGGCAGGGAAAAAAGCGGTATTAAATTTTTTTGTTATGTTGCGGATGTATGCTGGTTATTATTGAAATTATTTTTAAAGCGTTTGTGGCAGAAATACATTATTAGAGATTTTCACCCTTTAGTATTTTTCTATATAATGAGTTTCTTTAATATTGTTATTATAGGGTTACCTCTTCTTATAAGATTTTTCTATTTATTTTTAAAATATAACGAGGCTCCGCAGACTACTCTTATAATACTTTCGTTTACGGCAACAATTGGATTTTTTTCATTCTTTTTTGCTTGCTGGATGGATATGGAGAGCGACAAGCATTTAATGGTTAAACAACGATAAGTAGTTTTCGCCAATAATTCTTGCTTTTTTTCGAGCAGAAAAAATATTTACCGCCTTGGCTATTTTATTTTGCCTTACAGCTGGTGACTCATGATCCTTTAGGCATTCTATAATGTCAGAATATATAGTTTCGCTACTGGTCGGTGTGATAAGACACTCTTGGTGGTGTTTATGCTTAAGGTCGGGTCGGACGTAGCTTAGTACGGTTTTCCCCGAAAGCACAGCTTCGGCCGCAAAGTAGCCGTACCAACCAACAAGTAATTGGTCTATAACTATATCTGATTTATTTATAATCGCTTGTATCTTGGAGTGCTCCAGATTCTCAATTAATTGGAAGTTGAATTCGTATCCTCTTTTTTTAATTTTTATAATTGTGTCAATAACAATATCGCTTCCTTTGATTCTGCGATTAGTTGGGGCATGGATGATATTGACCGTTCGATGATATGGTCTTGCTTTTTTTGCAATATATTTATTGGTGTCCATAATATATGGTATATAGATGACTTTACGACGAAATAAGCACTTGAGGTCTGGGGTTGCAACATAAATCTGGTCGCATATCTTTGAGGTTACTGCAACGCGATACCTGTTGTATAGCGTTAAGATTCTCTCTTTAAGAGTATTGTTCTCGTATGTATCTAGCAAGTATTTATTGGGACGTGCGTCACTTCCGCGAAAATGGAAAATTATTTTCTTTTTTAATAATTTCAAGATTATAATGTCAGCAAGAAATGGCAATAGGGTGTGGCAATGATAGTGAACAATGTCATATTTCCATATATTTCGGAAGAAAAACAATGCGTTGACTATAAGTTTAATTAATTGATTGCTGTGACGGAGGTTAAGGTTATATGTATAGTTATATTCCTCAGAATCATAAATCGACAATGTTTCAACCTCAAAAATACTATTTTTATTTAGTTCTTTTGAGAGGTTGTAAAATTGCCCGTTAATGTCAACCGGACAATGAAGAATTTTTATTTTTTTTTCCATAAAACAAAACGACCCACATGTTTTTTAAATCTTGAGCAACGCACGGCTGGTGTTTCCATAATATTAATATATATGAAACTAGCCCAATAATTAATAAGAATGCTTTAAGGAATGTACTACCTGCCGTGTAAGAAATAAGCCCAAAAGCAGATATCGCAACAGTTTGAGGCGCTGTTTCTAGGTATAGCTTGTTGATTCCCCACGTTCCGAGTAGCAATAACTTGCCAAGCATTATCTGAAGAATTATTCGCATAACTGTGTTAAATATAGCAAATGCAAGTATTGCAAGATTTAAGCCAAGGTTACCGAGTGTGACTAGAATTGTTATATTTCCAATCATTAGTATACTGTTCCAGTATAGGAGATGATCGGTTTTCTTTTTCAAGATAAAATTTTGGCTTATTGGACTTACGACTAGGTTAACAAAGGCAACAACCATTAATAGGCGCAATACTATAGTTCCGCTGACCCAAGAAGGCCCAAGAAATATCTCGATGATTTTACTTGCATATATCAAGGCATATATAAAAAACGGTATACTTATAGCGAGCAGAATTTTACTAATTCTAACATTGCTTAGTGACAAGTTTTTATTGTTGATTCGGGATAGAATTGGTAGGGCAGTTGTTGAGATCGAGCCAACAATAAGATTAACTGGCAGGCTAATTGCAGTATCCATAGTTGCATATACACCGGCCGCGGAAAGACCTATTGTGCGACCAATGATTGGAGAAACAGATAATTTGGCAAATGAGTTTACTAATTGTGCGCCAACCATATTGATTGTAAACTTATAATTTCTTGTGTAAGTAGATATTAAATTGATAGAATGCCATTTTTTTATTGCCGATACAATAGGTTGTCGTGTTGCGAATGATAAAATGAAAAATTCAACTAAACTGCCTGCGATATATGACCAAACAAGTGCATACAGATTATGAAGAATTAGTACTAATATTATTGACATGATCGCTTGAATGAGTTGACGAGCTATTGTGGCGGTACTTGAAATCTTGAACAGCAGATGCTTCGCAAGGTATTGGTAAAAGATTTGGGTTGTCCCACCGAGGACAAAATAAATACCTACACACTGAATTGCTTCTGTCATCTGAGGGTACTTCATCCAGTTAGCTACGGTATGAGCGCATAAAAATATTACTATAGATAATGTTACGGTGGTTATAACACCGATTTTAAAAAAAACGGCATATCGCCAGTTTTCACGATCTCTCGCTCTTACATACCAGTAGTCAAAACCAAAAGAAACGGCAATCAGGCAAATATTGACTATACTTATTATGATGCCATATGCCCCAATGTCTTCCTTGGTCATATTGCGAACGATTATTGGAGTTGAAGCAAAAACAGCTAATTTACCGATAATATTAGCCAAGGTGACCCAGAAAACACTTTTTACAGCTTGGTGTTTAAGCGAAGACATATTTATTTTACAAAGACTAATTAAAACATATAATAATACTGTATTATTTTTACACAACAGGTTTACAAACACAAGAGAAGAGATACAATTAAATTAACCTAATTATTCTAATTAGCCTAATTGACCTAAATAAACCCTAATATCAAAAAATCCTAATTAGGATTTGATTAATTGGTCATTCATTAGAATAATTAGAGTAATTAGTACAATTAGAATAATTTATGCTTAAGATTTTATCAGTGGTGGGTGCGCGGCCACAGTTCGTGAAAGCATCGGGGCTGTCGAAAACTTTGCGGAAATCATTTCGCGAGGTGCTGGTGCATACTGGTCAACACTATGACTATGAAATGTCGCAGGTTTTTTTCGATGGTCTTAAAATTCCAAAACCTGACTATAATCTTGATGTCGGATCATCGAGCCAAACAGAACAAACTGCCAAGATAATGATCGGTCTGGAAAGTATCATCATAAAAGAAAAACCAGACGCTATTTTGGTTTATGGTGATACAAATTCTACTTTGGCTGGCGCCATCGTATCGTCAAAAATGCAAATACCACTAATTCATGTTGAGGCGGGACTCAGGAGTTTTGATAGGTCGATGCCCGAAGAGATAAACCGAATTGTTACTGACCATATCGCGGATGTCAATTTCTGTCCTAATAGTACTTCGGCGCAGAACCTTGTACGCGAAGGGATCGGTGATGGCAATATCGTTCGAGAACGTAATCGTTCGAGAACTAGGGGAGGAAATAGTTCTCGGATTACCTCGAACAGTAAAATTCATGTGGTTGGTAACTTGATGCAAGAAGTGCTTATGATGCATCGTGAAGATGCAAAACATTTGCAGTTATCGTTGTTTGCAAAATATGGCATTAAACGGGGAGAATACATATTTACCACGGTTCACAGACAAAGTAATACCGACGACAAAAAAATATTGTCAAATATTGTTGCATCACTTTCCAGTATCAACACCAAAGTGGTGTGGCCACTTCATCCACGAACCAAGAAGATGCTTGAGAAATTTGGATTGTTGAAGAAAGATAAATTGTTGACAAGTGACAGGTGGCAGGTGGCAGGTGGGCCACAGATTGTTATAACCGAGCCGGTTAATTATTTGGAATCCATCGCCTTGCAAGAAGGTGCGCGGTTGGTCGTAACCGATTCCGGAGGGGTGCAGGGAGAAGCTTACTGGCTCGGAGTGCCGTGCATCACACTGCGTACCACTACCGAGTGGCCGGAAACAGTATCAGCTGGCGCTAATACGCTTATTGATCCGTCGCGCAAGGACATTGTTGATATAATAAAAAAAGTTAAGCTACCAAAAAAACGACGAATTTCGGTGCCAAGAACTGCCGAGAGGATTACTGAAACATTAAAATCATATCTGATAACCTATAAATTATAACCCAAAATTTAACTTTTAACTTATAGGTTTTATTTTTGGGCTTTAAGTTTTGAATTATAGGTTTTCTTCTCGCATTTCTCGACCTTGGGCAATTCATCGGCAGTTGGAACTTTATATATAGTCACTGTTTCATTGGTCCAAACCTGCTCCAAGCATTCAAACCGAGATTTGTCGATGTTTGGTGTTTCGAGCTCGCCGGATAAGTCTAACTTTTTTTCGCTACCATCACTCATTAATGTAATATTGTCTGGGTTATTGGGATTGTCTGAAAACACAACGTAACCCTGAGAATATCCGTATTTTTTCACTGCGATCGATAAATTGCTAAAGGATGTTGCTCCTAGGCTGTCGAAGGGCTTATTGTGGCCTACTATTACATATCTATTGGAAACGCCTCTTAACAACCATTCGAGTACGGGCTGAGAAAAATACAACGCATCTTGAGAAATATTATCTTTAATGTATATCGCAGCTTCGTATTCTGCCGGATTATATATCGCTGGCCAAGCGTTGCTCCAACGAGGCCACAGTATTGTAATGGCTAATATTAGTGTCAATACAATCGAAACACTTTGCCATTTGATAGACAGCACGATGTAGAAAGTAGCCGATATTCCGATAGCAATCGCGATACTAGCGAAAATTAACCACCTCTCTGGTTCCAGCGATCCTAATCCTTGACCACTTCCTCTAAAAAGAACCCAACCGGCGATAAGAGGAATTACTACCGTAAAGAGCAACACTAACTTTTCGGGTTGCTTTCGCAAGCCGATAATAAAAGCAGCAATTAATCCCAAATCACCGACCCAAAAGCCGATTTCTCCAAAATTTTTGTTTATACTCCACATCGCTGGCCACTCAAAGTGAATAGTTCCACTGATTCTCTTCCAAATAAAATATCCGGCGACAGCACATGTGGCGAGCATTATTATTAACGATATCCACTTTCTTCGCTCTATCGATTTTAGAAGCATGTAAACAACTACAAATAAAATCGAAAGAAGATAAGTATAGTGGGTATAATAATCCAGTGTGATTGCTAAAAGTATTCCGATTGCTGCTAATGCCCGTCCTCGTGTGCTTTTTTGTCGATTGTATAAGGCCAATAAAACCAACACCAACAGAACAAACATTACAGATAGGTTTTCTGGCAACGTGAGAATCGTTCTACTAAATACATATGGTAAGCTGATATAGCTAATTGCTCCCAAAACGGACGGCCAAGGCGGGAAGAAGTTGCGTAAGAATATTAAGAGTAACAATGCTATTAGTGTTGTAATAACAATAGTTCCATATCTGTAGAACGAGATAATATTGAATCCCGATTCGCTTGCGATAGCACCAGTAATAGACAGTAAGGGAGGATATGCGGTGCCTGCCTTACCTGCATCATACGCTAATTTATTGGAGACCTGCTTTGTCTCTATTATGCTAGCTGATGTTGCCATATGGTAGTAGGGGTCGAAAGAAAAGGGTAAGGCGCTGTGGCCGATGTGCCACAGGCGTATTCCAAGGCCGAACATCAACAATAGTGTAAAAACCAAATATGGTAGAAGCGTAAATTTCCGCTCAATTTTTCGCTCATTTTTTAGATTTACAGTTTGACCTATTATTTCATCCATAATATTGTTTATAGTTGTCATTTCGAGGTATGTCCGAGAAATCTCAACGAAGTGGAGCCTTATTTATTTAGATCTCTCATCCACGATTGAATACCCTTCGACTTCGCTCAGGAAATATCAATCGGGATTCGAGATTACAGCTATGAAAATGATTTTGACATAACTGAAATAGTTTTCTCAACCATTACAGTACTATTATATCTTGTTTGCCAGAGTTTTTTGTTTGAAGATGATAGCTTTTGGCGTTGTATATCGCTAAGTTTCAGGGCTGTACAGATTTTGTCACGGAGATCGTCGATATCGCCAGCATTAAAAAGAAAATTGCCATTACCCTTAAGAATTTCTGGCACTCCGCCGATGTTGGGCGCAACTATCACTATACCAGCACTCAGGGCTTCGAGTATTGACAAGGGAAAATTTTCAATTCGTGATGGCAGGATGAAAATATCACTTTCCGAAATTATCGCGTAAGGATCGTCAACATGTCCCTTGAAGACTGCATCAATGCCGAGGCGACCTACTAATGCCACCAATTCCTTTTTTTGAGGACCGTCACCAAAAACAATAACCTCGGGATTACTATCAAGTTGTGCCACAGCGCCGATGAGTAGATCAACGCCTTTTTCGGGTGATAGGCGAGTGGTGGTGACAATTCGAGTGGACTGATGCCGGTCTCGGGCGATAGTTTTGGGCACACCGTGTGAGATAACGATAATTTTGTTGCCATATCGAGTATGTCTAGCGTCATCTCGAGCCTGTTCGGCAGTCTCAGGGCGAGAGATCTCATGAGATTTCTCACTATCGTTCGAAATGACACCGTTTGAGCTCGCAGTGACAACTGTAGCATCGTTGATTTGTTTAGCTAATTGTTGCGAAGGGCAGATAATTTTTTCAGTTAACCTCATTGACAACTGCAATATAGGGAAAAATGGATGCTTAACAAGATGTGGTTGCCAGTTGGTGTGTTCTACCCAGAAAACTTTTATGCCAAACAATCGGCAAATAGGGGTGAGCAATAGTTTCTCATTGAGGTCTTGAAGGATAATCACTCGGTATCCTTTGAGACGCAAGCGGAGGGCGATTGTTAGATAATTTATTGTCTCAACTGGCCACAAAATAATCAACGTTAGTATCTCTCTGCGTGTCTTCGCTTCCGGTAAACGCCGACAATATATTTTTTTGTCAGCGTGGCAACCGTTTATCAATTTTATGTAATTGGAGGTCAGTGCAACAGAATAGTTCTCACGGTCGTTCGAACAATAATTATCGTTCGAGGTAGCCCGAGAACTTTTCCTTTGTTGGCTTAATCCATTACAAAGTAATTGGGTGTATTTTTCACCCCCTCCAAAAGCGGTCGCATATTTAAATATGGCGATTTTATTCATTAATATTAGGTTACCATATCGAGAAGCAGTAGTTAAGAGAAAGAACGCTGACAAACCCTCCCCAGTAGTCATTTCGAGGTATGTCCGAGAAATCTAAATAAATGAGATTTCTCACTAGTCAGTTCGAAATAACATCCTGATTTCATTTTTCAGTGGCGCAAAGGAACTAAGATAATTGTTTTGATATAATACAGGCATAAACCCTATCGGAGGTATTTTGAAGGCATTGTTGTCTGTTACAAAGTATGTGTTGCTGGGAGGATTGGTTTTTTTGTTGTGCCTTGCTATTCAAAAAAAGTCAGTAACGTCGGCGGCCTCCTTTAACCCAAGCTATCTTATTTCCAATACTGATTTTGTCGATATACACGGTATGAACACGACAGAAATCCAGAATTTTCTGAACAGTCGGGGTAGTTGTTTGAAGAATTATTCACAAGGGGGACGTAGCGCGGCACAAATTATTCACGATGCTGCTCACGGTCATGGCGATGCATCGGGCTCAATAAACGGTATTACTATCAACTCATCTACCGGTACTGTAAATCCCGAAGTAATTCTGGTAACTCTACAAAAAGAACAGAGTTTGATTACCGACACAGGTCGCTGTACTGATGCGGTTTTGAATAAGGCAATGGGTTATGGATGCCCTGACTCCGGTGGTTGTAGTTCCAGCTATGCCAGTTTTACTAAGCAGGTTGAGTGGGCTTCGTGGCAGTTGCGTTACAACTACGAACGATCTTCTGGCCATGGTTTTTCGAATTACCAAGTTGGTCAAAACTTTTGCACTGAGGATTGGAACGGTACTCATTGCGGTAAGTACGATAACAGAGCTACCGCCGCTTTATATCGTTATACTCCGCATGTTTATAACGGTAACTATAATTTCTGGAACATGTACCACAATACCTACCAGTTCCAGCGCCCTGCTTACGCCTATTCCTATGTTTCCCAAAACGCCAACCCCACTCTCCGTAAGGGTAGTAGCTATAAGTTTACTTTACGTATTAAAAATACCGGCTCTCAGACTTGGTATCGGGGTAAAGTAAACCTTGGTACCAGCCGTAACA
>Ga0172368_10002219_pt1 | contig 25085 bp, 20 predicted proteins | sample Lak11m_FD_114540 | JGI IMG/M metagenome (GOLD analysis project Ga0172368, IMG submission 114540) | Freshwater microbial communities from Kabuno Bay, South-Kivu, Congo - kab_022012_11m | ecosystem: Environmental > Aquatic > Freshwater > Lake | place: Democratic Republic of the Congo: South-Kivu...
ATGCCGTCGATCTGCACGGTCACGGTGTCGCCAGGGAGGAGCCACCTCGGCGGCTTGCGCGCCATACCGACGCCGTGAGGGGTGCCGGTCAGGATCACCGTGCCCGGCATGAGCGTCGTACTGCCGCTCAAGAACTCGATCAGAGCGGGCACGTCGAAGATCATGTCACGCGTGTCCCAGTCCTGCATGACCTGGCCGCTGACGGTGCACTTGATGCCAAGGGCGTTGGGATCGGGGATATCGTCGCGCGTGACGAGGCATGGGCCGAGCGGCGCGAACGTGTCGAACGTCTTCCCGCGGCACCACTGCCCTCCCCCGCCCTGTTTCTGCCAGTCCCTCGCACTGACATCGTTGGCGCACGTGTACCCGAGCACGTGCTCGAGGGCGTCGGCGCGTGTCGCGTTGCGGCACCCCTTGCCGATCACGACCGCCAGCTCAGCCTCGTAGTCCACCTCGTCGCTGCGCAGCGCGCGCGGAAGCAGGATGGGCGCGCCCGGATTCTGCACGGCGGCCGGCTGCTTCATGAACAGCACCGGATGCGGGGGGAGGGGCGCGCCGCCCTCCTCCGCGTGGCGCCTGTAGTTCAGGCCAATACACAGGATCGCGCACGGGGCCACGGGTGCGAGGAGGTCAGCGACCTTCGCCTGGCGGCCTGTGACCTCACAGTCGCCGTAGATGCTCCCCTCGATGGCCAATGCGCCGCCGTCGGGCTGCTGTGCCGCCCACGAGACCTCGCCTTGCGCGTCCCGGTACCTGATGATCTTCACGGTCCTTTACCTCCGAACCCCGTCTTGCCGTCGTGGTTCGACGCGCTCGGCGGCTATTCCCGCATGGACAGGGCCTGAACTGCTCGATCTATGGTCGCTTCCGGAACACGCCAGCGCCGGGCCAGATCGCGCCAACACCATCCGTCGAGGTAGGACCGCATCACGACGTCTGCGGCCTTGCCCGTGTGCGAGGAGAGCGTCAGCAGAGCAACGACGGTGTCGCCCGTTAGGCCCCGGTTCCTCATCGCGGTTACGGCATGCGAGGCGCCATTGAAGGTTCGCCCTACCTCGCTGCGCCAGGCCTTCTCGCGCCGCGGGTCGAGCGCCTCGGCGGCCTCGACAAGCTCCCTCGCATTGCCTCTGCCGAGGATGACCACCTGGAGGCCGTCCAGCGCATAGTCCACCTCGACTTCTCCGTAAGGACGAGGCAGTACCCGCGCAGATCGTGAAGGGAGGCCGCTCCGCCGCTGGGCCGGCGCCTCGATGATGGTCAGGTCGGACAAGCCATCGGTATAGCGAAGGAACACCGACGTGCGCCCCGCGATGCTCGCAGCAGCCCCGGCCACGAACGTGAAGCCGCTGGGCATGAGCAGCGGCGCGCGGACCTGGAAGCCGGCCGCCTTGGAGAGGTCCGCCACGCTCTGACGGACTCCCGACCGGCTGACACATTCGACTCGCGCTCCGCGAGGAAACCGCGGCGTGACTTCCGACAACGGGATCCTCGAAGGAAACGACACAGAGGTGTACATGACGATGCAGATCGTGCTGCCCGAGCCGTCCAGTTCGTCGCGCCTGAGCTCCGCCCCGTTGGCCTTATCCGTCCAGATGCGCACCGTCAGGTTCCGTTCGGTTCTGGGCTGGAAGCGGAGCCTGTGGCACTGACGACCAGCGACAGCCTCAAGCCCCTCGTGCTGCACACGGTAGTTCCGCAAGATCAGCCGGGCGAGCTTCGTGTCGGAGGAGCCGCCGTGGAGCTCCAGCGCACGCTTCTTTCGGACAACGCGCTCGGAGGGATCGTACTTGCGGGTCCAGGCCCCATCGTCTGCGAGGATCACGCCCTTCTGTGATGTCGGCGCCTCAAAGACCGAAAGGCTACGCCCGTCCGCCCGCTTGACGACTCTGCGCGAGGTCGTCCGCACGGCGCTCGGGGTCGGATGGACCGTCAGGACCTTGCCGCGTATGTTCAGACTCCCCTGAGCCGCTACGTAGCGTCGCACAATGGCCTCGGTGGATGGGGCGGCGCAGGCCGGCGCAAGGCCCGTGCAGACCATCGCCGCCACAAACACCGGTGCTGCAGCGGACCGCGCGATGGCCCGCGCGGACCGCACTCCGCAGCGTCCCGATGGCAGCCGCAACGTGCGTCGCACGGACTGGCCCACCTGCCTCAGGGCGATGACGAGGCGGGCCTGTAGGAATGCCACGCAGGCAGAGGACGTATGTCGGGCCCGTCGTCGGCATCCCCGTCCTGCGTTGCGGAGCGGTAGCTGACCGGCTGGGGGCGATCGAACGTCTCGTGGGCGAAGCCGATATCCGGGTATGGCAGTTCGGCCTGTTGCGCAGCATGGGCGGCGCGTGCCGCAACCTGGCGAGACCCGTTCAGCGTCCCTCCGCGCAGGACCGTCAGGCGCACCGACATTGCAAGCACGATCACGGAGGCGGCCGCGAGTGCGGACGCCGCGCGCAGGCGGGTGCGTCGGCTGCCAACCAACCACCAGGAGACCACGCGTCTCAGCGGGGTGCCCTGCGAAGCGCGGGAGACGAGGTCGCAGAGCTCCGACTCGAACTCGAGCCTCGGCTCGACCATACCCAGTGAGGAGATCACCCGCTTCGTATCCAACAACGACTCGTATTCCCCGAGGCATGAGCGGCACTGCTGCAGGTGCTCACGGACCCTCAGGGCATCGACTCCGCACAACTCGCCGTCAATAAGGGCGCTCACGAGAGATGACGCACGCCGGCAGTTCACAGCGAGCTGCCTCCGCGCCCCTGGGGTGTGTAGCACTCGCCCAGGAGCCGGTTGCGCATCAGTTTGCGGCCTCGGTGCAGCCGAGACCGGACCGTGCCCAGGGAGCAACCCATGGTCTCGGCGATCTCCTCGTACGAGAGCCCCTCAATATCGGCGAGGACGACTGCATGCCTGAAGTCCCTCGGAAGCGCGTCCAGAGCGCGCTGGAGCGGCTCGTCCAGCGTCGCGTCCATCGTGACGAGCTCAGGGTTGCCCGTGGAGTCCGGTATCTCAAGCAGCATCTCGCCCGACGTGCTGTGAGCGGTGACGGGCTGGTCGAGCGACTGGAGCTTGGCCTTTGGGCGCCTTCGTATCTCGTCCACGAAGACATTGGAGATGATCCGGTAGAGCCAGTTCTCGAACGGCATGGACCGCTTGTAGCGGTCGAAGAAGCGGAAGGCGCGGATGAACGCCTCCTGGGTGATGTCCTCGGCATCGGCATGGTTGCCGGCCATTCGGTAGGCCATGTTGTAGGCCTGCCGGTGGTACCGTCGGACATACTGGTCAAACTCATCGGCGCCGCACCAATGCGACGTGACTGGTTGGCTCAACTCCGTCCCCATCGCGCCTCCACCGTTCATCTCAGCTTACGGGCACGCAAAGTCCGCGAGTTCCCGCGCGCCGTCCGAGCGACTGTGGTCGCAGGACCACGGTATTATAGCCACGCAACGGGCTCGCGCAGTGCGAAACGCCGGGTCCTGCGCATCCGTCGAGGATTCGCTGCGACCGGCGATGCGTCAATGGTGGCGGCCACACCGCCCACGGAGGGTCGGGTTTGCGACTGAAGGACGCCAGGTCGTTCTGGCGGATTATGAAGAGCATCTCGCTGCGCGAGATCGAGGTGGAGGCCGCGCGCCCGTTCTCCCTGGCGCTGGTCGGCGCGCCCGCTCGACGGCTCGACGCCCTGCGCCGGCTCTATCCCGACGTTCCGCCCGAGACTGCTCATCCGCTCATTCGCGCGTTCGATTCCGTCGGTGAGTGTGACGGCTTTCCGCAGGAGAGCGGTTCGTTCGACGTCGTCATTGACGCGGGCGGTGGCTGGGCGCCCACCGGCGGGCGCGTCAGCATGTTCTCTGTCGGCGAGCTTGGCGGCTGGGACCTCATGGTCGAGCGGCTGCTGGATGAGCGAGCCGATCTGGCCCTGCCCCTCGCCCGACGTTTCCCGGGACTTCGGGAGGCGGTGGCGCGCCGTACGATCCGAGAGACAGCTACCGCGAACGCTGAGTTTGCCATGCTGAACGCGCTGCCCGGCATCGTGCCGGTACTCGGCATACTGCTGCCGACCGCCATCATGGGCGACCTGCTCATGCTTGCCAAGAACCAGGCGCTGATGCTCTACCGGCTCGCAGCCTGCCATGACCTGCCTCTCGACGCGAGGGCAAGGGCCCGCGACGTGGCGCCTCTGGTGGGCAACGCGTTCGGCTGGCGTGCGCTCGCCCGCGAGGTTGTGGGCTTCGTGCCGGGCGGCGTGGGGCTGGTCGCGCGCGGCGCCATCGCCTATGCCGGCACGATGGCGCTCGGCGAGGCAATGCACCGGTTCTACGAGATGGGCGAGCGACCCACGCGGGCCGCCATCGGGCAGCTCTACAAGCGGCGCATCGGCGAGGCCCGCGAGACGGCGAGTGGCATCCTCCATCGGGTACGCGCACTGCCGAGACCGCGCGGACTCCTGCGAGGGAGGCGCGAACCGGGTGATGCATAGCTCAGGGCGCCTCGTCGCCGTCGCAGCGTGTTTCTGCGCCATCATCCCTGCCGGCTTCTCCCGGCAGGCCGCAGATCCGCGAGGGATGGATCGGAGCTACCTCTGGAAACGCTCCGGGCGCGACCTCCTCAGCGGGTTCGGCAATATGTACAACCTCCACGTTCTCGACACGCCGGAGCGCCCCTATCGCTACCGGGCCTGGTTCTTCGGCTGGGCCGTCCAGGACTGCAACCGCCACATCCCAGGCTACAGCGCCTGCGACGCACTCTTCGCCGCCAGGTCGCGCACGCTCGACGGCCCGTGGGAGGTCTCGTGCGGTCAAGGCCGATGGGATGCCGAGATGAAGCCCGCGCTGTGGCGTCCGATCTTCGAGCCGCTGCCGTCGGCTTTCGATGGTTGGCACAATGGCGATCCCTCAGTCGTCCGGATCGGCAAGCGCTACTACATGGCATATAGCTCCGTCGGGCACAACGCGGACGGCATCCCGTTCGGTGGCGCGGGCGATCGGGACGGAAGCCTGCTCTGCATCATGGGCGCCGTCTCCGACGACGGCGTGAACTGGCGACGGTCCATCAAGCCGATACTGGCCCACCACGAGGACTTCGGCGCGCCGAACGTGGCAGGCGGCGAAGCGCACATGCACGGGTCCTATCATCGCCCGTCGCTGCTCCACGAAGGCGGCCGGTTCCGGCTCTGGTTCGACTACTGGGCGGGCGACCGCGACGGATGCTCGATGGGATACGCCGAGTGCCGCGGCGACTTCCTCGATGCCGCTCAGTGGAAGGTGATCAGAGCCGGCTCGAAGCCGGCCCTGCGTCAGTTCCCCAACCCCGACGTGGCGCGCGTCGGCGATCGCCTCTACGCCTATGGCGACCCGCCGGAGGGCTCAACACACCCATGGACCGCACGCAAGATCACCGAGGCCGTCTCGAAGGACGGGCTATCGTGGACGATCCTGGGTCACATCAGGCCCGAGCCCGACGCGGCCGCGCTGCACGTGCCGGAGGCCCTGGCGGAGCGCAGCGGACGGGGATGGAAGGTGCATCTCTTCTACGCATGCCAGATCGGCGGCGAGCCGTACGACTACCGGTACGACCGCATACGACGCATGGAGCGCATCGTGGCGGATCCGCGCGCTCCCGCAACTGGCGGACTTCTCGGCGCCCCATTCGTCCCATAGGTCACAGAGGTCCCATATGTCCCATTCATCCCAGACAACCCATTCCTCTCTGCTGCGCCGAGCCGACACCTTCCTCATGATCATTGACCTGCAGGAGCCCCTGATGCGCGTGATCCATGAGCGTGACCGTGTCGTCGCCAACACGCTGATGCTCATGGAGGCCGCCCGCGTGCTCGACCTACCCGTGATCGTGACTGCTCAGAACCGCGACCGGCTGGGCGATCTGGTACCGGAGGTGCTCGACCGATTGCCGGAGGGCCGCCCCGTGCTGAACAAGATGACGTTCTCCTGTATGCGCGACGAGGGGATCACGTCTGCGGTGGCGGGGCTCGGGCGACAACAGGCGCTGCTCTGCGGGGTCGAGGCGCATGTGTGCGTACACCAGACGGCCCACGATCTGCAAGCGCTGGGCTACCAGACCCATGTCGCCGCCGACGCGGTGTCGTCTCGGAAGCAGGCCAACTGGCTGGTAGCCGTCTCCCGCATGGAGCGGGCAGGGATCATCGTGACTTCTACGGAGATGGCTCTGTACGAGCTGATGGAACGCGCCGGCACGCCGGAGTTCCGGAGCGTGCTCGAGATTGTGAGGTAGCGTGTGGTGTGGTGCCGCGTGCATGCGGGATGCCGAGCGCCTGCCCCCCGGGGCCCTCTCCCGGGTGAGCCGAGCCTCGGGCTGAGGTCCACGACCCTGGGCGCGTTCACGCTGATCGAGCTACTCGTCGTCATCGCGATCATCGCTATACTGGCCGCCATTCTGTTCCCCGTCTTTGCGCACGCACGGGAGAAGGCGCGGCAGGCGGTGTGCTCCTCAAATACGCGGCAGCTCGGCATGGGCCTGGCCATGTACATCGCCGACTACGACGAGCGGTGCTTCTTCTTCGGCCACAACAGCCAGTTCAGCCGCGCCAACCCGGCGACGCCGCTGGGAGCAACACGAGCGAACCGGTGGTGGAACCAGATTCTGCCCTACACCCGCAACAACGGCGGCCTTCTGGTCTGCCCCTCAGACGGCGGACGCGGTCCACACGTGACTGAGAACGGCATTGGCGGGAACCCGCTCGTCCCAAGATCGTACGTGGCCAACCGGGCGGCGGAGTGGCTGGAGTTGGCCGCCGTTGACCGGCCTTCGGACGTCATTGTGGTCACCGAGAAGGGCGACCCGTTCGACGACTCGTGGTACGAGCCGCCCAAGAACCTCTACGACAAGGCCGGCTACAACCAGCCGGTCCTCGCCATGCGCCGCCACACCGAGGGGGTGAACGCGGCATTCTTCGACGGCCACGCCAGGTGGATCAGCCGGGGCACGCTTCTGTCGGACCCGTGCGGCGAGCCCTGGTCAGGCGTGGAGCTGATGCGGCGCTACCCCATTCCCGGCGCAGCGCCGTGGCATCCTAACTGCCCGCAATAGGGTCAGCCCGAGCTGCGACGGTGAGGCGGCGCGCATCACCGCAGCGCCGCCTTGCCTCGCATGCGTCGCCGGTGGGCTTCGCTACCGGACCGGTCCGGGAGGCCCGCCGCCGCCCGGCTTGCCGCCCATACCCCCCATGCCCATGGGTCCGCCCTTCATTTCGCGGGCGCCCGGGGGCGGAGTGAACTTGAACTGACTATCGGCGATCGGGGCGTTCACGGTCTCGGACACCAGAACCATGGTGTTGGTCATCACCATGGGCTTCGCCTTGCCGCCCGATGACGAAGCGCCGTTCGGGCCGCCCATCATGCCGCCCGGCATCGTCATCGCGCTCTTGATCTGCCGCAGACGTCCCGTGGCCTCGTCAACGAATGCTTGAACATCCGTCTTCACGCCCTGGCCGGCTACCTGTGGGGGTAGCGGGGAGTTCACGCGGATCACGTGGCACTTCTTGCCGCGGACGTACTGACTGCCGACGTACTTGAACTTGACTCCCTGACGCTGAAGGTCACCCATCATCCCCATCATGCCGGGCGTGACGCCTGCTTTCGCCGGCGACTTCCAGTAGGCGTTCATGCCCTTCATGTACATCGTGACCGTCTTGCCGTCCGACACGGCCGTCGAGGACGCCATCCCCGCGCCCATGGCCATCATCCCCGTCGCCTTGCCCGCCGGCGTCGTTGTGATCGCCGCCTTGCCGCTCGCCGTCATCTTCATGTCCATGTTCATGGTCATTGAGCCCATTTCCCCCATGGACATGATCATCAGCCACCTTGCCTGGTAGGTCTTGGCGCTCTTCATGCCTGCAAACGCCTTCCGCATGATGGCCGCCGCATCAGGCGCCGCGCTTGCCGGTACGGCCACGCCTGCCACGGCAAGAGCGACGAGCGACCAAACGATCTGTCTTCGAGTCATTCCGCTGGTCCCTTTCCGGGCCGCTCCATCTCGGCCCGCCAACATGATACTACGCCGGCCGTCTCAGGCGGTTTCCCATCACCGGGCCGGGCCAGAACAGGCCGCTCGCCGCTAGACGTCCAGGACGATCCTCGCGGGCAGCCTGAACTTGAGGACAAGCACGCGTCGCGGCGCATCATATGTCGCCTCCGCTCCGCGGCATCCTGCAAAGCTATCGGTGACCGCGATCACTTCGGCATCGCCGGCCAGCGACGGGTCAAACGACAGCTCGAACGTGCGCCCTTTCCAGAACTCGGGTCCATCCGGGCCGTTCCGGGCTCGGCGTGTCAGATCCAGCACAAAGAGATGGCGCCCGCTCATCGAGTCGCGCCCGCCGTACATCAGGTTGGCGTCCCAGCCCGGGCGCGCCCGGCACCATACGCGCGCGCCCGAGCGCACCGACTGATCGCTGACGAACTCCATGCAGGCTTGGGCATGGGCCGAGGCGGGGTCGACGGCTCGCGTGTCGAAAACCATGGTTCCCTTGCCCCATCGCCGTTCGATCACGCTCCCCTCTGGCGCCCGCTCGACATCCGGCGCTCGGAGCATCCCGGCAACATAGGGCATCCGCCTCAGGCTGCGGTTCGGTTCGACGACGTATTCCAGGCACCCCCTGCCGAAGGCCACCAGACGCCCGCCACCCGTCACCCAGCGTCGGAGCGCCCGCGCGGCCTCGCGCGTGGTCACGGTCACGCCGGTGTTCGGTATCACCAACAGCTTCCGGCCCGCAAGCCCGCCATCGGCCACCATTGTGTCGTCCACCACGTCCGGTGAGCCCAGAGCGCGGCCCCACGACGGATAGCCCTTGTCCCAGAACCACAGCGTGTTGCTCGTGTCGTAGAGCGAGACGCAGTCGCCGTTGGAGCGGCTCGGTCGGTACCACGACGTCACGTAGGAGTGGAACATAGCTGCATCGCTGCGAACGTAGCCCGTTCGGCGGCTCAGCAACTCCGGGGCGAGTTGCCTCCATACGCTATGGAACCAGTGCTTGGGATCGAAGAGCTCGCCGAGCGTCGCAAGGTGCACGTAGTCGCCGCCGCAGGCGAGCACGTTGTGCATTGTGTTCACCTGATGGAACGCCTGAAGGTGCGGCGGGCCAACGTGTTCCAGCATCAGGTTGATGCCATACTGCGAACATGCCGCCCGCGAGTACCTGCAGGAGAACAGGGTCTGGCTGTCGGTGTCGCTCAGGAAGGCAGGCTTGTGGCGGCCCAGCATGCGCGCGATCGGCCCGATGTTCCCGAGACAGATGCCCTGGCTCAGCCCGATCTTCGGACCGCCGAGCATGAGCGCGACGGGCTTGCTGCTCTCGGCCCTGACGGCCCGCAGACTGCGCAGGGACACCTCCTCCAGCCAGCCGTTGTACCAGTGGGTGAAGTCGGACCAGCTTTGCCGGGTGTCCAGCCCGGCCCCGCTGTTCACCGGACCTGCCGGAGGCCGGGCTTCGTCCCAAGAGGTAAGTCGCACCCCCCATGCGCGCGAGAGCGCGGCAAGATCGCCCTTGTAGGCGTGCTTCAGCCACGCACGGAAGTTCCGCCCGGCGGATCCCCCGAATACCAGATAGCCGCCAGCAGCGGAGGCCGGGTAGTGGACCTCACCGTACATGCTGACTGGCGACGACAGGACGAATGACTTCACCCACGGCGCCGATCGCCGCGCACGGGCCTTCCTGCGGACATACGCTGTGAATCGGTCCACCGCCGCCGGCTCGAAGATCGCGCTGACGACACCCTCCGACGACCGGTTGCCCTGGGCGTCCTGATCAACGTCGGAATCTGCCAGACCGAGACCCGCCATCAGGTCGGCGCCGGACGGACGACCTATGGAGTGGCTGCTTACGATCCCCTCCAGGAAGACCCGCTGCTGCTGCACCGCCGAGTCGCCATTGGAGCTGAACCCTATTCCCAACTCCTTGCACTGCCGGAGGGCATCCCCGTCCCGGCCTGGATACGCCCAGTTTCCGAGCCTCGGCAGTTCGGCCGGGGCCGTTGCCGTCCGGACACGGTCGGCCAGAGGGCTCTCGGCGAAGCGAGCGCCTGCGCCGTGGGCGCCGACCGCCTCGACGTCATCTATCCACACATCCGCAGGGCCGAGCGCTCCCGAGCCGTTCACCTGGAACGAGATGAGCGAGCGCAGCCTCAGGCGATGGTTCGGCCGCGAAGCTTCGAGGTCGGCGCAAGTCAGCGTGACCGTGTGCCAGTCGGTTCGCGACAGGCTCACGGGCAGCTCGAACATGACCGGGGTGACGAGGTCATCGGCCCAGGCCTGCACCCCCATCGTGACCTTCTTGTCCGATCCATCGCCGCGGACGCGCAGACGGATCTCATCTACGCCGGCGTCCGCCCAGTCGTCCCCTTCGTCGCTGAAGTTCACAGCGGCCGATGCCCAGCCTTCGCCCCGATGGAACCGAATGCGCAGGCTATGGCCGCCCGAACGCTCGGAGCAGCGTTCGATGGAGATGAGGGTCGTCGTCGGCGTGGTGCGGTCGTTGAAACCCGGATCGTTGGTCCACCACCCTCCGAGGCCGCCCTCGAAGTCCGAAACGAGCAGGCTTCTCGGGCCGGGGAGCAGCGCTGCCGTGCAGGCCAGGCCCACGCTGACGACGACGAGGCTCCTGCTCACGCCCTATCGCTTTCCGGCGCCCGACAGCAGGTTCAGAGCGTCGCGGATGAGCTTCGGAACGTCGCCGGAACCGCCCGATGCGGCTACAACGCTCTCCGCGGCCCGTCTGGCGTCGGTCCTGTTGTACTGGAGGTTGACAAGCGCCTCGACGATGTCCTCGAACACGGCGCCGTCCACGCCTTCCGCGCCCCGCTCGGTCTCTTGTATGCGGCGCTCGAAGGCGAAGCGCGCCATCTGGTCACCCAGCTCCAGCACCACGCGCTGCGCCAGCTTGGGGCCTACTCCCGGCACACGAGTAAGGGCCTTCACATCGCCCGAAGCGATCGAGCGGGCCAGCTCGGCGCCCTCGAGCACGCTCAGCATGGACAGAGCCACCTTCGGACCGACGCCGGTCACGCTCGTCAGCGATGAGAAGACGTGCAGCTCATCTTCAGTTCGGAAGCCGTAGAGGGTGATGTCGTCCTCGCGAACCACCATGCTCGTGTGCAGCGTGACCTTTGCACCTTCCCCGGGGAGCGAGGCCAAGACGCTCAGCGGGACGAAGGCCCGGTAGCCTACACCGTTCACATCGAGGACGACGCTGTTGGCCTCCGTTCGGGACACCGTGCCGGTCAGGTGGGCGATCACGGGATCACCTTGTTCAGCCTGTACTCGACGAGCCCTGCCGCTCCCGCACGCTTGAGAGCCGGCAACAGGTCGCGGACGACTCGTTCCTCCACGATGATCTCCAGCGCGACCCAATCGTCGTCGAACAGCGGCGAGACCGTGGGCTTGCGCATGGCAGGTAGCAGGCTCGTAACGAGTGGCAAGGCGCTCCGCGGCACGTTCATCTTCAGCCCCACCATCTGCTCGGCCTCCAGCGCGCCGCGCAGCAGCATGGCGATGTTCTCGATCTTGGCGCGCTTCTCGGCATCCTCGTACGCAGCGTGGTTGGCGATCAGCCGGGTGGTCGAGACCAGCAGCGTGTCCACGATCCGCAGGTTGTGGGCGCGCAATGAACTGCCCGTCTCCGTGTTCACCACGATGGCGTCCACGAGTTCCGGAACCTTGACCTCGCAGGCGCCCCACGAGAACTCCACCTCCGCCTTGACGCCGTGCGAGCCAAGGTACCGCTCGGTGAGTCTGACGTATTCCGTCGCGATCCGCCTTCCCCCGAGGTCGGCCACGCAGTGGATCGGTGCGTCCGCCGCTACCGCCAGCACCACTCTGATCGGGTTCAGAGTCGCCTTTGAGTAGGCCAGCTCGGCGACCTCAACGACATCCACCCCGTTGTCCTCGATCCAGTCGCGGCCCGTCAGACCCACGTCGAGTATGCCCGCTTCGACGTAGCGGGGGATTTCCTGCGGCCTGATGAGAAGCGGCGCGATCTCCGGGTCATCCACAGTCGGATGATACGACCTGCCCGACGACATGCGGAACTCGAAGCCCGCTTTGCGGAAGAACGCGAAGGTCGCCTCCTGGAGGCTTCCCTTGGGTATGCCGATTCGGAGCGTCAAAGCTCTGCCTAACCTCCTCGTTTCGATCAGGACGGCAATCCGCCCCACGGTCATTATAGACGGTCGCGGCTTTGGCTCGCCGGACGCGCCGTTCCGTGCGGGTCATGTTCGGTGACGGGTGCGCGGCGACTCGGGAGGGCGAGGCTCCTGCCGATCCACGCGCCGCGGTTGGGTTTCCGGCGGCAGGTAACCTTGGCGGCTCGATGGAATCTCATCCCAGATGGGCACTGACGCGAAAGGACCCTTCCCTATGGCAACGCTTGCGCTGTGCTTGCTTTGTGCTGCAGTAGCCGCGACGGCGGCCCTGGCGGCGCCTCAGGACAAGGGCGCCATGGCTATGCAACGAGTTGAGGATGGCCGGTGGGCGTTCGGCGGCCCGCTCGGACAGAGGATCGTCAGCAACGTCGCGCAGTGGATCCTGCGGGCGCCGGAGGCCAACCCGGGAATCCTCGACATGTTCCGGCGGCGCGACCGCAAGCACCCGTACGCGGAGCACACCCCGTGGGCCGGTGAGTTCGCCGGCAAGTACCTCATCTCCGCGGTTCAAGCCGTCCGTATTGAGCCGAGCGCGAAGTTGCGCCGGCACGTCGCGGCGTTCGTTCGCGACCTGATCGCCACACAGGACCGCGATGGGTACCTCGGCCCCTGGCCGAGAGGGCGCCGGCTGATGGGCGACTGCGACCTCTGGGGACACTACCACTGCATGCTGGGCCTGCTCATGTGGGCCGACGACACGGGCGACAAAGACGCCCGAGCCGCCGTGCTCCGCGCGGCCGAGTGCATCTGCAAGCTCTATGTGGATTCCGGTCGGCGCCCGATCGAGGCGGGCAACCCATGCTTCAACCTGTCGGTGCTCCACATCATCGCCGACCTGCACCGGCGCACGGGATCCGAGCGCTACCTCGCGCTCATCCGCCGGATTGAGCAGGACCTTGCCAGGGATGGCGACTGGCTGCGCCAGGGCTTCGAGGGCAAGCCCTACTGGAGACTGCCCGGCAGCGGGCCCCGATGGGAGGCGCTCCACATCCTGCAGGGGCTCGTATCGCGATGGCAGGCCACTGGCGACGAGCGGTACCGCAAGGCGGTTCTGAACCACTGGACCAGCATCCGCGACCTGGACCGCCATCCGTCGGGCGCGTTCTCGACCAACGAGCAGGCTTCGGGTACGGTGTTCGCGCAGGGCTCCATCGAGACGTGCTGCAGCGTGGCCTGGATGGCTCTGACTACCGATGTGCTCCGCCTGACGGGCGACCCCACGGTCGCCGATGAGCTGGAGCTCACGCTCTGGAACCAGGCGCTGGCCGCCCAGCACCCGTCGGGGAGCTGGTGCACCTACGATACGCCCCTGAACGGCGTGCGGGCGCCATCGTACCATCAGATAAACTTCCAGTATCGGCCCGGCTCGCCCGAGCTCAACTGCTGCTCGGTCAACTCGCCTCGCACGCTGGGCATGCTCCCGGACTGGGCGGCGCTGCGGCAGGGCAAGGCGGTCGTGCTGAACTTCTACGGACCGGGCGAAATGGTTGTCCCGCTGGCGGGCAAGGAACGCCTGTGGCTCCGACAGAAGACGGCCTATCCGGCGGACGGCGCGATCCGCATCGAGGCCGACGCCGGAGGCAAGGCGGTCGAGCTGCGCCTGCGCATCCCGGCGTGGTCGCGGAAGACGGTGCTCGCGGTAAACGGCAAGGGCTTCGCGGGGGCCGTCCGGCCCGGTACATACGTCGCGATCAAGCGCAAGTGGTCGAAGGGCGATGTGGTTGACCTCCGCCTCGCCATGACGCCGCGCCTGACGCTCGGCGAAGGGCCTGATCGTGGCGGAAGGGTAGCCATCCATCGCGGCCCGCTTCTCCTGGCGTTCGACGCCGGACTCAACGATATCGAAGTCGCCGACCTGCCGCCGGTGGACGTGCGGTCCGTATCGCTGAGGACGGTCAAGCTCCCGGCGACCGCGGCGGCGGGCTGGGATCCTCGGCCCATCGGGGTCTGGAGCGTCGTTACCGCCGGTGGGCGCGTTGTGTTGCTGTGCGACTTCGCCTCGGCTGGAGCACGCGGCACCGAGTACGCCTCATGGCTGCCTGCGTCCCACGCAAAGCCCGCGGCCGTGCGCCTGCAGATGCCGGAGGACGAGGCTGCAGGTCGGCCAGGCCCGATCCTGTTTCGATGGTCGCCGTCGGGTGGCCCCGAGGACACCTATCGTCTCGTCGTCGCGCGCGATAGGACCTTCGCCGACGTCGTGCGCGAACTCGATGGCCTGAAGGCGACGACCGCACAGATTGACAGCGGGCTCGAGGGGCCGGGCGCGTATTGGTGGAAGGTGGTCGCAACGAACCGCTGGGGCGAGACTGTGGACCGGGACGGGGGTCGGAGCTTCACGGTCAGTCCGGACGCGTCGAACCGCTTTCTGGCGGTTCGCGCGGATGGCTGCCTCGCCGCGTCCGGTCTTGACGGATCCGGCGACCCGGCGTGCGGGGTCCTGACGTTCGCCGAGGGAGCGTCGCCGGTCGCCGACCGCCATTCCCAGCCTGGCGGGGCCGTCGAGTTCGACGGCAGGATCGGGGGCCTGCGCTACCGCTTGGCCCGCTTTCCGGAGGACGATTACAGCTTCGTCGGCTGGGTGCGGCTCTCCGAACGACACGCAGGCATGGGCCAGATCATGTCGGCATGGTGCCGTGGCATGGACGATCCCCTGCGCGTGACGGTCGAGGGCCGCGAGCTCTCCGCGAAGATCGAAGCCGGAAACGCCTACCGGACCGAGGCTGCCCGCTTGGAGCCCGGACGCTGGACCCATGTCGGCGCCGTGAAGCAGGGCGGCTCGCTCCGCCTGTATGTGGATGGGGTCGAGGTCGGCCGGTGCGCCGTGCCGGAGCGTGTGCGGACGATGGCTACCGAGATCGGCATCGGCTTCAACCCATTCTTCGCGGGCGGCGAGCGCCTTGCGGGCGCCGTGGACGACTTCGCCTTCTACGCCCGTGCGCTTACGCCGGCGGAGATCACCGCTGCCGCCAGGGAAGCGGGGCCCAGGTGAGCCGGTCCCGGGCCTTCACGTTGATAGAGCTGCTGACGGTCATCGCTATCATCGTGGTCCTGGCGGCCCTGATCTTCCCCGTCTTCTCGCGTGCCAGGGAATCGGCTCGCATGACGCAGTGCCTCTCGAACCTGAGGCAGATCGGCGTGGGCGTGGCCATGTATGTTGAGGATTGGGACGGCGCGTACCCCATGAGCCGGTTTCCCGACGCAACGCATCCGCTCACGGGATGCATGAATCCGGGGCAGAACTACCCGGTGGACGGCCTCCACGGAACCAGCGTGAACTGGAAGCGAGCGGTCACTCCCTATCTGCGCAACTACGCAGTCTTCCGCTGCCCATCCAACGCGCATGCCCTCGACCGGGGCGGCTACAACGACGCGATCGGCGATGAGGCCAATGCCTACTACGCACAGGCCCAGTGGCTGGCCAACTCCTACGCGACCAACGGCTCCTTCTTCCACGAGGCCGTGCCCGCATGCTGGTACGGCGAGCCGTGGGAACGGGCCAGGTACGCGCATGAGATCGAGGCGCCCGCAAACCTCATCTTCCTGCTCGAGAGCCGCTTCAGCTACCCGGACCTCGGCGGATGGTACATCCCTCAGCGGGGCCCGGATGGCCGCGAAGGGCCGTTTCAGAGCCACAACGGCATGCCCAACTGGCTCTTCGCGGACCTCCACGCCAAGCGGGTGAAGCTCGCCGCGACCTGCGTGCTGCACATGTGGACCGATCGCTATGTGGATCGCGCGGGCGGCTGCGAGCGGCTCGACGAGATGGCCGAGGCGTACCGCTGAGGCAAGGCCCGCTACCAGATGTAGAACGTGTAGGTCTGCACGCCGATCACGCCGCGCACAAAGCTCCACATGCCTCCGACGGCGAACTCGCCGATGACCAGACCGATGAAAAACGGGATGGCCGCGCGGTAGCCCTTGAGCCCCCACCAGCGGAGTATGAAGGTCTTGATGAGCCAGGCGATGAAGATCGGTGTCCAGATGTAGTCCAGCCCGAAGGACATGCCGAGCGCATAGCCTGCGGGATGAAACGGGAAGCCCCGGATGGCAACGCTGAGCCATGCGAGCGCAATGGCGATCAGGGCGCCGATCATGATGGCGAGCACCCCTGCCGTGTTGGGGAGGACCGGCGTGCTCAGCCACTGGGCGAGACGGTTGAAGTGCTCCGAGGCGAAGGCTGAGCCGGGCGCCGCCGGATGGACCGCCGTGGCATACGTGCGCCCATAGGACAGGTGCAGCATGGCCCAGAACGCCGCGAGTATGCCCACAACGCCCGCCAGCGCAAGCGCTCCGACCATGATCCGCAGCCGCAGGCCCGAATCGGTTGCGGCCTTCAGCGACTCCGCCTGCTGAGGCATGAGCAGGCCCCGGTGCATGCGGTTCTGGAAGTGGAGCAGCGAGAAGATGGCCAGGTTCTTCGGCCCCACGGCAGCCGTGCCGAGCGCCATGATCATCATGTAGCTCACGCCGACCCAGCCCACCTCGTGGGATGGGGGGCCGACTTCCGCCCGGATCCTTGCAGCGGCGCCGCAGAAGAGCAGATAGAGCATCACGTAGGTCACGGCGAGGCCCGGGCGCATGCCGGCCCAGATCAGGAACCCGATCATTCCGCCTGCCCCGCTGAGCAGCGCCGCGAAGATCAGGCGGTACGTGACGCCGCCGTCGCCGGATCGGCCGTCGTGCAGAGCGGTCCTTGCGAGGTTCCAGAGATAGCCCCGCGCAAACCACAGCGTCGCCGCGAAGAGCATGATCCACGCGCCGAAGGACTGCTCCTTCAAGTAGGGGTACCAGGGGTCGCCCTCGGAGTAGCCCCAGGCTGCCACCGTGACGTTCTGTAGCTTGCGCACGAAGTAGAAGAACCAGCTCGAGAACGCAAGGTTCGTGGGCATGAAGAAGCTCAGCCCGATGGCGAACGGATAGAACGAGACCGGGAGCCAGCCGACGGCGTTCCACGGCGGCGACGCGGCGAACACAGTCCCGACGTCCTGCAGCTTCACATTGACGGCCGGCAACGACGGGTAGAAGTACTGAAACCCGTTCAGCAGGTCTATGCCCGCCGCGACGCCGAACCCGCCCCAGAAGAGCCTGTTGCGGAAAATGGCGTTTGCGCCGCCGTTCTCGGTGACCATGATGGGAAGCTGCACAATGGGATAGGTCAGGCGCTCGTTCTCGATCCACTGCCGCCGAAGGAGCACCGACAGCGAGAGCGTCGCGACCAGGCCCGACACGAGGAAAACGCTCCAGCAGGCGATCGGCCGTAGCCACATGAGCAGGTGCTCGGCGGTGTAGAGCGACGAGTGGCCCAGCTCGAAGGCGCGCACGCCGTCCGTCAGTTCGGTGATGGTTAGCTGAGGAGGCAGCAGCGGAGCGATGACGCTGGACCAGTTGTTGGAGGGCGACGCGAAGTACGCGACGTGGGGAATGGTCGGCACGAGCATCTGCAGATAGTCGTGGCCCACGAGGCTCGAGCCGGTTGCCGTCATGCCGTAGACCACCAGCAGCTCCTGCCGGCTCAGCGCCGCGCGCGGCAGCAGCCTCCTCACCGCGACGTTGATCAGGAGAAGCACCATCAGCGTGAAGATCACGTTGTAGAAGAGCGACATGCAGGTGGGAAAGCCCGAATAGTCGAGCGCCTCAGCCCGCGCGATCCAGAGGCTGTTGACCGGTATCAGCGCGGCGCCGAGGGGTATGACCCACCAGCGAAAGCGCTCCGGCTTCACCGTCCCGAGTTACCCGCCGGCCCGGCCGATCCCCTATCCCACGCCCGGCGCCTCACCGAGCAGGGTTCCTGAGCGTCTCGCGGAGAGCCGGGTAGAGACCGGCGTACACGGCGGCCTTGTCTCGGTACCGCGCATGTCGCGCCGGGTCCGGATGAAACACCCGATCACGGGTCACCATGAGCGCAACGGCGCTCTCGTAGGAACTGAAAACGCCGCTGGCGATTCCCGCCAGCATGGCTGCCCCGAGAGTGCTCCCCTCCGTCGTGCGCGTGCGCACAAACGGCACTCCCAGCACGTCCGCCTTGATCTGCAGCCACGCGTCCGACTTCGCGCCGCCTCCCGTTGCGACGAACTCATGGACGCCGAGCCCGAGCTCGCGGAGCGTGGACATACCTTCGGCGAAGTAGAGCGTCACGCTCTCCATGATGGCCTTGAGGATCTCGCCGCGCGTCGTCGTGGTTCGGAGCCCCACAATGGCGCCCGCAGCGTCCGCTACGTATCCGGGCGGCCCCGTAGGTTCGAAGTAGGGCAGCACCAACAGGTCGGTGGGCTCCGGGGGCATTTCGCGCGAGAGGATATTGTAGATATCGCCGATCTCTTCAGCATCCGGGCTGTCAAACCCTGCCGCATCCTGCAAGCTCAGCAGGGCCATGTCGCCCGCCGCGAACGTGTCGCGGAACCACCGAACGAGCGAGCCGCTCTGGTTGTAGACGAACGTGACGTAGCGTCCGGGCGCGACATGATGCTCGATGTTGAGGCCGTGCCGGAGCATGGCGAGGGGATCCGTGGGCATGGCGAACGTAGGGGCGTAGCACTCGAACGTACCTATGCCGCAGACCGCGCGCCCCGCCTCGATGACGCCCGCGCCGAGAGCGTTGCAGCATTGATCGTGGCCGCCCACCACGATGATCACACCCGGGGGAAGGCCCAGTTCGCCGGCAACTTGCGACGACACCATACCGGCGACGGCGCCGCTCGGTGCGACAGCCGGCAGTCTGGCCGCGTCCAGGCCGGCCAGGCTTAGCAGTTGTTCTGACCAGCGCTCGCCCCGCACGTCGAACAGAAGGGTCCTGTTGGCGTGCGAATACGACGTGATCGGCTCGCCGCCCAGCATGAAGCCCACCAGATCGCTCCAGAGGAGGAACCGGTCCGCGTCCTCGTAGAGATCGGGCTGGTGGTCGCGGATCCAGCAGAGCTTCGGCATGGAGTAGGCGGCGTTCAGGATGTTGTGATTGACGCGGTAGAACGCCTCTTGCCCCAACGCGTCTCGGAACCGGTTCGCGTACTCCCCGCCCCGGACGTCCGAGCAGAGGATGCTGTTGCCGAGGATGCGCCTGTCGCGGGTCACCGGCGTCATGGCCTCGCCCATGGAGCTGACGCACAGGGCCGTGATGGGATCTTGCGCCGTCGCGCGGGCTGTCTCTGCGATCACCTCTCGGACCGACTGCCAGACCGAGGCGCTGTCCAGTTCGGCCCAGCCGTTGTCGGGATGCAGCGTCGGGTACTCGCGATAGGCCGACGCCATACAGTCTCCTTCGACGGCAAACGCCGCCGCCTTACAGCCCGTCGTTCCCACATCAACGCCCAGCAGGCTCATGCACGAATGATAGAACGCAGGAGAAGGAAGCGTCAAGGCGGGGAGGACGAGCGGGCGGTATACTGCAGACATAGGAGACATCCATGGCGACAGCGGGAGGCTGCGGGACGACCATCACCCTCGACGATGTAATAAGGCACACCCGCCAGGTGCTGGAGCGCGTCGAGGCGGGCGATACGCTCGTCGTCACGCGCAAGAGCGAGCCGATCTTAGAGATACGTCCGATCACCCGGACGCCTGCCGGGCCACGCCCGTATGGCCTCGCGGCGGGACGCTTGCAGGTCCCCGACGACTTCGACGATCCGTTGCCGGAGGACGTCATCGCGGCCTTCGTCGGACAGTGAGACTGCTCCTCGACACCCACGTGTTCCTGTGGTTCATCGCCAGAGACCCTCGGCTTCCACCGACATGGCGCGACGCCATCACAGATCCGGCAAACGTCGTCTTTGTGAGCGCGGCCTCCATCTGGGAGGCAGTCGTCAAGCACGCCATCGGCAGGCTGCCGATGGAGGAGCCGCCGGCGGCGTATCTGCCGCTACAGCGTGAGCGCCACGGGCTCACAAGCCTCCCCATTGACGAGGAGTCCGTACGCCTCCTCGCGGATCTCCCCGCATTGCACAAGGACCCCTTCGACCGGATCATCGTAGCGCAAGCCCTCCACCACGATCTGACGATCGTGACGGCTGATCCGGTCGTCCGGAGCTACCCGGTTCGCGCTCTGTAGCCCTACCCGTCGGGCGTCGTCCCCCTTCGCCTGGCGCGAACGCAGAACGACGGCTAGACAACTATGCGGAGTTCGGGTGGCATGGGCACCGTATCTGCCTCGGCCAGACGCTCGAGGGCAGATGCGATCGCCTCGTCGCACAGCCAAGACTGACTTTCCTCGCGCAGCTGTAGGTCGGCAGGGAGAAGCTCCTGGTAGACGGACCGGTCCGGATTCGCGTCAAAGAGCTGCGCGAAGATGGGCCTGAAGTCGCTCGGCTCCGTCGGCAGCGAGGTCCATCGCACCGGCTTGGAGGTGGTTAGCGCAACGTCCCCTGCAGAGTATGCCGTCTGTCCGGTAATGAGCGCGACAGCCTTGTTGACGATCGCCCCGGCATAGGTCAGATAGACGTGACCGTTTGGCGTCTCGCGGTGGGGTACCTGGTGAGCCGCGCAGCAGGATCGCAACTGGGCGGTATGCTGCCTAACAGACTGGCGAAGCGAGGCCCCGAGCAGCTCGGTGGGCAAGCGCCCGCCGTGCAGGAGCGCCCAGACGCGCCCCAGCACATACGGGTCGGTCCCGGGCACGCGCCCGCCGTAGGTGAAGTCGACCAGACCAGCGCGCGACTGCACCGGTTCCAGCTCGAACCCCTCGACTGAAGCCCTGCGGACCGCCCATGCCTGCGCGGCGAACCGTACCCGGTCGCCGATCCTGATCCGGAGCAGGTTGCTTGCCGGCACGAAGCCGAGGGTCTTCGCCCCATACGTCACGCGGAGCTCCTGGGAACCGGCAGCGAAGTTGCCGTAGATCATTCGGTAGTCAACGAGCCGGTGCAGCCCGGCGTCCGGCGCGTAACGGTTCATGTATCCGTGCGCTTGCACATAGCCCCTCTGCGCCAGCGCTGCCAGGACACTCTCGACGACCGGCCTGTCTAGATACGGGCGGTGTGTGCAGAGCTCCGCAAGGTCGGCGACACGAACATAGGTCTCTTCGGCCGAGTGGATGGCGCTCAGGCATTGCTGCCCGACGGCCCCGAAGAGCTCGTATGGTCGCCGCGCCGGCATTTGGCCGGACTTTGCCATCGCCACCAGGCCAAGGAACAGCAGTGCATCGTGGACCGGGTCTGGTGAGGTCGGGGGCACCAAGCAGACCACGTTCGTCTTGTGACTGCGACGGCATCCGCGGCCGATGCGCTGCAGGAAGGACTCCAGGCTGTTCGGCGGCCCCCACAAGAGCACCGCGTCGATGTCGCCAATGTCTATGCCGAGCTCGAGTGTGCTTGTGGCAACGCAGATGGCGGAATCGAGATGGGCGAACGCCCGCTCTACGTCCAGGCGCACCTCGGTAGACAGCGACGAGTAATGAGCGAGAACGCAATCGCGCAGCCGCGCTTCGCCACCAAGCCAGCTCACCAGTTCCTCGCACTCGCGCCGGGAGTTGGCAAACACAAGCAGCTTGCTGTGCGGGTTGCCCGTCAGGCGGAGGACCACGTCGACGAACTCATGACCCCCCGCGACTCCGATGACCCTGGCGTCGATCACTCTGTTGCCGGCCGCGGCGAGCAGCGCTGCATCGTCTCTTGACCCGAAGAGGAAATCACGAAGGCTCTCCATGCATCCGATCGTCGCTGACAACGCGGCCAACTGGAACGGGTTGTCTGTGTGCCGACGCAAGCGCCGAAGGAGTATGGCCACTTGGAGGCCACGCTGCGTGTTGTGCAACAGGTGGGCTTCGTCGAGCACGACGGCTCGCACCGTCTTGAGAGCAGGTTCCTTGCGCACCAGAAGGACCTCGAGGGACTCAGGTGTGGTGATAAGCAGGTGTGGAGCCGAGCCCGAGACCAGGTCATCGCGGTCGCCGTGGCGGATCCCGACCTGTAGCCCGAGCTTGCGCAACGGCGTCTCGAGGCGTTTCTCAAGGTCGTTCGCGAGCGCCTTGGTCGGCGCAATGTACAGAAACGCCAGATCCTGCGCGACCGATACGTGCGGCCAGTGCCGAGCCACCAGCGGTGCCACGACTGCCTCGGTCTTGCCCGATCCGGTACCGGAAGACAGGACGACATTCCGCCCTTCGAGGATGGGCTGAAGAGCTGCCTCCTGGATCGGGCGCAACTCAGGGAAGTCGCCGTAGAAAGATGTGGCGACGCGCCGAGGGAGCGGTGCCGGGCTGCTCATTCCGCGCCTTGCAGCGCGTCGTCCAGATGCGCCACGACCGCGCGGATCGCCTGCCGGGAGCGATCCTGGATCGGCATGGCGGCAGCCCTTCTGGCAGCGTCCGTGATGTCGGCTCTCTTCACCAGCGCCGCAGGATGCCAACCGTATGCCAGGGCATGCGTGTCGACAATGCGGACCGCCAGTTCTTCGAGGTCAGCGCCCGACAGTGGGTCGATCTCGAACGCAGGCAACCGCTCTAATCTGCTGAGGTCGTATTGCCAGTACCCCTTGCGCATCAGGAGATGCTCGCACTTCGCGACGAAGCCCGGCGTTACGGCGAAGAACGCCATCCCCCGGAACTGCTTGCCAGCATAGAACTCAAACAGGTTGGCGAAGGCCGCCTGCTCGTGCTCGCCGTTTCGCAGGTTGAACAGCACGTCCTCGAACTCATCGAAGAGGATTACGAGTCCCGCAAGTCCTGCCGCACGCGCCAACTCATAGATCGTACGTATCGAGGCCCAGGCCTCGTAGTACCCGTCGCCCCTCAAGTCGAAATGGCGCCCGCTCAGAATGTACTGCGTTCGGCGACGGCTGTACTCGACCAGCCACTTAGTCGTGTGCGCATGCGGGTGCTCGAGCCAGTCGGCGACCTGTTCACGTTTGGCGCTGTTCTCGCGCGTCCAGATTCGGAGTGCAACGAGCACGGCCGACGAGCTGAGGACATACTGGTTGTCCCAGCGCCATCCGTTGCTGATCTGCACCCACTTTCCGCGTCCATCGTGGGAGAGCTGGCTGCGGCGCATATGGTCGCACACGTGGTCCAAGAACGCCTCCGCCCCGCGGCGGCCTACTGTCCCCGGAACCTCGAGCCCCCGCCAGACGGCACCCATGATCTGGTCCATCCGGTTGAACCGCACCGCTGATCGCGCATCGAGCGTCACCGAGCTCACAGCATAGCCGTGGCGAAGCGCCAACTCGCGCACCAAGCGCAGCAGATGCGACTTGCCACAACCGTAGTTGGCCTTCAGCAACAGCGCGAGGGGGCGGCCCGAACTCACGTATTGAGCGAGCCACGCGATTTGGCTCTCTCGGCCCACCGTAAAGTGCTCGATGAACCCGTCGGGAGGGATGCCCTTGCGAAGTGCCTCGACGATCCGTTGGGCATCCTGCTGGGTCATCACTGCGTCGCTCTCGTCAGCACGCCGCGCCGCTCTACATGTCTTTGACACTGTCCATCACGTCTTCATAGAGCCGTTTGGCGGGGCGAACCTCGCCCTCCAGATAGTCGTCGAGATGCTGCACCAGGCCGGTCACAAGAACACGCCAGAAACGCACAGGCGCGCTCTTCGGATGGTTGCCGTTAAGTTCGCGCACGACGTCGTCGATCTTCGCATCCGCAGGGAGATCACCAACGACCTCGGGGAACGCGGTCGCGTAGACTGCCTTGATGCGGCGGGCAGCGGACTGGTAATCCGCCACTGAAGTCTCGATGCGATCGAGGTTCCACACGGTGTCAAGCGCCCTCGGCGGGCGATCTGAAGGCTTGCCGATCCTGCCGGCGAGTGCTCCATAGGTCACGATGCCGTGCTTCGGATCATCGAAGAACTCGGGGACCGTCGCGTAGATCAGGAACAGGCCTGCCAGGGCCTCCACGTTGTTGATGAGCGACAGGAGGTTGTTGTGGGCATCTTTGAGCTGGGTGTTCCGCATGGCGGTGAACGACATCTCTGCCTCGTCGAACAGTATGAGGAGGCCGCGATACCCGGAGAGCCGCACCAGTGCGGCCAGCGACTGCAACATCAGCTTGGCGTTGTCCTTGCTGACTATCTTGTTGACGGAGTACCGCCGTCGGTAGCTGCCGACTGTGCCCTCGCCGCCGAACCACTGCAGGATCTCAGCGCGCTTCTGCTCCACGATGCTGGGCTCCACCGCATCGGGCACGAACGTGCGCCAGTACTCCGCCACGATCTTCCGGAAGTCGATGTCGATGGTGCGGTCAGCCATCAGCGCGTTCACCGCCCGGTCGTACTGCTCATGAGTCGCGCTCTTCGGGGCAGTCCGTGAGCCGGTGGCCAGGAAGCTCAGTGTCTCCCGCAGAACAAGCCCAAACGGGGCCGCTTCCTCGAACACCCCGCTTCGGTAGCATGACGGTGTCGAAACACGGCGCACGATGGCGTAGAACACACGCTCGAACTTGTCGAGTGGTGCCTCGCTCTTGCCGAGCTCGACGCTGGAGACCATGCAGTCGTTGTTGTAGGCGACGTCGCGCAACTGACGGAAGAAGTGCGTCTTGCCAGCGCCCCACGATCCACTGATGAACCGGATGATGCCACGTTCACCCATGCCGCTCAGATGGAACCGAACGATGCTGTCCATCAGCTTGTCGTTCCCAACTGCGTAGGCGTCAACGCCGCGCTGTGGGGGCCGGCCCTGGCGCAGTGCCTCGATAACCTGAACGGCTTCGCTCTTGCTGATCATCATCCCGCCTTCCTGAAGACCACGTAGCCGACGTAGCCCCGCTGTTCAAGACCGTGCAGGAGCATTCCCCTGGCCGCTTCCCGCGTATGCTGGAGGTCCAGTTCGCGTCCATCAACCGACAATGGCCCGCCGGCGACGAGGCGCGATAAGTCAATCAGGAACTCGTCGGTGCGCCCGCCGCGCTTGCTCATGCGTCGCGATATGGTACGGATGGGTATGCTGGCGCCATCGCTCTCCCTCTGCTGCTTCACGGCGGCCAAGTAC
>Ga0172368_10002221_pt1 | contig 25082 bp, 26 predicted proteins | sample Lak11m_FD_114540 | JGI IMG/M metagenome (GOLD analysis project Ga0172368, IMG submission 114540) | Freshwater microbial communities from Kabuno Bay, South-Kivu, Congo - kab_022012_11m | ecosystem: Environmental > Aquatic > Freshwater > Lake | place: Democratic Republic of the Congo: South-Kivu...
CGCGGATGGAAGCCTGCACCCGGGGAGAAGCCACCTCGCTCAGGATGCGGTAGGCGAGCATCATGCCGGCCGATTTGCCGCCAATCTTGCCGTATCCGATCTTGTGATGGCGGATGTCCTTGAGATCATCGACGGTGAACCAGCGGCGGGCAACCTTGAGGTAAGCCAGCTGGTCGCTGATCATGGTGCGGATCAGCACCACCTTGATCTCCTGCAGGCGCGCCTCGAGGAATTTGCGCTTCCCGACAGGCATGCGTTCGATCATCTCGGCCTGCTCAAAGAGCATTTCCTGCGGGGCAAGCTCCGGGTTGAATGTGACCATGTTGGGGACTTCGCCACGCTCACCAACGGTCTGGCGCACGATGAACTCGAACTCATCGTAGGGCAGGTTGTAGGCAAAGTAGAAATCGGTGAGGGCATCGCGCACCCGCTCGCGGCGCAATTCCCAGACGTCAAACGACTCCTCCCCGAAGGGATCGTGCAGGCCCTCGCGCATCTGCGAATCGATCGATTTCTTGCGGACCTCTGTTTCAAAGGCATCCGGCATGATGATACCGCGCGTGAAGAGGGCTGCGCGCATTTTTTCGCGGATGCGGGTGGACAGGATCGGGTACTGGGTGAGGGCCAGGTATATGTTGAGAACACGGTCGGTGGAGGGGTTGGGGAGGGTCATTGGGTGTTTACCGGGTTGTTTTTTTTGTGGTTTTTATGAGCGTGAAACGCGCATAAAAACCACTTGCGGGAAAACAAATGTATCAAAAGCGCCGGGGGATGAAACCCCGGCGCTGGCTTTTTTAATTCATCCCGCCCCGGTTATCCCAGGTGCATGGGCATGATGACGTGCAGAAAGTTATCATCACCGACCGGTCTGACGACGCCGGGGGTATTGGCGGCAGAGGTTTCGATGGCAACGTTGGGGCTTTTGATCACTTCCAGCACTTCACGCAGGAATTTGACGTTGAAGGCGATCAGCAGCGGCACGCCGTCAACGGTGGCTTCGACGATGGTCTCGTTCGAGCCGGTCTCCTCGCTGTTGGCAGAAATTTCCATCTCGCCCGGGGTCAGCTCGCCGCTGCTTTTAATGTTCAGACGGACGACATTGGTGCCTTCACGGGCGAAGATCTCGGCCTGTTTGCAGGCTTTGAGCAGCAGGGCGGTGGGAACCAGGGTGCGCGATTTGTAGGAGCGCGGGATGATCTGCTGGTAATCGGGGAAGGTACCGTCGATCAACTGCGAAACAAGCTCGGCATCCTTGACGCGGAAGACAACCTGCCCGCGGCCCTTGGGGATGACCATCTGGATACCCTGCTCGCCATCGGTGGCGATGCGCGCCAGTTCCTGCAGGGCACGAGCCGGGATGATGGCGCTGAGCGGCTGCGGGACGGGTGAAGAAAGGGTTGATGAGCGCACAGAGAGGCGGAAGCCATCGGCTGCGGCCATAGTGACGGTGTCTTTATCGACCTTGACCAGCACGCCCATCAAGACCGGGCGGGCTTCATCGGTCGAAGCGGCGAAGGCCACCTGTTGGATCATTTCCTTGAAGTCGCTGACGTTGATGTGGATGGCGTTTTCAAAATCGGGCACGGGCAGGGGCGGGAATTCCTGCGCGTCAATGCCCTTGATATCATTGGTGGATGCGCCGGAGCGCAGGTTGAGGGTCTGGGTGCGGCCATCGAGGGTCAGGCTGACCTGGGGGTCGGGCATGGTGCTGACCAGGTCGGCCAGGGTGCGGGCCGGCACCGTGGTGGAGCCATCTTCTTCGATGCGGGCGCCGATCCAGCAGGTAATGCCCAGCTCGAGGTTGGTGGCGGACAGGCGCAGGCGGCCTTCGTCGGTGGCGATGAGGATGTTGGCGAGAACCGGAAGGGTGCTGCGGGCTGAAACGGCGCGCGAGACTATGCCCAGGCCGCGGCTAAGGTTTTCTTGCAGAACGGTGACTTTCATCGGCGTGCTCTCCTGCGTCAATTATGCGCATGGTAAATAATTGCTGTTGTTGATGCCTATTTTACTTCATTCTGGCAGGTGGGGGAAAAGCTGTTGGACCGGTAATTTTTAATATGGTTTCGCACCAGCCAGGGCTGCCCCACCCCGGACCTCCCCTCGCCATCAGTCCAATCCTGGAGCCATAAAATACCCGGCGGGGGAGGGTGAGATTCTTAACCTGGGTGGAGAGGGGACAAAGTCCCCTCTCCACCCAGGACCCCTCACGCCCCTAGATCCAGGCAGATAGAAGAGGTTTTTGTGGTTATTTGCGCGTGTACCACGCGCAAATAACCACTTGCGGGGCAAACCATCGATGAGCATACTTCCGCGCTTTAGTGGACCGGAAGGTTATATGCCAAAACAATAAGGGTGAACAGCGCTGTTAAACGCCGCCGAGGGTGAGGGAAATACCCAGCATGAGGAGCACGAACAGGATCTGGAGCGCAAAGAGGACGGCGAAGATGTAGGCGACCATCTGCAAGGCGGGGGTGCCGATCGAAACACGCACTTCCTGGCCTTCGGCCAGCTGGCGCACCATCTGGGCTGCCAGGCTGGCGCCATTCTTGAGCGACCCACCGGGCCAATACCAGCCGTGCAGATCAACAGGCACGACCAGCCGGGAGCCCTGAAAATCCTTGAGCCACAGCCTGAAGGCTTCGGGCGGATCGAGCGCCAGGGCGGAGGAGATGATCACGGCGCGGGCGAGGCCGGCGCCATCGGGGATGCCCGCCTCGACAGCCTGGACGGCGACAGGCACGGCTGGGGATGCGCGCTTGATGGCTTCGACCAGCGGCGCGGCAAATCCCGAGCCCTGGGGTTCGAAGATCAGCACGGCAAAAGACTCCTGGCGGGCGGCGAGGGCATTGGCTGCCTGGCTGCCGTCGTTGCGCAGGGCGTTCCAATGGTAAACAAGGAAAGCTGCGAACAGGCCAAACAGTTGGATGCCATTCCAGACATCGGTAAAGAAACTAAAGCTACGTTGGTCAAGCAGGCCGACCAGGACGGTGTAAACCAGGAAAATGGCGGAAACCATACCGCCAATGACCGTGGCAAATATAACCAGATATAGATAGGAGCGGCGAACAAGCGAGCGGCGGGCGTGATCGCCCATATCGCCGGTGGAAAGCGCCTCGGCCTGCATCGGCCGCCATGTGGCCAACCATAACGGCAGACCGGCCAGCAGGGTGGCGATGGGGCCGCTCAACTGCGGGCGCAGCAATTCGCCCCACAGGGCGCTGCGGGTGAGGACGGAGATCAGGAACGAGAACAGGAACGCCAGGCCGGTAACGGTCGCCACCAGCCCGATCAGGGACAGAATGTAGAAGTAGAAGCGTTTGAGCGCCGCGCGGCGGGCTTGATCGCCGACAGAAGCGATCTCGCGCCCGAGCCATGAGCCGTAATAGCTCCAGACAGCGGCCAGCGGAACGCCAATCGAGATGGGAGTGCCAATGCGGGAAACAAGTTCGCGCCAGGGCATGGGATCGCCCAGCAGTCGCCGCAGGACCAGGTCGATGACGATGCCGGATGTGCTCAGGACCGACACCACGCCCGCCAGCGCCAACAGGTAGAGCACGCCCAGGCGCAGGCCGGAATGCGTCTCGCCAGGTTCTTCAAGCGCCACCTGGCACATGTTCCATGTATAAACCCAGACCGGTGTGCCGACGATGATAAGGGCTAGGCCATTGATGAATATCTCGCGGCCCTGGGGACCGAGCACGCTGGTGGGCAGGTAAAACATGAAGCGCAAGACCTGCTGGACGCCAAAGACCGTCATCAAAAGCGCATACAGCACCCAAATGTAGCGGTAAAGGCGGCGAACGTCTGCAAAACTTTCCCGTTCCGCCAGGGTCCGCCAGTTTGCACGCAGGACGTTGAAGAAATAGGCTGCGGCGGCAAGGTTGAGGACGATGGCGATCAGGTTATCTATCCAGGTCTGGCCGCCACCGACGATGGAGCGCAGGGGATCGATGCCGGCGCCGGTCATGATGGTGCGGTTGATGAAAGCCAGGATGTTTTGCGTGACGGGGATGAGGGTGCCGAGCAGGACGGCGTACAGGAAGACGGCGCGCAGAACGGCTGAGGCTTCTTCAGGATCGCGTGAGGAGACATTTTGAGCCCAGCGCCAGTGCACCAGGAAGATCGGCACGCCAACAAAGATCAGAGCCAGGGCCTGGGCGAGGATATCCGCGCCCGGGAGGGCAAGGCCGGATAGGAACATGGTGCGCAGCAGGTTGATCAGCCCCCACACGACCACTTCAACGCTGATCAGCGCAACGAGATAGAAGTAGAGACGGCGGATGGTTTTCATGGGGCCTTCACGGGAAAAGCGGGGCTGGCGGTGGGTTGGTACCAGTCATAAGCCCAGAAGTTATACGGCATTTGCTTGATCTTCCAGGCGTCATCCTGGCGCACCAATTGGGCATAATCGGTATTGCGGTAACCGTTTGAAAATGGATCGTTCGGGCTGAAGATAATCGACAGGCTGACAGTGGCCAGGTCGCCGCTGATCTCCTCCTTGCCTACTTCGAGACCGGCATTGGACGGATCAACATTATGATTCATGAATGACTGGCGGAACTGGTCGGCAGTTGGCTTATTGGGCTGTTCGGCCAGGTAGCCGTAGGCCTTTTCGAAATCGAGCTTATGCAAGGCGACCACGTAGTTGTGGACCACGCCGGTGGGGGTATCGTCGGTGACGTAGACCAGGTTGTCCTTGCGGGTAAAGAAGACGACCAGGGCAACAATGATCAGAACGGCAATCGCAACCAGGATGCCGGTCAGGAAGCGGTCTTGTTTCATATATGATCCTTATCCTTTCGGGGATGGCATGGTGCGGTTCGCCAGCGGCGCCCGCCGGTTGTGTTTCCTGGGTCCGGGACGGGCGGCGATCACAAAGAACGGGCCGAGGACCGGTACGATCAATGCCAGCATGCCCCAAAGGGCAAACTCAAGCGGGGTGCAGCGCCGGTAGCGCAAGTAAAAAAGGGTGAGCACAAAGCTTCCCAGCACGTACAGCACCAGTATTACGCGCATGATCTGATATGCCATGTATTTATTGTACAGGGATGGGGCGGAAAAGGCAAGATGTAGAACGTTTGTGCGGAAAAGAGGTTCGCGACAAAGGCACAGAGAGCACGGAGTTTTTCAGGTTGTTTGCGCGGGCTCGGATGCTATTTGGCGATGGGGAAATACTTTCACCACAAAGGCACAGAGAGCACAGAGTTAGTATCAACTCACAGGTGAGTCTCTGATACCAAGAGATGCCCAAAAAAGAGAAGAAAAGAGGTTTTTTTGTGGTTTTTTGGGGTGTTCCACCCCCAAAAAACCACATGCGGGGCAAACCAACGATAAACAAGCTTTCAAGCAGCATTTTCAGGATGATTCAGGCCAAAACCAGAGGCAGTGAGTAAAGGCCTGAGCTGATTAGAACGCATGTTCTAGTTGTAATTTGTCTTACTCACCGGGTATTGCGCGCAAACCAAGATAACAAAATGTGTCAGTATCCCCCAGCGGGAATTAGAGCAAAACCAGCAGCACATGCAGCACAATATCGGCTGAAAAGTGCGAGATAATGGCGGCTTCCAGGCCTTTCTTCCAATACAGGTAACCCAAAGCGACGCCGAGCAGCCCGTTCAGGACCACAGCGCGCAGGATGATGAGCGGCGAGAGCGGCACAATAACGGCGGTGGCAGGCAGGTGGCCCAGGCCGAATAGTACGGCGGCAAGGATACTGGCGGTCCAGAAAACCCAGGGCGCAGGCTGAAGGTCAGCGGTCCGGGTGACCAGTTTTCCGAGCCAGACCAGCAGACTCATCACGAAAAGGCGCAGCAGGATCTCTTCGTCGATACCGCCATAGAAGGAGGCCAGCAGCCCTTTCCATGCGACCGGCTGGCTGCCCTGCAGGTTGAGCCGGCTGGCTTGCGCGCCGAGCTCGGCTTTCATGGCGGGGCCGAAGACATATACTTCCAGCGCGATGATCAGGATGGACCCGAGAACGCCCACGATGATGCTGACAGGCAGGATGGCTTTCAGCCTGTCGCCAACGCTTTCACCGGCCAGCTTTGCCTGCAGGATCGGCAGACCCAACCCGACGCGCCCGGCCAACCACAGCCCGGCCAGGATGGCGATGGCGAACAGGATGGTGCTCTGGACCAGGGAACTGGCAATCACCACCCACATCGGGACCGGCAGCGTGGCGAAGATATCCTTCTGCAATTCCAGCGAATAGGGGAGCACGGCCAATACTCCCAGGATGGAACCTGCAAGCAGGATGAAGAATATTTTCCAATTTACGGGTTTGATGGTATTCATGGTTTCCTCTTACGGCATGGAGCGCCGGCGGCGGGCGCGGTCGGTGAGCGGGCGTTTGGCGATAACGTTGATCTTGTTGGCATTCTCGATAATGTGGGTGGAGACCACTTCCCAGCCTTCTAGGCCCCATTCGTTCAACAGGTTTTCCAACTCGGCGGCCTTGACACCGCTCCAAAGCGAGCCGACAGTCTGGACGCGATATTCCCATACTTGATATTCGTCAGGCATTTTTTATCTCCCAAAAGTTTGAGAAAAGTGCGGGCTATTTTTAACCCGGGCCATTCCACGGGCAGTTTTTATGGTGTTTCACGTGAAACAATCAGGCCTTCATCTCGCGCTGGTAAAGCAGGAAGGAGTAGACGATAGTGACCAGGGATGAGCTGAGGACAGGAACCATGACGAACCAGATGGCCTGGGCCGGGAAGAAGATGCCGAGCAGGGCCAGGATACCGGATGCGATGAAGAGCCGGCCGCCCAGGCGGTGGGTCTCGTCCCAGACCCGGTCACTGGAGAGAGTCCAGGGGGTGCGGATGCCAATGAAGAAGTTGCGTTTTGCCCGGGAGATCATCGGCCCGGTGAAAATGAAGAGCAACCCCATCGCCGGCAGCATGGCGCTGCTCATGCGGAAGCCAGTGTAGCCCAGGTTCCAGGCCAGGGTCAGTCCATGCACGTAGAGCATGAAGACGGTGACCATGGCGATAAAGTTGTTGAAGTAGCCGCGGAAAAGGGCGATGTTGGCTTTGAGCGGATCGATGACCGGGATGAGCATGAAGAGCAGGAGCATGCCGGCGCTGATGAGCGGCATCAGGAACACACCCCACAATTTGGAGGTGTAACCGTCGACCTGGTCGCCGGCGCCCCAATGGGAGGCCATCGAGGCCGGCAGGCGGTCCCAGAGCAGGACGCCGGCCAGCGCGGAGAGGATGATGAGAGTCATTATGAGCACGAGCGTTGTTTTTTGCGACATTCTTTCTCCGTATGTTTCAGTATTCACTTACAGGGTGTCTCCCGGCCCGGGAAAACAACCCCGAAAAGATGAAAAGGTTAATACTACGCGCGGGGTAAAACTCCGATTTTTGCCCACTTTCGCAGGTAAGATCGGGATGGCGAAGACGGAAAGCAGATGGCAGTGAGTAAAACCATGTTTCACATGAAACAGTTATTTGGTATTTACTTTCAGGGAGTGTTTTCACAATGAGAAAAGACTCCCCAACAGTAGAACATTTTTTGTTGAGTTTTCCAAGGTGAGCATCCGGGAAAACTCAACAAATGGATCAAACTAGCGATTGACACACAACCGGGCAGCAATGATTGGATAATCATTAAGAACCAATCCGGTTCCCTGTCAATAAGCATTTATTTCTTTTCCGGCAGGTTGTTCTGGGCGAGCGAGATGAGACCGCTGTAGCCGCCCAGGTTCATGGTGTCGACGGCCGAGCTGGGAACGATGACCAGGGCGCCTTTTTCCTTGAGCCCTTCGAAGAGCATGTTCATTGCGCGCAAGTGCAGGGCGGTAGGGTTGTTGATATAGGCTTCTGAAGCCTTGGAAAAGGAAGCTGCGATCTGCTCTTCCGATTCACCCAGGATGATACGGGACTGGCGTTCGCGCTCAGCCTGGGCCTGGCGGGACATGGCATCCTCCAAATCCTGCGGGATGACGATATCGCGGATCTCGACCGACTGGACGGTGACGCCCCACGGGGTGGTGCGCTCGTCGATGATGCGCTGCAGTTCCTCGTCGATGGCGCTGCGGCCAATGAGTATATCCGCCAACATCATGCGCCCGATGATATCGCGCAGGGCGGTCTGGGCGGCCCAGGCGATGGCCGAGCGGTAATCCTCCACTTCCAGGGCGGCTTTTTCGGCATCCCAGACCACCCAGAACAGGACCGCATCCACATCAACCGGGACGGTATCCTTGGTGAGGGTCTTTTCGGCGGCGAATGGGGTGACCATGACGCGGTGATCGATCCAGGAGGGGATGCCATCGATGAACGGGATGATCCAGAACAGGCCCGGTCCGCGCAACCCGATGAACTTTCCCAGGCGCAGGATGACGGCTTTTTCCCACTGGGAGGCGATCTTGAGGGCGAACATCAAAAGGGTGCCGATGGTGGTCATGACCAATACAAAGGCGCCGATCCAGCCGTCAGCCACCCTGCCATCCAACTGTAGCGCGCCGAGCACGGCGGCCAGCATGAATACACCGAAGATCAAGCCGGCGATGGGCGGGATGTGCGGGTTGGTTTTTGCGGCAGAGCGCGCTGTTTTGAGTTCAGAGAGTTTGGTTGACATGTGTGCCTTCCTTGTAGTTATTCAAAATCGGATGGATCGGGTTGAGGCCTGGCGGCCTGACAGGTGATATTTTCGATAGCCTGGGCGGGAGTGAAGCCGAGTCTTTTGGCCTGGTCGAGGAAGCGGCGCGCAAGCGCATCGAGCGATTCCTGGCGCAGGCGCTCGACGATCTCGGGCGGGGGCATTTCGAGGATGTAGGTGCCGCGACCCTGTTGGGTGGAGATGATGCCGGCTTCATCGAGCAAACGGTAGGAACGCGAAACGGTGTTGAAGTTGATGCGCAGGTCGGAGGCCAGCGAGCGGACGGTGGGCAGCTGGTCGCCGGGTTTCAACCCGCCGTCCGCGACCAACTGGCGCACCTGCTCAACGATTTGCAGGTAGATGGGGATGTCGGAACGCAGGTCAATGGATATATTCATAGGCGAGTCCAATAGTATCATTGTATCAATGTATTATTGTATCTTTGTAACAATTGTACATCGTTTCACGAAAGAGTCAAGAGGCAGGTTGATGGAGGGCTTTCACTGCGGGCGCACGCCCCAACGGTGACGCTGGGTGACATTGAGTGACAGTGGGTGACATTTTTCAGCGGTTGGAAGATTTGAGGGTGGGATAGGTTAAGAATATTTCCTGCAGGCGGAGGAACTCATCCTTTTCTTGCGGGGTGAAGCAGTCGAAGGAATAGTCACTCGGGTTGAGATGAGCAAACCCAGGTTCAAGCGGGGGTTGATGGCGGTTGATGCGGCCGCCGGTCTCGGCGGCGATGTCGGCCAGGATGGCGCGCAGGGAACTGAAAATGGCGCCATTAAAGCGGCGCAGCTCAACGCGTTCGACCTGGTCGTTCCCGAGATGGAGAATCCTGACGTTGCGGGTCCAGAGAGCATCATCCGATTCGACCAGGGCGGCCAGTTTTTGATAAAGGGAGGTGAGGCGCTCAACCCGTTCGCAATCGAGGGCGATGCCACGCTGCAGGATGGAATCGCGGCGGGCGCTGTATTCGGCCTGGATGCGCCGGTCTTCAATTTCATCGTAGGCGGAAGCGCGGCCTGGCCAGTCATATTTGGATGACCAGTTGCGCAGGGTGCCGTGGGCATGGGTGGGGGCGGCAGGCCCAAGCTGGCGATACCTGTTGAGCAGGGTTGGCAGTGTGCGGCCGGGACCAAGGCGGAGATAGTCGAGCAGGGCCAGGCGGGCGCGCGGGCTTTCAAGGCAGCCATCGGCGAGGGTGGCGGGTTGGGTCGGGTCGGTTATATTCCATGCGGGCATTTTTTGCTCCTTTGGCAGGCAGTTTTTATTCCAGTGTACACAGCCGCCAAGGCTTTGAACAGCCGGACGTTTGCCAACCGGTAAAAGGGCGGTGCCGGATATGGGGGTGGTGTTGGGATTGGGCGGACGGGTGGGGGTAAGAGGATTAACTGACAAGAAAATGCCGGTGTGGACCGGCGCAACCTAAATTTAAACCATTTAATTTTTTCCGGCCAAGAAACCATTGAAGCAAGGTTATCCCCCCAACGGATACAGAAGTGCGGTGCAACTTTTAGATACTCAAGAGTATTTCTGGCTAAACTGCTCCACAACAGCCTGCAGCTCAACCGGAATGCGCTCCCAGACTTTCGCCGCGATCTCATCCGGCACGCCACGGTAATAAGCTTCCGCGATGGAGCCGGCGATGGCTGCCATCGTGTCAGCATCCCCGCCAAGCAAAATCGCCTTGCGGATGGCGCTTTCGAAGTCATGCGACTCAAGGAAGCAAATGATCGATTCGGGCACGGAACCCTGGCAGGTGACATCCCATTTGTAGACCCGGCGGATATCCTCCCAACTGCGGGACAGGTCGTACCCAAAACGCGAAACGATTTCGGGACATTATTTACGCGCCGATGATCGCCCTGATTTACCGTATTTGGGGCCGGTTGGCCGTGCGAGTGATGTCCGGTGGGTTTGTAGGGGCGACCCATTGGGTCGCCCCTACAATTCTGATTCATCTTCGCCCAGATCCAAGGCAATGCCTTCAAACTGCTCCAGCGCGGACTTGAGATCCTCGATGATCTCGGCTGCCAGCAGATCCGGGTCGGGCAGGTTGGCGGAATCTTCGAGCGACTCGTCGCGCAGCCAGAAGATGCCCAGGTTGAGCTTGTCGCGCGCGGCAAGTTCCTCGTAGGGGAAGACGCGCCAGCAGCCTTCGGGGGGTTCAGGCGTCCAGGTTTCGGCGCGCTCGTGGCGGTTTTCGGGGTGGTAACACTTTACAAAATCATCCAGGTCTTCCCGGCTAAGCGGGTTGGTCTTGAGGGTGAAGTTGATGTTGGTGCGCAGGTCGTAAATCCATAGTTCCCAGCCGAGCAGGGAGTTCTCATCATCCATTTTCAAGAAGATCAGATAGGTGAGCTGTTCAACATAATCGCCGTAGGGAATGCAGTCATCCCGCACCCGTAGGGGTTGCAGTAGTTCCAGACGCGCTGGACGATGGTGGAGGATAGGGTGCTCATGATTTTTGCGCCAGCCATTCGATGTTGACGATGGTTTCAACCGTTTTGAATTCCAAATCCCCGGTCAATACGGTTGCACTCTGCCCAAGCGCGGCTGCCACGGCAATAGCATCGGCATACGAAAGGCGATGATTGGCTTTGATATGGGCTGCGTCCAAAACCGCCTGGGATGTTACTTCAAGCATATCAATTGGCAAAGACTGAATGTGCGCCAGGGTTTCACGCGCTCGACGCTGTCCCTGCTCCCGCTCGGTGATATACAATACTTCGCCCAGGTTGATCCATGAGAGATAAACCTGGCAATGACCCTTTTCCGCGTCTTTCAGCACGGCTTTAACGCGCGCCAGGCCGGCTTCGCCTTCCAAAAAAGCCAGCAAGGCAAAGCTATCCAACACGAAGCAGGCTGGATCAACGCTCAGTGTCCAACTCGCGCCGGTGTTCGGCCATCAACGCTGCGGTGAGCGATTTACCACCTTTGAGCATTCCGGCAGCGGCCTCGATTGGGTCGTCAGGCACAGGGATCAGCTCCAGCGCCCCGCCATAATCGACAAATCGCAGTCGCGAGCCGGGCTTTATGCCATACTTTTTACGCAATTCTGCCGGGATAACCACCCAGCCTTTTTGGGAAACCGTGACATTCATCATAGCAGCCTCACTTTCGTTATACTTTTGTAAAATAAGTATAACATATTTTATCCGTCCGCGAACCAACCCCATTCAAACGCCGCCGTCACTCTGCACCCGTGGGGTTGCAGTAGTTCCAGACGCGCTGGACGATGGTGGAGGATTGGATGGAATTGCGTTATTCCTGGTTGATTATATTGGGCCGCGCGGATTGGTGGAGTTGGTCATCGGCTCATTTGCGCGGGTTGTCGTCGATGTAATTCCAGATATTCTGGAAATCTTTTTTGCTGCGGATGATGTGTTCGTAGTAATTGCGCTACCAGACATTCTTTTCGTTCAATTCTTTCCGGATCCGGCGCGTTACGGACATTTTGTACGCGCCGATGATCGCCCTGATTTACCGGATTTGGGGCCGGTTGGCCGTGCGAGTGATGTCCGGTGGGTTTGCAGGGGCGACCCATTAGATCGCCCCTACCGGTGTTTTTTTCCTTTGCGAGCTTTTTTAGCCTGTTTTTGTTTTTTCTTTTCTTTCTTCTCTTGTTCACGTTGCCGACGGTTGGCTTCGATGAGGGCGTTTTGATCGGCTTTCCAGGCTGACTCGGGATCGCGTGCCCAACGATAACTTGGTGGCGGGGTCAGGCGCTCTTCCAGAAGGCCAATTTCAATTTGAAAATCTTCGAAATCACCCATCACGGATATGTCGACTACATCGGCCTGGAATGCGCGTTCAACCAGATCGACAGCCTCAACCGCCTTTAGATCGGCCAGGCAGGAAATTAAAAAGGCATTGATGGTTTCGTCATTGGTGAGATAAGATACCAGGCTGGTTTGCAAGGCCTCCACGCAAGACAGGCGGCTTTCCGGGTGTTGTTTGCCAACCTCGGCCAGGCCATGCGCCAGCGTGACAGATGCCCAGGTCTGTTTGCCGGGATCCAGTAAATAGCCACGAAGGGGCGGAATACAGGATGGACCGATCATCCCCAAGACTTCAGGGACCTCTTCCATGATCCAATCCATATCCTGATCTTCATTCCAGATGACCAAATCGATCAAGACTGGGATGGCCTGTTCTGTTTTGAGTTGAGCCAGGGCGCGCCAGGCATGGATCGGCGCGTAGGTTTCCGGGGCGTTTTCCAATGCATCATCGGGCCAGAATTCTTCGACTTGAGCCAGGATTTTAAGCAAGTCCGGGATGTGCAAAGCCGAAATACCTAATTCCGTATAATCGAGCCAACCGGCAGCGCGGACGGCTGCTTCACCCAGCGAGATGAGCGCCAGAACCGGCTCAGAATAATCTTTTGGAAATGAAGATGTCATGGTTTTTTCTTCCTTCAAAAGTTATTTTTCAGGAATCATTTGCCGTGGGATGGTTGGCATTACACCAACCTGCCCTCAAACGCGGACTTGAGCACTGACTGCCGCAGCCTGGATGCCCGCGCTACGGAGGCAGCCAAGATGGTCTCGACCTGCGCCGCCACCGACAACCGCCGCTCCACCTCCGACACAATCCGCACGGAGGCCTTGTAGCGTTTCAGCCCGGCGCGGACGCGCTTGAGGGCCGCCGCGCCGGCATCCAACTGCGTGAACACTTCCTCGATTTTGGCGACGATGCGTTCTTGTTCGGGTAATGAGGCAGTGGGTATCAGAAGTTCACGAATATGAGAGAGGTTTACTCTTGGTCGAGTTGACCCTTTGATTAATGGCTCTAATTGCTCAACAACAGGCTGGACATTAATAGCATAGACCAAATATTTTTTGTTTATCACATTTGGGTTTATACGAGCCCGAACAGCATCAGAGACTTTTATTCCATGCTCAAAATCATCAGGAACAATACATGCTTTTCCTAACGGGTTGCCAAGTTTGGTAATAACAATTCGCCTTTTTGAAAGCTATGTCGCTTAAGTTCGTGGGCTTTTTCGGATGTAACAAATTGTATTTTTTTGTTAATAAATAGGTTTCGATCAATATTTTGCAAACGAATTATAGGCACACCTGAATCAACATATTCAGATGCCTTTAAGTTTGAGCCAAAGGGGCCATCAACAATATCATTCTTGGGATTAAGAGCAAAATCTTGAAGCCTGGTCCATTCCCATCCATCCGGTAAATCTCATCCAGCATGCGCTATTCTCCCAGCTAAAAGACTTCGGAAGTCCGCTTTATCAAGCCAGTTCCTGGACAAACTCCGCCGGGGTCAGGACTTTCACCGGTGATTTTTCGTAATCTTTGACATCCCGCGTGATAATAAAATCCAGGTCATCCGCCTGAGCGCTGGCAATCTGAACTGCATCTTCAAAATCTTTCATTTCCAACTGCAAAGCGACCCGCAAAACCTCCCGATTGACCGGGCTGATTTCAAAGGTATCCATCAAATCGTTCATCATCCGCAAGGCTTGTTTGCGCTGGACTTCTTTTCGCGAAATATAAAAGCATTCACAGGGGTAATTGCGCACAAATAACCTGTGAAACGCTCGTCTTCATGCGCTTTCCAAATTGCGGCGGCTTGCTCGCCAAACGGTTCGCGCGCAAACAGGGCATCCAGGATAATATTGGTATCCAGCAAAGCGCGTATCATTTGTATTTCTCTGCCAGGTAGTTGACGTAATCCTGCTTGAGTTCATCATCCGTCGGAATACGTCCATCTGTGGGGCGCAAGGCGCCATACAAAGATTTCAGCGTATGTTTGCGCCTGGTTTTCGGGGCTTCCTGGCTCAGAGAATCAGCCAGCACACGCAACAGCGCCAATTTTTCAGCCTGCGACAGCCGTTTAACTTTGCTGACAACTTCAGTATAAACAGTCATACCGTCACTCATTTCCACATTTCTATTTTACCGCTATCTGTCATTGATAACTGCTCACTAATCACTGTTCTCCCAGCACCGTATTCAACTCATCCAATAAGGCAGGCAGTCCATCGCCAAAGACCCGCGCGGCGGCAAACAGACCGCCGCGGTTTTTAAAACTCGCCCACGCCCAAGTCATCCGGGCGCAGTGCCAGTTTGACGCCGATGTGCTCGGCGATGCGATCCAGCCACTCGCAGTAGCGGGCGGTAACATGCTCGGGGTAGGGTAGCAGCTCTTCATCCAACTGGACGGCATGGCGCACCAGCGAGACCAGGTCAGCCAGCACACGGTGTTCGTTGATGCCGCGCACGTGATCGCGCTTGAGCTGGGCGTAGGCGCGCCACAGGCGCTCGGTGGTCCAGGTGTGAGGCGGCTGCTCGAGGATATTCGATATGTGTATTATGATGAAAAGACGAAGATACGGCGGGGGCTGGGTTTGGATCTCGATGAAAACAGAGGTTGAATGAGTGCTATGATAGATAAATAAGATGATGATGGTCCGATCAAAAAGGATATTTGCCATGGCGAACAAACCAGAGAGCGACATCTTTTTTTCCTACGCCCGCCAGGATACCGAATTTGCGGGCCGGTTGAAAAATGACCTGGAAAAGAACGGGCTGCGGGTATTCGATGACGGGCCTTCGTCCAGTGAGGCCTGGGGGACAAGATCCCGGGAGGGCGTGACAACCAGCAAGGTTACCCTGGTATTGCTCTCACCGGATGCGCTCCAGGCAGATCATATCGTCTCCGATGTGCGCCTGGCACAGGATCTGAACAGGCCGCTCATACCGGTCATCAGCAGGTCATTTGATATAAACTCCCTGCGCAGCACGGAACTCAGCCAGCTGGTGGAAATCCAGATCCTGGATATGAGCAGGGGGAAGTATGAAGACAACCTGATCCGATTGACCGAAATCATCGAATCCCTGCTCGCCCCGCCTGAGGGCGACAACCAGGCCCCGACGCGCAAGACCCAGAAAAGAGCCGCCAGCAAGAGCGCAGCCCAGTCGCAAACCAACCTCGAAGAAGCGCCGGTCGATGGAGCGGAAAGCAGCGGCGAGGCTGGAAAACCGGGCTGGGTGCGAGTAACGCACGAGCATAACGCACGCGGCGGGCCGGGGCTTTCCTACCCGATAACCGGGAAACTTGAAAAAGACACGTTGGTGGAAATCCTGGAAGTACAGGAACCTATAAAGGGAGAGACCTGGGGGCGGATCGATCCGACCCAGTGGGTCGCGCTGGGCTCCGGCAGCCTGATGCGCCTGCCAGAGCCGGAAAGGCCAACGAAAAAGTACGAATACAGGCAGCGCGGGGTGGTGCTGAGGGTGGCTTTCAGCGATAAGGGCTGGCGCATGGAGGGCGTCGATGGGCTGCTGGTTGGCTCAAGCCTGACGTTGAGCGGGCCGGACCTGTCGTTTTTCCGATCGATCCTGGATGACATCCCCTCGGAAGAGGCGCGCGCCGACCTTAAGATATACCTGCAGAAACACGCAGAGACACTGCCCGGGACCGAAAGCCCGGCGCTCATCCGCCTGCCACCTGAACTGGTCCAAATCCTGCTACCATATTCGCCACCTGGCAAGGCGAAGATCGTGGCCGCGATCAGCAGCGCCCCGAAAATCTTTGACGATGAACAGCAGGGCGAGGATTATGCGCAGGGCCTGATCAAGAACGCGGTCAGCTTTGCCGGTCAGAACGAGATCAGCCACCTGGTGATGCCGGTACTCGGTTCGCCAAGCGCGGCGCATATCGAACGCACGATCCAGACCCTGATGAGGCTGCCGGCCTACGGCAGCCTGAAAAACATCACCATCGTCACGATTTCATCGGTCGTGGCAAACGCCGCCCGGAAACACTTCAGGGAACTGGAGGCGCGTGATAACAACACCCTGCTCAACAACCGCGCGCAGGCGGTGAAAAATGACAAGGCGCAGGGCGACGACCAGCTGGGTGTCAAGGAAGAAGTGGACGCGCTGACCGACACACTGCTGCTGCGGGATGTGGAACCGCCGGTGGCGGTGGGGGTGATGGGCGGCTGGGGCAGCGGCAAATCATTTGTCATGTACCTGATCAGCAAACGGGTTGAGGAAACACGCGCCAAGAAGGTCAAAAAAGGCTGGCCCGAGCCCGGGAAGGAAAAGGATCCCGAAATCCCAAGTTATGTCGGGCATATCTACCAGATCAACTTTAACGCCTGGACCTATACCAAGTCCAACCTGTGGGCGAGCCTGATGGATACCATTTTTTCCACGCTCAGCTGGCAACTGCAACTGGAGCAATTCCTGGCGCACAAGGACCTGAAAGAATCCGATAAAATACCGGAGCTGGGGGTACTGCAGCCATGCTTGTTGAACGGTGGGAACATTTATAAGAAAATATATGAAGAAGGCTACCAACCCGCGCGGGACAAGGATCTGAACCAGGCCGAGATGGAAAACCTGGCCTTCTGGAGCCGGAAGCTGCTGAGCAAGAACCTGCTGTGGCACGTGATGCGCAGCCGGAATGAAGATACGCTCAAAGACCTGCGCGAGAATGAAGAAAAGCTGGCTTATCTGAAGGCGCGGCGGGAAGCGCTGGAAAAAAACCGGGTGGTAGAAAAATACACACCGGCAGTATTTAAGGATGATCCGCTGGCCAAGCCGGCTTACCTCGAGCTGCTCAAGACCACACTGCTGGGATTTGTGTCCGATGCGCTCGGAAAGAGCATCCGCAACGAGTTGAAAGCGCAAAACCTGGGGGAAAAAAAGCTGCAAGACCTGAAAAAAGAGACCCTGGACCTGTTAAAAGGATATCAAGGGCTGTTGGCGGCATTCCGGCAGAATAAATATTATGTGTATGCCGCCGCCAGCTTTGCCATCCTCACGCTGGCGCTGCCGTATGTTTTCGCAGCGTTTGGACAGCCGATCCTTGACCACGGCGTCACAAAGCTGGTGGCATTCTTGGCGGCGGCTGCGCCGGTGGTACAGGCCTTTGTAACACGGGCGCGCAAGGTGCTGGAATTTGAGCAGGAAACGCAAAAAGCCTTTGAAAAGGCTTATGAAACGCAGCGCAAGCGCCAGGCGGATGAGATCGTGGCGGACGGGACCAAAACGATGGATGAGAAAGTGGCTGCGCTGGAAGAAGCGATCCGCAAGGGCAGCCTGCCTGCACTGGATGCGCTGATCGCACTGCGCGAGAGCGAAATAGAACAGCAGCGCCAGCAGGTGGGTTCATCGGCCAAGTATGCCAGCCTGCTGGAGTTCATCCAGTCACGGCTGGATGCGGCCACCTATGAGACCCAGCTGGGGCTGATGCACCAGGTGCGCAAGGATATCGATGAACTGACCTACAGCCTGGTGGAAAACGCAAACCCCGATATTTTCCCGCGCGGCAAGCCGCGGGTGATGCTGTACATCGATGATCTCGACCGCTGCCCACCGCCGCGGGTGGTGGAGGTGCTGGAGGCGGTGCAGCTGCTGCTGTCAACGAAATTATTCATCGTGGTGCTCGGGCTGGACACACGTTATGTGACCCGGGCGCTGGAGAAGGAATACAAGGAAATCCTGCAGCACGAAGGCGACCCATCGGGGCTGGATTACATCGAAAAGATCATCCAGATCCCGTACCGGGTGAGACCGGTGGAACAAAAAGGGCTGCAGAAATACCTGCAGACACAAATGGAGATCGTGGCGGATGCCGCGCCAGCGACCAGCGCAGCCGAAAACGCAACGGGAGCGGGCTTGCAAGCCACGGGAGCCAGCCCATCCGCAAGCGGGGCGAGCCAGCCATCCGGTCTGCCAGCAAGCGGATCTGGCGGCAGGACCATGCCGGGGATGGAACACAAGCCATCAGGAGCGGGGATGGATGAGCCAGGCGCCGAGGATGAAGAAGAGACCGTTGAGGTGGACCTGCCGCCGGAAGTGATCCAGTTCAAACCGGAAGACCTGGCGGACCTGACGGCCTGCTGCGGGAGAATTGCGCTGACGCCGCGCAGCATCAAGCGGCTGGTCAACGTGTTGAAATTGATGAAAATCTTCTGGTTCCGGACCGACCAGACCACCGATTTCGCGGAGCGCGACCGCAAGCGACCGGTCAAGCAGGCGGTGATCGCCCTGCTGGCGCTGTCTTCAGCCTATCCCGAAGTGATGCGGGAAACTTTTGTGTATTTCGAAAACCTGTTCCGGCAGGGCAGGGAGCAAACGGAGTTGTTCCAGGCGCTGAATAATGTCAGGCTGCCGCCGGAGAGCGTGCACGAAATCACCTGGCAATTCCAGAAATACAAGAACGATGTTGAAGCACTGATGGCGATAACCGGCGAAGGGCAGGCCAGTTTTGGGCAGATCAAGCTGGGCGAGCTGGGGATGACGACTTTCGACCTGGTGAGGTCCTTCTCGTTTGTGGGCGACCCGGTCTATTGGGGCGATGGGGAGGATGAGCAAACGAGGACAGCAGCGCAGCATCCTGCCAGGCGGGTAGTCAAAATAAACCCGAATTAGCAGGATTTTCAAGGCGGAATTGGTAGATGGAGCTCCAACCGGTCATCTCTGTGGAGATCACGCGGGGCGAACCAGCCCAGGCGTGAGGAGGTTTATTTCCCTGTTTGGGTAGAAAACCGAAAACAGAAGACGGGATTTTTTTGTGGTTTTGTTGAGCGTTATTTCCGCTCAACAAAACCACGCGCGGGGAAACCAACGATGATCGTGCTTCCGCGCAGGAAGGAACAGGAAAGTTATGTGCCAAAACAATGAGCCTGCGAATCATTAAATGGGGATTATTGCCAAATCTCAGGCGGGAGCCGGATCAGGCAGCCGGGAGAACGATGCGCGGGGTTAGCGGAGGGTATACACCCCGGCGCAGGCGGAAACCTGGATGTAGGTCGCGTCCAGCCCCGCGGCTTTCAGCGCGGAGAGGGATTCGTCCGCAAACCAGTAATATTCTTCCTCCCAATCGTCGAACTGCTGTTTGAAGCTTTCCTTTGCGGCAAAGGTGGGAAAGGACAGATCGGCGATGATCAATTTTCCACCCGGGACCAGGTGGCGGGCCAGCAGCTGCCGGCACAGAAGGACTTTCCTCTGCAGTTCGAAGTGATGAAAGACATAACCCGAGACGATCCGCTCAAAGCGGCGGTCAAGCGCCTCCGGCGGCGGCAGCCCGCCCAGCAGCGTCCGCAAATCATGCAGGGCGAAATGGGCATTGGGCAGCCTGGCGCGGGCTTTTGCGAGCATAAGGGGTGAAAAATCGGTGCAGGTCAGCTGGCAGCCGAGCCGGTCGAAAAGCAGGGCAAGGTTGGCTGTGCCGGTGCCCAGGTCGAGCACCGTCATGCCTGGCTGCGGGCCGGCCTGGCTGACCACGGTCTGCAGCACCTGCTCGTAACCGGCGAACGGGAACCGGCTGTATTCACGGATGGACTGATCGTAGGTATCAGCCCAGGCATCAAAATCTGAGGGGGGAAAGGGGTCATCCGGCAGCATGGGACGATTTTACCCGGATTGTCGCCGGGTGCAGCCAATAAGCATGCAAGCCGGCGCGAAGTCGCAGGTTGCAGGCCTAAAATGGTTCCATTTGGACCGTACGGGCGTTACAATTGAGCTGCCTATCAAGGAGTCCCAACCATCATGAACCTGCCTTCAGAAGACATCGAGCTTTTCTATAAGTTAATGGAGAGTCTGCAGTACTACGTCAACCGGCAGCGCGGCATTCTCAAGGAGATCATAACGCTCAAAGAATATGCCAACCTGCCATTTGAAAAAAAGCTTAAGGTGCGTAATGCGCTCTGGGACAATCCCAGGCTGATCGATGCTTATTTGCAGGAAAACCCCGAAGGGTTTTTGAGCGCCGAACTGGAAATTGTGCGCAAGTGGAAAAGTTTTGTGAAAGACACATTCTTCATCCTGCGGCACCTGAAAAAACATTCGATCTTTATTGGCAATAAGGAACAGGTGTATGCTGTGGTGGGGATGCAATCCCCGATCGAAGATGTGATCCCGTCCTTTGCCCTGCCACACATGGTGGAAGCCATCCTGCTGCCTTTCAAGGGTTTGATCATTTATGACGGGACGTTAAGCGGCTACAATATTTCAATTGGTGGTGGGATCCGCGCCAATCTCAACCATACCTACACGGTTGCAAAACAAAAGGGCCGCATCATCGCCACTCTGGAACCTGAACTGGCAGGTCCTCAAACCGCCGCACAAAAACGGACAAAAGACCTGCTCCCAAGGCTGGATGAGGTGGCGAGGAAAATCTCGACTCTCAAAGGAGACACTCCGCTCCAAAATGCGGCGATCTCGCTGGCGCGCGCCAGCCTGGAAGTAGCTATCCTAACCACCACGGAGCCCGAAGACTCATCCAATCTTCAATCCGTCCATCGCAAGCTGCGCCGAGCCTCCACGCGTCTAAACAACCTATTGGAAATCGAAGAATATGAATGAGGAAGGGCGACCCAACGATTGGGGCGTGGTAAAATCCTTTCGCGAATATTAACAAAAGGAGAAGTATTATGGAAGCAACTACCGGTACGTTTGCCGTCAAAAAAGGCCTGGCACAGATGCTGAAGGGCGGCGTGATCATGGATGTGGTAACGGTCGAGCACGCCAGGATCGCAGAAGATGCGGGCGCGTGCGCCGTGATGGCGCTCGAACGGGTGCCAGCCGACATCCGCGCACAGGGCGGGGTGGCGCGCATGAGCGATCCCGAATTGATCATCAGAATTAAAGAATCGGTATCCATCCCGGTCATGGCCAAATGCCGCATCGGCCACTTTGTGGAAGCGCAGATCCTGGAAGCACTCAAGATCGATTACATCGATGAATCGGAAGTGCTGACCCCGGCGGACGAGGAACACCATATCCTCAAGCACAATTTCACGGTACCGTTCGTGTGCGGATGCCGCAACCTGGGTGAAGCCCTGCGCCGCATTGGCGAAGGGGCGGCCATGATGCGCACCAAGGGTGAAGCCGGCACCGGCGACGTGGTTGAAGCCGTGCGCCATGCCCGCACCGTGCTGGGCGAGATCCGCCAGATTCAGAATATGCCGGAAGAAGAACTGATGGCCTTTGCCAAGAACATCGGCGCGCCCTACGAACTGGTCAAGGAAACACGCGACCTGGGCCGCCTGCCGGTTGTCAATTTTGCTGCCGGCGGGATTGCCACCCCGGCGGACGCGGCACTGATGATGCAGTTGGGCGTGGACGGCGTTTTCGTCGGTTCGGGCATCTTCAAGAGCGGCGACCCGGCCAAACGGGCGACGGCGATCGTCAAGGCGACCACCCATTTCAAGGATGCCGGCATCCTGGCTGAAGTCAGCAAGAACCTGGGCGAGCCGATGGTTGGCCGCAATATTTCGCAAATGCCCGAGGGCGAGAAGATCGCCGGGCGCGGCTGGTAGAATAAATATTTTTTTGTGGTGTTTGGCGTGTGTTCCACACGCCAAACACCACCTGCGGGAAAACCAAGGATGTGTATGGATCCGGGCAGGATCGAACAGGAAAATGTTGCGTCAAATCCAAAAGCCCGTGAGTAAATGCAAATTTGGTATGGGCAGGTTATCCGGTTCCGGGTGAAAACCTTTCCCGTATGAGATCTGGATTAATATGCGGAATAAACATCGATGAAGATTGGTGTGCTTGCACTGCAGGGCGATTTCGCCGAACATATAGTCATGCTGCGGCGCCTGGGGCTGGAAACAGCCGAGGTGCGCCTGCCTGCCCACCTGGAAGGGTTGGACGGGCTGATCATGCCGGGCGGGGAATCAACCACGATCGGCAAACTGGCGGTGGCGTACGGGTTGATGGAACCACTGCGCGAATTCGGCCGGAGCAGGGCGGTGTGGGGCACGTGCGCGGGGGCGATCTTTCTCTCGCGCGATGCGCGCCGCGAGCAGCCGCTGCTGGGCATGATGGATATCACCGTGGAGCGCAATGCTTTTGGGGCCCAGGTCGATTCGTTTGAAGCGGACCTGGAGATCGAAGCCCTCAAACAGGCAACGGGCAGCAACCTGCCGTACCATGCGGTGTTCATCCGCGCCCCGATCATCGCGTCTGTCAGCGGCGAGGCCAGGGTGCTCTCAGCCCTGCCGGATGGGCGCATCGTGGCGGCGCAGGATAACAAGCTGCTGGCGACCTCATTCCATCCCGAATTGACGAATGACATGCGCTTCCACCAATATTTTGTTTCGTTGTGCCGATAGGGATCAATGAGTTTTTTTGTGGAGTTTTCCAGCAAAGCATCTGGATGCTATGACGGAAAAAGCATCCGCAAAAACTCCACTTCCCGAAAAATATAAAGAATGTCCCCACGCCCTCTTGACCTGCTCGACCTCCCGCTCATCTATCGTTACCGCGGCGAATCCGTCAGCCTGGATTCGACCCGGCTGTTGACGCGCGGCAACCCGCTCAGCGCGGGCGGGTTCATGTCTTACTTTAACCCGGCGCGTCACCTGTACACCGCCGTCAACCAGGATAACGGCTCGACACTGCTGGGTGGGGTGATCCAGACCAACGGTGATTCGTTCGCCCGGCTGGTGTATGTGGCCCCATCGACCCTATTGACCCATCCGGCACTGCCTGCATTGTTCGAGCACCTGTGCGCCGAAGCCGGCAAGTGGGGGGCTTTTCACGTGCTGGCCGAGGTGGATGAGACCAGCGAAGTCTTCCCGGCGCTGCGAGCAGCTGGTTTTTCGGTTTACGCCTGGCAGCGCATCTGGGATGTGAGCCAGATCGCCACAATAGAAGGCTCCGGGGGGTGGGAGACTGTACAACCCATCAACCTGCCCGCCATCCAGTCGCTCTACCACCAGATCGTGCCGCCGCTGCTGCAGCCGGTCGAACCAGCGCCGAAGCGGGCCGAGGGCATGGTCTGTTCGGAAGGGGCACGCTGTTACGTGAATGTCACCTACGGCGTGCGCGGGATCGTGCTGATGCCGCTGATCCACCCCGAAGCCACCGACGTGGCATTAAAACTCAACACCCTGCTCAACCAGCTTCCGGACCGGCGGGGGCGGCCAGTCTACCTGTGCGTGCGTTCCTACCAGGCTTGGCTCGAGCCGGTGTTGGAAGACCTGGGCGCCAGGCCGGCTTCACGCCAGGCAGTCATGGTCAAGCACCTGGCGCGCGTGATCAAGGCAGAACAGGCCGTGCGGGCAGCACAGCCGGCGGGTGTGAGCGTGCAGCCATCGCACGTCAGCCATATCAACATGGATAAAGAGTAAGCGCAGGTTTGCGTCAAAAATAGGTGGACGAGGTTCTCCAAAGCGGGGCATCTGTGGGCATCTGATTTTTGTTCCTCCGGGTAGGAAAAATCGGGATGGCAAAGACAGGATAATCCATTTGCGGGAAAAACCAAAGGTGAGGGGAGCCGGCTTTGGCAGTCATGCATTTTGATCGGAAAAATCATCCTTAGTCCATTAATAGCGAATATTTCATCCGGGCTTTCCCGTTCTGTGGTAGATTAATGTTGCCATGACACCACGCACAGGTATCTTTCAATCCAATATTCCTCCACGACGACGGGCATCGCTGGCCGACGGGGTGGTGCTGCTCAGCCTGGCGGTGTTATTCTACGCCGGGCTGAGCCTGGCCTCCAATTTTGCCACGCAGCCGGCAGTCGCCGAACCGATATCACTGGCGCCGTGGAGCCTGCCAGTCTACACACTCTATTCGCTGGGGCGCATGCTGGCAGCATACATGCTCTCGACACTTTTTACCCTGGTATATGGGCGCATGGCGGCCTATAACCGGCAGGCCGAGAAAGTGCTGCTGCCCCTGCTGGATGTGCTGCAATCGGTGCCGATCCTATCCTTTTTGCCGGTGGTGCTGATCAGCCTGAGCGCGATCATGCCGCAGCGCCTGGCGGCCGAGCTGGCATCGGTGGTGTTGATCTTCACCTCCCAGGCCTGGAACATGACCTTCGCCTGGTACCAGTCACTGACCACCGTCCCGAAGGAACTGCGCGAGGCCAGCGCCATCTTCCGGCTGAACACCTGGATGCGATTCAAGACAATGGAACTGCCTTTTGGAGCCATTTCGTTTATCTGGAACAGCATGATGAGCTGGGCGGGGGGGTGGTTTTTCCTGATGGCGGCCGAGATATTCACGGTGGGGCAGGAATCATATCACCTGCCGGGGCTGGGGGCTTATTTACAGGCGGCCGCATACCAGGGCAATTTACCGGCCATTGCCTGGGGGCTCGGCACGCTCATTTTTGTGATCCTGATCATGGACCAGTGGATCTGGCGCCCGCTGCTGGCGTGGGCCGACCGCTTCAAGATCGAGATGGTGGAAAGCGACAACCCACCCACCTCATGGTTCTACAACCTATGGCACAGCGCGAGAGTGATCGGCTGGTTTGAGAAAAGGCTAACCAACCCACTGGCTGAACGAATCGATGCTTTTATAATCCGTGGGTACCCGATGAAGAAGCTGCCGGGTGATGAGACCGAGCGGCCTTCAGTCATTTCGATGCTTGCAGTCCTGGTTGCCGGCGGCCTGCTTTTGTATGGCGGCTATCGTATCAGCGCGGGACTGATCATGCTGCCGCTGGCCGAATGGCTGACGATC
>Ga0172368_10002222_pt1 | contig 25080 bp, 11 predicted proteins | sample Lak11m_FD_114540 | JGI IMG/M metagenome (GOLD analysis project Ga0172368, IMG submission 114540) | Freshwater microbial communities from Kabuno Bay, South-Kivu, Congo - kab_022012_11m | ecosystem: Environmental > Aquatic > Freshwater > Lake | place: Democratic Republic of the Congo: South-Kivu...
CCCAACGTCACCTTCGAGAAGCTCAGCCTGGCGCGCGAGGGGATGAAGCAATCGGTGCACGCCCGGCTCACCGCGCTCGTTCAGAAATTGACCGGCAACACGGGGCTTCGCTTCGACGCCCGCGGCGCGCAGGTGGAGTACCTGATTCGGGAAGTGGAGGACGGCAGCCGCATCCTCTACCTGGCCAACTGGGGGTATACGCCGGCTTCGCCGGTGGTCGGCCTCGATCTGCCCGCCGGGCAATACACCGCGACCCTGTGCGGCGGAGATGGCATCGTGCTGAAGCAGGGCTTGATGGATGGTCAGTCCACCGCGGCGGCGGCGACCTTCGGCAGTTTCAGTGTGCCGCTGGCGCCGCGCGAAGTGGTGTTGCTGCATATCGAGCCGGTGAAGGCAAAGTAACCAGAGCCTGCACTTTTGACATTGCTCATCCTATCAGACTGCTCGCCAAAGGAGGACAGCGAAAATGTACCAGCACCCGCATGGTGTGTTCCCCGCTGTTGCGTGTCTGCTGCTGATCGCCGGACTGTGCGGCGATCCGGCTGCCCAGACCGCGCCGCCAACCGCGGCCGGCCCGAGCGGCTACAAGCTGAACTGGTATGCGTGGGCCGATGTCGCAGCGCGGCCGTATATGACCCGAGTCTACAACCTGTGTGACGGCGACCCGGGAACCGGTACGTATTATGAGGGCGGGCCAGAGGTCGGCGGCGCGCTGACCTTCTCTTTCCCGGCCGCTGTGGAGGTGACCGCCTTCCGCCTGATGCAGAGCGGCGCCACCCGGCTCCGCCTCACCGGCGACACGAATGGCGACGGAACCTTCGAGAAGGAAATCGCCACGGTGGAAGCGCCCAAAGACAACGCCACCGCCTGGCTGACCATTCCGGTGAAGATGAAGCTCCGCGGACTGGAGGTGGTGGCGCTTGCGGGGCAGGCCGGTTTCCGCGCAGCCTTCCCATCTTTTCAGGAGGTAGAGATCTATACCGCCAGGCCGATCAACGTGCCGGCGCAGAAATACGTGACCGCCGTCCACGCGCTGGCACCCGGCAAACCCGTGCCCATGCCGGAGTTGAAGGTGCGCCAAATCGAGAACGTCATCGGCATTGATTTCTGGATGGCCGGGCTCAAATCGGACGGGAGCAACCTTCCAGCGGATTTGAATACATTTCCCCCCTTCCGCCACATGATCGAACAGGCGCGGCAATTGGATGCGACGGGAGTCCGGCTGATCTCGGAGGAATGGGCTGGCGGGAACCTGTATCCCTGGCCGACGGAACTGGGACCCCATACTCAGGTGAACCTGCTGAAAGCCCTGGTCGACGCCGTGCACAAAGAAGGACTGCGCTTTTATGCCAAGTCGCATGCCTGGATCTCGCCGTTTCAGCAGGCCGACAGGATGGCGCCCATGCCGTATAGGCGTTGGGACTACCCCTATGAGCAGAGCGACCGGCGTAGCGGCGATCCGAAATATGCCGGGATCTATACGGTAAAATATCCCTGCATCATCAGTGAAAGCGATTTTCACGACAAATGGCTGCAACTGATGTCGGAACTGGGCGCGAACGGTGTCGATGGCGTGTTCTTCATGCCTGATGAATACTACTTCAAAGGCCATAACCTGCCGAAGACCGACTGCCCGGCATGCCAGCGGGCATTCAAAGAGCGGTTCGGGTACGATACGTTGCCGCCGAAGCCGGAAGACACCGAGCAGTACCGCAAATGGAAACTGTTCGAATACCAGCGGATCGTTGGGCTCTTCGGCGACATCGCGCAAGGGCTTAAGAAGCGTTATCCCAATATGCGCGTGATCAGCAACGGCAATCAGGCGATGGTGCAGCTCTACAACACACGGATGGAGCACGGCATGGCGCTGGACATGCTCGGACGGGACTCATCGGTGGATGTTGGGGATGTCTACGGTGAAGTGCCGCTCGAAATCGGCGGTCATGTGGCCTATGCCCGCCGTTACAAGGCGGCGTTCGGGGAGAACCGGTTGATGTCCGTCGTGCAGTGGATGGGCATCACCTACAACGAAACACCTGATCCGATCAAGTTTTACGGCTATCTGCTGTCGATGGCCATGGAAGGCGTTCGCCATTTCGATCACTACCGTCTGAATTATATGCTCGACAAGAGAGAGCACTGGCCCACGGTGATCGCCGGCTTCCAGCGCATGCGCCTGCTGGAGCAGTGGGGCATCGGCCAGAGCCGCACACCGGCGTCCGTCTGCGTGCTCCTCTCGCGCGCTTCGGAGGACTGGTGGGAAGTGAAGATGGAAGGATTGCTCGGAGAGAATGCCGTCGACACCAGCCGCTCCACCGTGCTCTACAGCCAGGATGCGACCCTGGGCGCTATCGTCAAGGCCGACACCGATACGCGTACACGGGAGTTGAATTACGAGCGCTTCCGCGGTATGACCTCCGATAAATGCATGGAAGGTTTGTTGATTAATGCCGGTATCCCCTACGATGTGCGCTACTCGGATCGGACGGATACGCTGGCCAACCTGAAAAACTACAAGCTGATCGTCCTGCCCTTCAGCTACTCCATGTCGCAGGAAACCTTCGCCGCGCTCCAGGCGGCGGTCGCTACCGGCGCGCGCGTGCTGATCCTCGATCAACTGGCGCCCACCAATGAATACGGCACCGCCTACCCGCAGCCTCTGCTGGCGGCACTGCAGGGCAATCCCAACGTCACCTTCGAGAAACTCAGCCTGGCGCGCGAAGGGATGAAGCAGTCGGTGCGCACCCGGCTCACCACCCTGATCCAAAAATTGACCGGCAATACGGGCCTTCGCTTCGACGCCCGCGACACACAGGTGGAGTACCTGATTCGGGAGGTGGAGGACGGCAGCCGCATCCTTTACCTGGCCAACTGGGGGTATACGCCGGCTTCGCCGATGGTCGGCCTCGATCTGCCCGCCGGGCAATACAACGTCACGCTCTGCGGCGGGGACGGCGTGGTGCTGCGGCAGGGACTGCTCGACGGCCAACCCACGGCGGCGGCGGCGGCCTTCGGCAATTTCAGCGTGCCGCTGGCGCCGCGGGAAGTGGTATTGCTGCATATCGAGCCGGTGAAGGCGAAATAATGCCGGATGCACCGGATCGACCGGTCTGGAGTGAAATGCCCATACAATGCCAACCTGAAGCCATCCCGGGTCGGTTGATCTGGCAGTGCGACTGCACCGAGGATTATCCGCCGGAGCACTACCTGGAATATCAACCTACCCGGGTGGTCGCGAGTCAGGCCGGGCGATACCGGGAAGCGGAAGGCGTGCCATTTTCACGATTCGGGTATCGCTTCCCGATCGAGCATATTGGGAAACCCCATGAAGCGGTGATCCGTTTTCCCGACGACAAACGCCGCTTCATGTGCGTGATGGACGGCACCTGCTATGACTTGAGCACCGGCGTACTGACCGGTGGCTGCCAGCCGTTGAGCGGGAAGATGCTGGAGCTGCGCCAGATCTTCTGGCCGCGCTGGACCGATTGCAGTATCATATTGCAATCCTGGGGCGACGGCGAACCGGCGGCGGCAGCGAGCATCGAGATTTACGAGCTGGATGAGTTGACGCCGCTGGCAATGCCGGACAGACAGCCGGCAGAAACGCGCCGGGAAATCGGCATCCAGTACGAAGACCCGTGCGGAACCTGCGCCAGCGAGGGCGCGCTGACCCATGAAGAATGGATCGAGCGCGTGATCGCGTATCTGCGTTATACGGGCCAGGACAGCCTGACGTTTCCGATGGCCTGGTATCACGGCCCTATCTTCCCGTCGGCGCGCGAGCCGAGTTCCCAATTTGAATGGGTCACGGCGCCCGATCGCAACTGTTACTCGCGCTGGAGCAGCCATCCGACCGACTGGCATGCGCACCTGCTGGCGCGCCTGTCCGCGGAAGGACTGCAGTATCGCGGCGCATTGACGCTGCTCAGGCTCGGCTCGCTGATGGAGCACATGCAGACCGATGAAGCCGCCATTCACGCCGGCGCGGAGACATGCAACAACGTGCTCTGGAACGGCACGGTGCGCGCGGGCACCGGCGATTGGACGCCGATGTATGAAGCGCGGTTCATGTCGCAACTGGCCGCGCAACTGCAGCACTCTCCCTCATTCGAGCCGTTGAATCCCGGCCATCCCGATTACCCGCCGTACCTGTATGGAGAGCACCCCAATCCGAATGGGCCGGGACCGATCTTCAACCCGCTGCACCCGACCGTGCAGGCGGCGATTATCGGCTTCGTCCGCGAGATCGCCGAACGTTATAGCGCCTACCCGGCGTTCACGGGCATCTCGTTCAACTATTTCGCCGCCGGCATGCTCTGGTTCGGATCGCTGCGAACAGGTTACGACGATTTTTCCATCGATCTCTTCCAGCGGGAAACGGGTATCCGCGTGCCCGGTGAACCGCGACGGGCCGCGCGCTTCCAGGAGCGCTATCATTTCCTGACCACGCGGTGCCGCGCGGCCTGGATCGCCTGGCGATGCGCGAAAATCCATGACCTGATTTGCCGCGTTCGTGATGTCTTGATTGCGGCGCGGCCGGATCTGACCGTGACGCTGACGCTCTGGCAGGAGACCGTGATCCCGGCGCTCTACGGCATCCATGCCGGCAGCCAGCTCAGCGCGCGGCCCGGCGCATACGAGGTGTATCGCGAAGGCGGCGTGGACTGGGAGCTGTACCGGCATGAGCTAGGAATCCTGCTTGACCTTGAGATGGGCAATCCGCGCGACCGCGGCGGACATGGGCCGGCAGCCACTGCCGGCGCCAGGACGCCGCTGGATTGCGACTGCATGTATCGCGACCATGATTTCCTCGATCGAAGCACGCTGGAGGCGCTGGGGCGGCAGGACGCGCCGGGCGTTTTCATCTTCAACTGCTGGATGGAATCCTGGGGTGAGCGTCATGTCTGGCTGCCCGTCGAGCCGTCCGACCCGAATCTCCCCCTGATGGCGGAGATGTCCGGTCGGCCCATAGAAGGCATCGTGCGATCTCATTCCGAGTATCCGCACGATGCCTTCTGGTGGGAACCGCAGATGCGCATTACGCCGCCGCTGCCGGCGGGCGCACATTTTCTCGAACCATACGCGCATGCCGTGGCCGAGCTGGATGCCCTGCGCATCACGCGCGGCGGCTTGTTCCTGGATAAAACGCACAGCGCCGAGCTCCGGCAATTCGCGCGGGCGTACCGCGCGCTGCCCCGCGAGAAATTCACGACGGTGGGGACGAGCACGGACCCGGTCGCCGCGCGCACGCTGCTCCATGCGGGTCGCCGTTACCTGTACCTGGTCAACCGCGATTATTATCCGGTGCGCGTCGAAGTGGTCTTCGATCACGCGCCCGAGACGATCACCGACCTTGCGACCGGACGGGACATCACGGCGGCAGACCATTGGCAGGTAGAGCTCGGTCCCTATGAGCTGCGCGCCGTCACGATGCCGCCCGCGTCTGCGGTCATATCATTTTCTGCCACGCTGCCGCCGGAAATCGAGGCGCAGCTTCGGCAAGACGGCGCCCGGGCACTGCAGGCCATCGCCGCCACGCGCGAAGAGGGACGGTTTGTGCCCGGGATGGACGAGATGAAAACCGGCATCCTGTCAGCGCTGGCGGGTGGCCGGTTCGCCTGGCTGCGCCGGGCACTGTCCGGTTATATCACGCGCGCGTGCCTGGAGGCGGCGCGCGCTACTACGGTCGTGAGTTGAACTTCACGAAAGGAACTTACCCGTCATGAACAACGCAAATATGCCATTGTTAAAAGGCATGATATCGCTCTTCCTTTTCGCCGCCCTGTGTGCAGCCGCCCATATCCCAGCGTGGGCCTTCGATCGCGCGGTGCCGTCATTCGATATCCCGAAACTGGCCGCGATCACCATTGACGGCAAGACCGACGACTGGCAGGACGGCGGCTTCCGGGTCGATTCGCTCCCCATGCTGGGCTGCGGATTGCGCCCGACCGACGATTTCGACGTCCGCATGCGGCTGGGGTGGGACGAACAGGGCTTGCTGGTGCTGCTGTCCGTCAAGGACAACATCGGTTACGAACATGTCCAGGTACTGAACCTGTATCGCAACGACGCCGTTCAGCTCTTCTTAGCCAACAAGCGGGACAACGGCGATGAAATCTCCGCCCAGATCAACACGGGGTTGGACCCACGCTTTCCGGAGTTGCGCACCACCCTGGGCGACAGACGGAATAACGAAGAATTGCGCAAGGTGAAATTGGAAGCCGAGGCTGCGCACACGCTCATACCCGGCGGCTACCAGATCGAAGCCCGGCTGCCGTGGAAATGTCTCGGCATCACCCCGGCGGCGGGGAGCACCTGCGCATTCAATGTCTACGTATACGACCGCGACAAGCCCTACAGCGATATCACCGTGGCCCAGTGGTACCCCCAGTGGTATGCGGTGATCGATACCAGCGCGATGTACAACCTGCGGCTGGCGGAGCAGCCGGCTCTCCCGGTGCAGGTGGCGGCCTGGACGGCCTACGCGTCCGACCGCCCCGGCCAGGTGCGAATTACCCTGGCAGCGCCGGAAAGCTTCGTCGGCAAGGATGCGAGCCTGGAGGGCCTGGGCACGGCCAAATTTCAAGAACGCGACGGCCGCGCGGTTGCCATGCTGTATACGGATCCACGCACCTTTACCGCTCGCCGCCCTAAAGATAAACTGATGGTGGTCAAGGTGGCGAACCAGCAGGTCGGCACGCTGGACCAGGAGATGATTCCAAGCCCGGACTCGCTGGCCGGCGCTTCCAAAGATCTGCCCCAGCCTTTCGGTTCGATGATTCCGCGCACCATGCGGAAATTGGCCGAGAGCACGCCGGAGCACCACAACAAAGTTAAAATTATCATTTACGGGCAATCCATCATGGCGCAGGAATGGTGGATGAACGTCGCGCGCGAGCTGCACGAGCGCTACCCGAACGCCGATCTCACCGTGATGAACAAGGCCATCGGCGGCGTGACGACGCCGTGGCTGCTGCGGACCGCCGAAGCCGATATCTACCCGGAATACCCGGACTTGATCATTTTCCATGCGTATGAAGTGCAGAAAGACGGCAGTCTGGAGAAACTGGTGCGGAATTTCCGCTCCCGGACATCGGCGGAGATCCTTATTCTCTCCCACCATCCCAGCGAATCCGGCCCGGGCCGCCTGATCGAGAACCAGACCCTTCAGCAGGTCGCCGCCAAATACGGCTGCGAATATGTGGCGAACAGCGAAGAATGGGATTATTACTTATTGGACGGCAGAGGACCCAGCAGCAAGGCCCAGGATTATCGCATGGACGGCATCCATCTGAATGCACTCGGTTTCCAGTTGGAGTCGTTTTTCGTCGCGGAACACTTCCAGTTCGATCCGGCATTCCACAACGACTGGTCCAATACCATCACCTCGATTACACCGAAGCCGGACGCGCGGAGACGCGTCAAGCTGACCTTCGACGGCAACCGCGTGGACCTGATCGCCGCGCCCGCGGCCGCCGGGCAAAAATTGGGATCGGCGACCATTCTCGTTGACGGCAAAGCCCCGTCCAAATTCCCGGAGCTATACGCCAAGACCCTCGCTACGTGGACCGAGCCGGACTTGTGGGTGTTCCCACCCGCCTGGCGGGTGCTCTCGGAGAAGCCGTTAGTCCTGGAAGATTGGACATGCCGCGTCACCAAGATCGTGCCCGCATCGGCCCCCAATAAGAATGACGGTTATTTTGAATTCGAGGTGGAGGGATCGAAAACCGGCAAGGACGGTACCGGCAGGAGCGATACGCGCTTCGTCTCCAATTCCGGGCGCGTGGTACTGGAACCGGAGTGGATGTTATACAACGGAACCGGCAAGGCATTCACCTGGAAGGTCATCCCCCAGTTCATCGATACCTACCGCGCTACCGCGGTCACTGACCCCTCCCGTGAAATTAGCACAACCCTGTTCCAGGGTCTGGCGCCGGGCAAGCACACGCTGGAGATTGTGCCGAACGGCGACGGGATTGTGCCCATCGCGGAGATTCGGGTACACCGGCCACCGTTGCAACAGACAGCACAATAACTCCGGGGCTGTTGTTCTGATACCGTGCCTGCCGTCAACGGGTGCTCCGCCTGGCGGCAGGCTGAACTGAATGAGTAGACAGCTTACGGAAAGGGAGGCGAATATGTCAACGATGCGTTGCAAAGTCACTCTCCTACTGCTGATTTCCTTATCCGCGGCAATCGCTGTTCCAGTATTGGCCTACGATCGTGTTGTCCAGGTGTACAATATTCCGAAACTGGCCAATATCACGATCGACGGCCAGGCCGACGACTGGCAGGACGATGGTTTTCAGGTCAACACGCTGCCCCTGATGGGATGCGGTATGCGCTCGGTGGACAATTTTGACGTACAATTGCGATTGGGCTGGAACGAGCGCGGCCTGCTGGCGCTGATCACCGTCAGGGATGACATCGGATACGAGCATGAACAAATCATCGCGATGTACCGCAATGACAGCGTCCAACTGTATCTGGCTGACAAGCGCGGCGGCGCGAATATGATCGCACCGACCATCGGCCCCGGGATGGACCCCCGCTTTCCCGATATCCGCGTTTCGACCACTGATTGCCGGAAGACCGAGGCATTGCGAAAGACACCGCCGGTGATTGAAGCTGCCCGTGAAAAAATTCCGGGGGGATACCGGATGGAAGTTTGCCTGCCGTGGGATAATCTCGGACTTGAGCCGAAATCGGGCATGGAGTGCGGCTTTAATCTGTATGTCAATGACTGCGATCAACGGTATGGCGACCTGAATGTTGCCTGGTGGTATCCGCAACCCTTTTCAATTTTGAACACCACCGCGATGCAGAGCTTGCGCCTTGCGGAAAAAGCAAGCGATCCGGTCGATGTCGCCGCCTGGATGGCTTATGCCTCCGATAAACCGGGGAACTTGCGCGTACAACTGGCGGCGCCGGCGCGATACGCCGGTAAGAAGGCAACGGTGCAGGCGCAAGGTCCGATCGGCGCCGGAACGTTTGAGCTGCGGGATGGGCGGGCGGTCGCAACGATTTATGTCCCCACGCGCACTCTGGCGCAACGGCCCAGGGATGTGCTGACCCGCATCCTGGTCGATAATATACAGGTCGGCACACTCGACCAGCAGATGCTGCTGCCGGAAGCCGGTTCGCTGCTGCCTTTCATCAAGCTGGGAGCGAAGATCCCGCGTACGATGCAATTACTGGCCACCAGCACGCCGGAGAAGCGCCACAAAGTGAGGATCCTGTTTTACGGGCAATCCATCACCGCGCAGTCATGGTGGTGGACCGTTGCACGCGAGTTGCGGGAGCGCTTCCCATACGCCGATATCACGGTGATGAATCCGGCTATCGGCGGATACCAGGTGCCCATGCTGCTGCGTACGGCAGAAGCTGACGTCTATCCGCAATATCCTGATCTGATTATTTTCGATGCCTACTACGGCTTCGAAGGCACCCTCGAACAGTTGGTGAAAAATATCCGCTCTCGCACTACGGCTGAAGTAATGCTCCAGACTCACCACCTTACCACGCATGGGATGACCCGCATTGCCGACAATTTGACGGTGCGAGAGCTGGCTGAAAAATACGGATGCGAGCTGATCGATGTCAGCGATCAGTGGACTGAGTTCATGTTCGCCAATGGCATCAACGGCAATGATCTGCTCACTGACGGACCGCACTTGAGCGAACCGGCACTTGAGTTGATGCCGCAGATTGTCAATCAACATTTCCAATATAATCCCGCTTTTAACAATCCCTGGTCGAGCACGGTTACTGCCGTCACTCCCAGGCCGGACAGAACAGGCCGCATCAAGCTGAACTTTGATGGTAATCGCGTTGATCTGGTCGCCGCAACGCCTGCCGCCGGCATGAAGCTCGGTTCAGCCCGTATTCTCATCGACGGCAAGCAGCCCCGGACATTCCCGGAGCTGTATACCGTCAGCCGCGTCGGCTCCAGTGATAAAAACTACTGGACCGTGCCGTTCATCTACCGTGTCTCCGCTGCGAAACCGCTCATTGCGGAAGAGTGGACGCTGCGCATCACGAAGACGCATACCGGAGTGAAGCTGGAAGACAACTTTCTCGAATTCGAAGTCGAGGGATCGAAGACCGGAAAAGATGGCACCGGGACTAACAAGTCGCGCTTTGTCTCCAACTCGGGACGTGTGGTGATCGAGCCGCAGGACTGGTATAGCTCGCAGTGCACCGAAGGTGTGGCATTCACCTGGAAAGCCATTCCGCAGTTCATCGATGTCTATCGCGCCCCTGCGATCCCCGATCCATCACGCGAATATATCACAACGTTGTTCCAGGGTCTGGCGCCGGGCAAGCACACGCTGGAGATCGTGCCGAACGGCGACGGAGCCATGCCCATCGCGGAGATTCGGGTGCACAGGCCGCCGCTGGCACAAAACGCGCCGTAACCGCGGCGTGCGACACTTCGAGAATTCAGGGAACGTATGGGGAGAATCTCGAGCCTTGTTCGAGTAGTATTGTGTATGCTGGCCGCCTGCTGTCTCCACGGCGTCGCTTTCGGCGCCGATTCCTCCGGCAGGCGGCCAAACTGGATACCTGCCATTAAACGCAACGCCAGGGAGCTTGCAGTGAAAATTTCTACCGGTCAAAAAGTGCCCGTCATTGCGAAGGCGGAATTGCTCGTGGCGGGTTCCAGCGTCGATGCCTGCTTCCTCGCGCTGCGCGCCGCCCGCGACGGTAAATCCGTGGTGCTCGTCTCCAGCGACACCTCGTTGCCGCGAGAGATCGCCATCGCGCTGCGGCCCTGGTTCACCAGGGAAAATCTCGACCGCTTGCCGGACGATGTCCGTGCGTATTTCACAGAGTGCATCGGCGTGGACAACCTGGAGAAATTAGCACCCGGTCAGACGTCCGCATTCGATATGATGAAAATCACCGGGGTAATGGAAGATCGGCTGCTGGACGCCGGGGTCAGGTTCTACTATGACCTTGATCCGTGCGGTGTGCGGCTGCAGAATCGGCGGATACATGATGTCATCTTCGGGTGTAAAGGCGGCCTGGTCGCGGTCGAAGCCGGCATGGTCATCGATTGCACGCCGGACGCGCGCATCGCGACCCTCTCCGGCGTTGAACTGGCCACGCGGGCGTCGGCGAAGCACGGGGTGATTGTCCGTTACAGCATGTATTGCCAGCACCTGCCCACCGAGTCCTCGGTTACGGTCCAGGGGATTCCGGAGCTTGTGGATCACCGTATCCTGGTGCACGGCGACTTTATTGAATTCAAAATGCGGCTGCCGTTCAGAGACAGGCCGTTCGATGAATCCAACTACGATCTGGAGGCCCGCCGCGTGGCGGCCGCTGCCGCGGTGAAGCTGAAGCAATCCGGCGAATGGAATACGACCTTCGCGCGAGGCGGCGACGTCCTCCTCGTCGATCCGATCCGGCGCATGGCGAGTCGGTCCGTCGACAAAAAACTCTCCCTTGCTGCCTGCCGGCCAATCAATATCGACAACCTGCTCGTCTGCAATACGGCAGTCGACGTTGATGACGCCACCGCCCGAACGCTGGTCGAGCCGTTGACCGGTTTTTCCTTTCTCAATATCGCCACGCCCATTCCCTGGCAGGACGCAATCGCCGGGGAAGCTCCTGACGCTTCGAGCGTGCGGCTATCAACCGCTGTGCCCGGAAAAGCTGCCGGCTCACCTTCGCAGCGCGCCCGGTTTACCGAGCTCTCCCCCATCTATCGCACGAACGATGATATTGCCATCGACGGGCTGTCGCTGCCGGTGATCGGCGATTGCGATGTGCTGGTCGTCGGGGCCGGTACCAGCGGCATGCCGGCCGCCATGACCGCCGCGCGGAGCGGCGCGGATACGGTGGTGATCGAGAAATACGGCGACGTGGGCGGCACGCATACGATTGGCGGCGTCTCCGAGTTCTGGTACGGCAGGAAAACGCGCTTTGTGGATGAAATCGAAGCGGCCACGCGCGACATGGCGGAGCGGGCCGGCATGCCGGAATGCATGGGCATGCTGGATATCCTGATGAACGCCGGCGCTAAACTCCTGCCGCACTGCCTGGCCGTCGGCGCCGTGCTGGACAACCGCACGGTCCGGGGGGTGGTGATCACCACGCCGAACGGACTGGCGGTCGTCACCGGAAAACGGATCATCGACGCCACCGGCGACGGCGATGTCGCCGTGCGCGCCGGCGCGCGGACGGAATACGGCGTTCGGCGCGATGCCATGACGCTGTGGTATTCGTTCGCCCAGTATGATGGCGCGATCCCGGAAGCCCGTCGGCATTTTGCCTATGTGGTGGACCCCCGCGATCCGTGCGACATGACCCGCGCGATCATCGAAGGCCGCCGGTTTCAGACGACGCGGTGGGACTGGAAAGGACAGGACCTTTTCCCCCAGTATTACCTGACGCCGCGCGAGACGCGCCGCATTAACGGCGGATACCGGGTGACGGCCGAGGATATCCTGGCGGAACGCCGCTTCAAGGATGTGATTACCGTGTGTTCGTCGCCCTTCGACATCAAGGGCATCTCCGACAGCGACCTGATGCTCAGCGGCTACGTGAGCTGGTCGGAGCCTTACCGGGTATTCGACGTGCAGATCCCCTACCGCGCCATCATCCCGGTCGATCTCGACAACATCCTGGTAGTCGGCAAGGCGTATTCCAGCAGCCATGACGCCATGTCGCTCGCGCGCATGCAGAAAGACATGATGGCCATGGGCGGCGCCGCGGGGGTGATCGCCGCCGGCAGCGCCCGCGGCAAGACACCGCTTCGAGACGTCGATATCGCTCCGGTGCAGCAGCGGCTGGTCGAACTCGGTATTTTGACCGACGCGGACCTGCAATCCATACAGGGCATCGGTCCAGGCGGCTTGCCGGAGCTTGGCGAACAGGCACTCCGGCAAATGGTGCAGCAGAATTTTTACGGGAAGAACGAGGACTTGAGCGCGCAGGTCAAGGTGTTTATCCGCCCGCAGGAGTCGCTTCCGCTGCTGCGGCAGGCGTTTGCCAACGCCGACGGTCCGGCGAAAGTCGAATATGCCCGCGCGCTGTGCTACCTCGGCGACACGAGCGGCGCGGACGTGCTGGTTGCGGAGATCGAGCGGCTCATCGCCGGGAAGCGACTGCCCGGTCTGACCCGGTTTCCACCGGATTTCACCCTCCCGCACCAACTGCCTGACGGCGGCTATGAGCCGGATCCGACATATTACCTCAATACGCTCTCCCGGCTTGGAGACAAGCGCATCATACCAATGATGACGGAAATCGCCCGGAAGGTCGATCCGGAACCCCATGTGCCGGGGCCGACATTCAGCTATATCTTCAGCCTGTGCTACGCGGCCGAACGCCTGGCCGATCCCGCCTGCCTGGAGGCGCTGCACATACTGGAGGCGCGACCGGGCGTGCTGGGAGATGCGGAACCGGACCGCGAAGCATCCCTGGCCTGGGTGCAAGCGGATGAAGCCGCAACCACACCACGACAGGGCGTGTCCTGGACATCAACCGCGGCATCCCTCGGCACAAAGGTGCTACGCATCGATTCGGGCACGGACCAGACCGCGGTGGGCGCCTGGGCGTTCGCAGTTGAAAAGGCCGGCGAGGTGAAATACCTGGCCTTGTGTTACGCGACGCCGCAGGATACCGTGAAAATACAACTGTCGCTGAACGGTACACCGCTTGCCGGGCAGATGCTGCGGCCGTCCGGCGGGTGGGGTGGTTCCGCCAATGAATGGTGCTGGGCGTATGCGCCCGTCAATAGCACACTGGAGCCGGGGAAACACGAGCTCGAGCTGACAATCACCGGCGGCAAGGTATTGGTGGATTGCCTGGCGGTGTTGCCGGGAAAACCCGGCGCCAGCCTTCGTCCCATGGGCACCGACCCGCGCCAGGTCGCCCTCGGCGCGCAGAGCATCCGGGACGACCGGTATGCCTACCTGGAGTTGTGCGTCGGGCGCGCCATGGCCCGCTGCGGCGCCCGCGAAGGGTATGCACTGCTGATCGCCTATCTGCAGGATATCCGCGGCTCGCTGGCCCGGAGCGCGCACGAGGAGCTTGTAAACCTGTCGGGGCAGGACTTTAGCTATGATACGGCGGCCTGGCGGAAATGGCTGGCAACCGCGAAGCATGCCCCCATCCCGTATCGACCGGACGCATATCACGGTGATGACTGACTCTCTCCCCGTGTGGAAAATCCGTAGCCGCGGGTCTTTACGCCCGCGGCTGGTAACCGTCACGCTCAGCGGCGGTGACGGCATCGTGCTGAAGCAGAGTCTGATGGATGGCCGGCCCACCGCGGACGCTGCCGCCTTCGCCAGCTTCAGCGTGCCGCTGGCGCCGCGCGAAGTGGTGCTGCTGCACATCGAACCGGTGAAACCGTGAGACAATGCGACGGCAGGATGGCCACAACAAGAATAACCTCGAATACAATGAAAGGAGATGATGATGGTTACACGCCTTCTCGGTATGAAAATGCATCTATACGGGCTGGCGGTTTGTCTGGCTGTCGCGACATCCGTGGCAAACGCTTCTTCCCCGAGTTACTACTGCTACAGGACCAACAAGCCGATCGCCATCGACGGCATGCTGGACGAGCAGGCGTGGAAAGCGGTTCCCGGTATTGCATTTTACGATTCGATGCTGGGAACTCCGCCGGCCGGCCGGTCCGTGGCGAAAATGCTGTGGAATAACCAATACCTGTATATCGGCTTCGAACTTGGAGATGAAGACACGGACGCCGCCTCCCGGGGCGCCGACGCCAATGGGCCGGCGATGAGCCGCGACCAGTTCGTCAAGGTGCTGATCGATCCCGATTCCGACGGCCAGAACTACCAGGAGTTCCGAATCAGCCCTCTTCACGACGTCTCCCAGCGATGGTTCGCCCGGCAAGGGACGGACCAGGCCAGGGGCGACCAGGATGCGGTGCCCGCGGTTGTTCACACCGATTGGATCTGCAAAGGACTGAAGAGCGCCGTGCATGCGGGTGGAACGCGGGGCAAGGCGGGAGACGCCGGCGCGGACTGGTCCGTAGAGATTGCCGTTCCCTGGACATCCCTGAAGCGTTTCAGCAAAGGCGCGTGCCCTCCGGCGGCCGGGAACGTCTGGCGGGCGCACCTGAGCCGCATCCGCAGCAAAGGGACGGACGCGGATCCTGTGCGCTGGACCTGGCCGGTGATGGGGACGGCGGATGACGGCCTACCGGAGCAATGGGGATATGTGATCTTCTCCGGCGACCCGGCCGTCAGGAAGGCAGCGCCGCCCCTGCCTTCGCCCGGCGCGGAGCCGTTCGATTTGAAGCTTGTGTGGGTGTGGTCGCTCGAGAACAAGCCGACGGCTGAGATCGCCGGGCTTGCCAGGTCGCTGGGGTGCAATGCGCTGGGATGGATGCTGCCGGACAGGACGGACCTTGTCGACGAATGCCACAAGGCCGGAATGAAAGTCTTCGGGGTCGTGTATTTCCCCTCCGATCCAACCGACAAGCAGTTCGGCCAGGTGCTCCTCCCCGGCGAGGAGGAATGGGCGCGGAAGCTGCAGGAAGGCCCATTGAAGGGACTGGGGCAGGGCGGCGGAGAGCCGGTCATCGGCGGTGAAATTGAGAACCAGGAGTTCTGGTGCCTGGACAGACCGGAAGCGATGGAGTATGCCAAACGGCGCATCGACCAGTTCATCGCCGGCGGGTACGACGGCATTGCCTTCGACTCCATCGGCTATAAGAACGGCTACGCATGCTTCTGTCCCGTTTCCGTGGCCAGGCAGGAGGCGTATGCCGCGGCGCACCCCGGATTGTCCAGGCGGCAGGCGCTCTACCAGTATTCCGGGCAATGCCTCGTGACGTTTCTCACCGCGCTTGACGAGTATGCCAGGGCGCGCAAGCCGGGCATCACGACGACCTGCCATATCTGGCCGGACTTCGCCCCCGATCCCCTGTATGGGAACAAGATCCCGGTCGATTACTGCGGGCAGACAGTGACGTGGTTCTTCCCGCCGATCTGGGCAGATGACAAAATCGAACGCTACATCTACGAGATCGGAACGAACGGCGGCCGTTATCACCGCGGAAGCCAGGGCGCGCCCTTCCTGGGCCTCTGGTACCCCTCGGGCAAACGTCCGCCGGAACAGGTTACGGAATTCATTCGCCTCGTGAAGAAGTCCGGCGCGCGGGGCATACACCTTTGCGAGTTGAGTTCCATCCTTTCGGATCCGGCAGTCGCGCAGGCCGTCAGCGAGGAACTGGGCGGAAATGTCCCGGGGAAGTAAGAACGAGCGATATTCGTGCCATGGATTGGCAGGCGATGATTTCGCGAATAGGGACGCGCACACTCCGGCTCGTCACCCAGGAAAACAGGACGAAGAGGAAGGCATCGCCAGGATCGGCGGAATTTACGTATCAAGCAGAAAAGAGAACAGGGCCGGCACGATTATAAGGTCGGGAACCGGCACATTGCCGTAGCCGGCAATGCAGATTCACACGCGGAGGTATTACATGCAGGTATGTCGTGAAACGAAAATCGGGGGTCGATTTTCGTGCTGGGTATTTGTTGTTTCCCTTGTCGTCGGCCTTCTCATAGCCGGCTCGCCCGTCCTGGCGGCGACCAATATTTGGCGGGGCGGCGCGGCAGCGGGTCCGACGAATTGGGACAGCGCGGAAAACTGGTCAACCGGGAAGGCGCCGGCCGCCGGCGACGGTCAGGACATTTCCATTCCCGGCGGAGTGACGGCCTATCCCACACTGGAACAGGACGCCGCGGTGGGCGGCGGCCTGGCCATGGCAGCCGGATCCTCGCTGTCCCTGAACAGCCACAACCTGACAGTGGCCGGAGACCTGAAGCTTGCCGGCGGCAGCATGGACGTCACCAAGGCCACGCTGACAGTCGGCGGTTCGCTGATCGCCGCCGGCGCCAAATCCGTAAACATGCGGACCGACAAGGACTCGACCATCATCTTCACTTCGTCCCGACCGGCCACGTTGGACACAGGCGGGTCGAGCGCCTCGCCCCTGGACGGGCTGGCCCTGCAGAACATTGTGGTGGACAAACCCGGGGGGAGCCTGCTGCTCAGCAACCGCATTGTGGTAGTGAACGGCACGTTGAAGGTCAAGAACGGCCGGTTGGAGCCCCGAGACGGCGGCGCGGTCTGGATGGGAGTCGCGCAGGCCGGCGGGAAGGTTCTTGACGTGGCGCTGGCCATCACGAGCGTCATCACCCCGGAGATGACGCCCGATGTGACAGCCACAGCCGTGGATGCCAAGAATCGCTCCCTGGTCGTCGAGCATCCCGCGATCGGCCCCGCCCTGCCGAATACCACCAGGCTGACCAATATCGACCGCTTTGCCGCCATCCGCAGCGTCCCCTATACCGCCATGGTCCGCTGCCTGGTGGATCCGGACCCGAACCTGCGGACCATGGTCATGCCTGAACAGGGCGCGCCTTACAAAGGCAACCGCTACGAGTTCCATTTTACCCAGCCTCATTCCATCGCCCGCATCCGCTGGGCGAACGTGAACGGACCCTGGGCGCTGCTGGCCGACACCACGGGGAACGGCCATTATGACCGCCTGCTCCGCATGGATCTGCAAGGGACGCTGTCCAATCCCGGCGGCGTGTGGCGCGGCCGGGCCTGGGCAACCAATAACTTCTGGCCGCCGGTCAAGGCCTACGGCATCGCGATCGTCAATCCCTCCAAAACGATGGATATCTACGATTTTCAGATCCTGTGCCCGGCCGGCAAAGTCGCGGTGGGGACGGACCCCAAGCTCGCGCCGGGCGTGGCGGAACTGCAGGGTGGAGCCGTCCTGCCGCTGCCCGTGCCCACGCCCGCGCAGCAATTTTTCCAGGGCTTCCACATCGAGCCCTGGATTTTCAATGCCAATGGCTGGGTGACGATGGACAAAGCCAGGCGGCCGCCGCTGACGGAATACAAGCCGTTCGTCGATTTCATCGCCCAGATGAAAAAGTATCACGCCAACACACTCAACATGTGGCCACCCAAGACCTTCGGCCCCGCGCGCGGCAAAGGTACCTATGAGCTGGATCTGCTCTGGCCGAGCCAATACGACAAGTGGTCGATTTCCGAGGACGCGCTGAAAGAGATCGCCGATGCCTTCCGCGCCAACGGCATCCGGCTCTTCACGATGGACCGGGTCGTTTATCCGAAGCCCCTCGAGGAATTCCCAAAGACGGACACCCGCGACGAACCGGCGCCCTACATCTCGCGCGCCAGCCGCGAATTCCTGAAGGGATTCGTGCTCGAGCAGGTGAAGCAAGGGGTTGACGGCGTGGGCATCGGCTATGACGAGCAGCAGGGGGTTCATGTCAATCCCGCCAATGCGGACGACGTCACGAAGCAGGCGTTCCGCGCCCGCTTCGGCATCGACCCGCCGACGGGGATTGAAGACAGCGCCGCCTACCGCCGATGGGTGCTCTTCGGTTATGAGCAGTTCGCCTCCTATCTGGGCGACGCAGCCGCCGCCGCCAAAGCCGCCAACCCGAAGATTTTGACCGAAAGCCCCGTGCACGTCTGCCTGGGCAACCTGTGGAACCGCCGCATCGACGTGGCGATTGCCGAGGACATCGTGGGCCACATGGCGGACATCGACTTTGTGCGGGCGTACTCGTATGAGGACAACGCCAACCTCTACCACTACATCGCCGCCACCATGGCAGAGCGCATGGCCGGCGCCAATCCGGGCAAGGGTCCCGGCATGGGTTCGAAAACACTCCTCAACGCGCCGTGGGCCGACGACCCGAACACCGCTCCCGGCTATTTTCTCGAAGATACCCCCGAATCCATGTACGGGCCTCCGCTCTCCGCGATCATGCACGGCGGCGGATTGCCGCTGTACTGGCGCTACGACCACATCAATTATGGCGGGTATGACAAGTATGTGGAACAGGCCTATGCCATGCTGGATACGATGGCGGCCTGGGGGGCGAAGGACGCGCAGGTGCCGGGCCGGATCGTGGTGTTGAAGTCGCGAGCCTCGGAAGACTGGTGGCAGGTGCGGCAGCGCTATAATCCCGCGGGCAATCCGCTGGATCAGACCCGCGGCTTTCTCTACGAGAAATGGCTGATGGAATTCCTTCTCTCCCGCGGCTACCCGTTCCGGACCTATTACCTGGATCAGCCGAAGGATTTCACGCAGGACATCGCGAAGGCGAACCTGATCATTCTCCCCTTTGCGTACAGCGTGAGCGATGAAGCGGTTGCGGCGATCGAGAATGCCGTGCAGCACGGCGCCAAACTGCTCCTCTTCGATCGCCAGGGTGAAACCGACGAAATGGGCGATCTCCGCCGGCAGCCGGCGTTCACCGGCCTGGTGACATCCGGCAAGGCCGTCTTCATCGGCGACGACATGACGGCGATCGGACAGTACCCCGCGACCCAGGATAAGACGCGCGCGCTGGTCGATCGTCTGCTTGGCAACAATAAGCCGATCTACTTTCAGCCTTACGGGAACGACGTGGAATTCGCCTGCCTGGAGCGCGGCGATCGGGAGAAGTTCCTGTTGCTTAACAACTATACCGACCGGAATGTGACGGTCGATGCCGGCGTGAATATGCCGGCAGGCCAGTATCAGGTGATGCAGCGCGACCTGACCGAGGTTCGGCAGGCCATCCTGCGTGGCCGCGATGCGGTTACCGCCGCCGATCTCGCGAAGTTCCGCGTGTCGCTGGCGCCCTGGGAAGTGAAGGTGCTATACATTCGGCCGAACCAATAGGAATACAAGGACATGTTATCTGAGGTAATTACACAACCGGTCCTTCCAGGCGTAGCGATCGGTTGTGTAATTACCTCGTGATGTATTTCCTGGAAATACGCCTGGATGATTCACGAACCGCCTGTAACCGCATCCCCTGATGGGTGCGCGTGCGGTTCTGGTAGTATCGCAATCGATAGAGGCATCACATGGGCATAACGGTAAAGGTGGTTCCCCACCAGGGCAGGACGGCGATTGCCGTGGACGGGCAGGTGATTCCCGGTATGTCGTATTTCACCTATATGCTGCATTCCGGCGAATTCAAGCGCAACGTGCTGCAGGAGATGGTGGAATCCGGCACGAAGATTTACTTTGCGCTGTGGCAGACCTGGCGCCCGCGCAACCGGGCGGTGCCCTGGGCGGAGGACGGCGCCCTCGATCTCGCCCCGCTGGATGAATACATGGCGGCCATCGCCAATTTCAGCGCGGACGTGTGGTTCATCCCGCGACTGTATTTTTCGACGCCGGATTGGTGGGCCAGGCGCTACCCGCGGGAACTGACGCGCTATGCCGATGGGGAAATCACCGCGAACCAGGTGAACGGCGAGGACGACCTCGGCATGGCATCCATGGCTTCGCGCCAGTGGCGGGACGACTGCGCGGCGGTGCTGCGGCGGATCATCCGTCACGTGGAAGACGGACCATACGGTGATCGCGTGCTGGGCTATATGATCAATTCCGCCGGGACGGAGGAATGGGTCTACTGGGGCGCGCAGCAGGGGCGATTGCCGGATTATAGCCCGGTCGCACAGGAGGCGTTCCGCCAGTGGCTGCGGGAGAAATATGGCGATGAAGGCACGCTGGCGAATGCCTGGAACACGCCGGGTCTGACCTTCGCGGATGTGCAGGCGCCGTCCGAAGCGGAACGGCGCCGTTGCAATCCTCTGCAGGTGCGCGACCCGCAGGTGGACCGCCCGTCGATCGATTTCGAGATTTTCCTGTCCGACCTGTGCGCGGACAACCTGCTGGAATGGTGCCGCGCGGCGAAGGAGGAAACGGGCGGCAACCGGCTGACCGGCGCCTTTTACGGCTACCTGCTCTGGCAATCGGGTTTCGCCAGCAGCGTGGTCAATAATGGGCACCTGGCGCTGCAGAAACTGCTCAAGGCGCCGGAGATCGATTTCGTCACCGGCATTACCAGTTACGACAATCGCGAACTCGGCGGACCGGGCAGCTTCATGCTGCCGGTGGAAAGCGTGCAGGCGGCAGGCAAGCTCGTGCTCAACGAGGTGGATGTGCGCACGCACCTGACGTATGGAAGTCAGCACAATCCGGGAGATACGAAGGTGCCGTCGAATGCCGCAGATTCGGTCGCCGTCTATCGGCGGGAATTCGCCCACCACCTCATCCACGGCGCGGCGTGGTGGAACTTCGACATGGGCGGCGGCTGGTATTCCTGCCCGGAGATGCAGGAGGATTTCCGCCGCCAGAGCGCCATCGCGCAGGACGCCCTGGCGTGGGATATGTCCTCCGTGTCGGAGGTGGCCGGCATCATTAGCGGCGAAGGCCTGGCCTACGGGCGCTTCTACACCATGCAGGACGCGCTGATCCAGCGTGAGTGGGCCGATCTGCACTGCGATCACTGCACCGCTCCCCTGTATTCGGCGGGGGCGCCGATCGACTGGCTGATGACCGACGACCTGGGACGCGAAGCGATGAAGCGCTACCGGGTGCTGTACCTGTATACGCCCGCGTATTTGAGCGAACAGCAGCGGCGCTGGCTGGACGCGCTGAAGGGCGACGGCCGCACGCTCGTCTTCATCGGTCACCCCGGCCTGCTCACCGACCGCCGGCGGTCCGTGGAGGACGTGGAAAGCGCGACCGGTATCCGCTTCCGCCTGCATGAGACGCGGGAGCCTTTGCACATCGACGTCCGCGACTACACGCATCCGATCACGCAGGAATGCGAGGCGGCCGTCACGCTGGGCACCGGCGCTGTGATCGGGCCCTGCCTGGAAGTGGCTGACCCTGACGCCCGGGTACTCGGTGTTTGGCGGCAATCGGGCCTGCCCGCCTTTGCCGTCAAGGATTTCGGCAGTTGGCGCTCGGTCTTCTGCGCCTCGCCGATCAATGACAGCCGGGTGTTCCGGGGTCTTGTCCATCATGCCGGCTGCCATCTCTGGGTCGAGCCGGGACGCATCTGCTTCGCCAACCGCAGCCTGCTGGCGGTGCATTTTCTGAACTTCTCGCAGCCGATTCGCATCCATCTGCCCGCGCCGATGGATGTCACCGACCTGTTCAGCGGCGAGGAAGTGGCGAAAAACGCCCGCCATTTCCTCATCCAGCGCACGCGCCGAAATGTGACCCTGCTGTATCGATTACAGGCAAAGTAATCACTCTCTGTGGAGGCAGACCATGAATTCCTATACGCTCGCGCCGCGTGAACTGCCCCTGGACGACGCCTGGGATGTAATCGTGGTCGGCGGTGGACCGGCCGGCTGCGCGGCGGCGGCCGCCGCCGCGCGCGAAGGCGCCCGCACGCTGCTGCTGGAAGCCACCGGCTGCCTGGGCGGCATGGGCACCGCGGGGCTGGTGCCCTACTGGATGACCTGGGGCGACGGCAAGAAGCCGGTCATCCGCGGGCTGGCTGAGCGCGTCTATACCGCCTGTCTCAACGGTATGCCGCACGCCAGCAAACAGGAGCATAGCGGGCCGATCGATGCCGAGCTGCTCAAGCGCATTTATGACGATCTGGTCACCGAAGCCGGCGCGCGGGTACTCTTCAACACTCAGCTTGCTGCCGTTGACGCGCAGAATGGCCAGGTCGATGTGATTATCGCCGCCAACAAGGCCGGAATGACCGCCTACCGCGCGAAAACTTACGTCGATTGCACCGGCGACGCCGATCTGGCGGCCTGGGCGGGCGCGCCTTTCGTACAGGGTGATCCGGCAACCGGGGAGCTGATGCCCGTCACGCACTGCTTTGTGCTCACCAATGTTGACGATTATGCCTATACGTATGGCCGCCGGCTGTGGCCGGATGTGATTACCGCCATCGTCAACTCCGGCAAATATCCGGAGATCGCCAGCCGGCATTCCTGCAACGATCCCGTCGGACCGGGCACCATCGGCTTCAATGCCGGCCATCAATGGGACGTGGACAATACCCGCCCGGAAACCGCCTCCGCCGCGCTCATCCAGGGGCGGAAGATCGCGAAGGCGTACCGGGACGCGCTGGCCGAATACCTGCCTGCCGCCTTCGCCAATGCCTTCCTGGTCAACACCGCCTCGCTGCTGGGCATACGCGAAGGCAGGCGCATTATCGGCGACTATTGCCTGACCACCGAGGACTATTTCGCACGGCGATCATTTAACGATGAGATCTGCCGCAACCATTACCCCATCGACATCCACACCGCCAAGCATGAGGTGGCGGCGGACAAACAGGGGCAATTCTCCGTGATGGACCGTTACGAGCATTTCAGGCCCGGCGAATCGCACGGCATCCCCTACCGCTGCCTCTGCCCGCGGGGGCTCCGCAACGTGCTGGTCGCGGGCCGCTCCGTTTCCTGCGAGCGCCCGGTACAGGCCGCCATCCGCATCATGCCCGTCTGCCTGGGCATGGGCGAAGCGGCCGGCCTGGCTGCCGCCCTGGCCGCCCGCGAAACGACCGATGTGCATTCCGTGGATACCGCTCATCTCCGCCTTCGCTTGCGCGAGGAAGGCGCCTACCTGCCGGAAGCGATGCCGGCGCTGGAAGGGTAATCATAATGCTAAAAGCCGGCCTGTTATCGAGTCGTGAACGCGTGTTGCTGGCCCTCCAGCATCGGGAAACGGACCGCATCCCCCTGGCCATGGTCTGCTCGGGGATCAACAAGCCGGCGCGCAGCGCGTATGACGCCTATCTCCAGCGTGAATGCGGCTGCAGCCTGGAAACATATCTGGACGCCATCCTGGATATCCGCAGCGTGGACCCCCGGTATATCGGACCGGCACTCATGCCGGATGAAGACATCTGGGGAGTGCGGCGGCGTCCCATCCAGGCCGGCGCCGGAGTTTATGATGAGATCGCGCATTACCCGTTGGCCGGCGCAACGACCGCGGGCGATATCGCGAATCATCGCTGGCCCAGCACGGCCTGGTTCGACTACGCTGTGATCTCGGAGCGCATCCAGGCCGCCAACCGGGACGGCGACCATTGCATCATGGTGGCGAACGGCAATATCTTCGAAACCACCTGGTACATGCGCGGGTTCGAGCAGGTTTTCCTGGATATGCTGACCGCGCCGGAGTTGATGCACGAGATCATGGAGCGCGTGACGCAATTCTACCTGGCGCATTTTTCCCGCATCCTCGCGGCGGCCCGCGGCGGGGTGGACCTGGTCTTCACCGCCGACGATATCGCCGGGCAGCGCGGCTTGCTCATGTCGCCGGCGATGTGGGAAACGTTCATCAAACCTTATCACCAGCGGCTGAACGCCGTCATCCATTCCTACGGGGCGAAAGTCATTTATCATACCGACGGCGGCATGATGGAAGCCGCCGGCGGGCTGGTCGACATGGGCATCGATGTGCTGCAGGCGCTGCAGTTCGATGCCGACGGCATGGATCCGGCGGCGCTGAAGTCGCAATATGGCGAGAAGTTGTGTTTCCAGGGTGGCGTCAGCGTGCAGCATACCCTCCCCTTCGGCACGCCGGACGACGTGCGCGCGGAGGTGGAACACCTGATTACCGTGCTGGGCCGGGAGGGTGGCTACATCCTCGGCCCCTCGCATGCCATTCAGGCGGGCACCCCGGTGGCAAATATCCATACCCTCTGGGAGACTGCCCTGACATTCTATCCGTTTTAATTACCGCAAACCCGGAGAGAAAATTACAATGCAATTCACCACCATCAATCACGAGCGGCGCACCATTTATCATTCACCGCAAACACCGGGCTTCACCTGCTGGGTGGGGCTCTGGATGATGCCGGATCGGAGCGTGATGCTCCAGTTTGCACAGGCCACGGGACCGACGGCGGGCTGGAGGCCGCGAGCGGCTGCGCGCGTCCGCGACTGTTATTCTGTTCCGAACGACGGCTATGACATGACCGGCCTCGCGCAGGAGAATGTCTATCTGCGCTCGGTCGATCATGGCCGAAGCTGGACCCGCGTGAGCAGCGATCCGTTCGCCTCTGTTGGCAATGGCTGCGTCAACGGGGGAACGGCGATCGATCATGGTCACGTCTTACGCTCGGTATGGGGGCAATGCCTGCCCTTTTGGGACGTCCCGCAGAACGGCTACCTCCAGCGGTCAACCGACGGCGCGCGGACCTGGAGCCCGCCGGAGCCGCTATGCGCGGACGATCGGATGCTGGCCTGGCCGAAGCGTCTGCGCATGCTATCGGACGGCAG
>Ga0172368_10002227_pt1 | contig 25064 bp, 16 predicted proteins | sample Lak11m_FD_114540 | JGI IMG/M metagenome (GOLD analysis project Ga0172368, IMG submission 114540) | Freshwater microbial communities from Kabuno Bay, South-Kivu, Congo - kab_022012_11m | ecosystem: Environmental > Aquatic > Freshwater > Lake | place: Democratic Republic of the Congo: South-Kivu...
AAGACGAGAAATTCCAAATACATCGTTTCTCAACGGTTTGGATTTCAACCGTTGCCGAACTTATCAATCGGTGTGGGGCAGCAGTTGATATACGCAAATCGTCCGGTGGAATTAGCTTATCTGACTCCATTCATCTTTTTAGAGTCCGCACAACGATCGCTGAATGATCTGGATAACGGATTTCTCAACTTTGATGTTAGATATCGCCCCCAAAATGGAATCGAACTGAACGGAACACTTACACTTGATGACTTGAATTTTGAATTTCTTAAAAAGGGGAAATGGAACTCAGCCGGGAACAGGTTAGCGTGGCAAACCGGATTCACAATCTCAAACCCGATTCTTCCCGAGCAATTTGTGGTTATGGGAGATTATATGCAGATAAGACCATACACGTATACACATCCTAACGGTGGTGAATCGCTGACCTATACAAATAATGGTTTTCCTTTAGGTGTAAGTCTCCAACCCAATTCAGCAATGATCACGTTAAAAGGTATCTACGAAATTTCACCTAAACTTGCGTTAAGTCTGCAATACAAGAATATAAAACACGGAGATAATGTTGTAGATGCAAATGGAACTGTGGTAACAAATGTCGGTGGCGATGTGTTAACAAGTTACCGTAAATATTTTGCTTCTGATGGGCCGAATGTTTCTTTGTTTGATGGAGTAGTGACTACATCTCAGCTGTATCAATTTACCCTGCAGTATTTGCTCTCTTATAATCTAAATCTTCTGGGGGATTTGAGTTACCTACAAAACAAAAGTGATACAAAAGAAAAGACCTCGCTCTCAATTTTTGTTCAGTTGAATTATAACTTTTTCTGAGAAAAGGGGAGTTTTTAGCCTTGTATCTGAACAAGACAATTTAAAAATTATAGTCAAAAAATTAACATTATATGAAAATACTCTTCAGTCTTTTATTCTGCGGGATCATATTTGCTCAATCAACGCGGGTTATTCAATCAACAAATGAATCAGTTACGGTTGAATTCGATTTTCGCGGGAAATACACACTTATTGATACACTCGTGGATGGAATAAAATATCAAAAAGTTAAAGGGAATAATTTAATTTCCGAAGGAGATGGAATACCAAGCTTACCCTATCAATATATTCAACTTGGGATTCAGAAGGGGATGGCAATATCATACGAAATTCTTGATGATCAAAAAAGTATTCTAAAGAATAAATTTTTAATCCCCGAAAAAAAACAAATTATTAAAGAAAATGTTTCATTTAAACAATCATACTATCAAAGCAATGAATTTGTCCCTATAAACCCAGTTCTTATTCTCCCTACGTTTCAATTTCGGTTGGCTACAATTCAACCAATCAAAATCGCCCCAATTCAATTCAATCCTAACACAAGAGAAATTATTTTGCACAATAAAATGACGGTTAAGTTTCTTTTGGGTCGTTCAACCGGGCAATTGAATGCATCAAGGTTTGCTGACGGAATGACGGATGATTACCTCAAAACGAATGTGATTAACTACGATGTTTCGAAAAATTGGGTTTCCTCAAGAACCTCACTTAAGAAAAAATCCAGCAATTATTGGTATAACCCGAAGTTGACATGGGTAAAATTGTTTCTGAAGAATGAGGGAGTTTATAAAGTCACTTATGCAGAACTGTTTGACAAATATCCGACAGAGATTCAAAATATCGATATCAACAAACTACGTTTATTCAATGATGGAAATGAGCTTCCACTGGAAATATTTGATGATGGTGATGGTATCTTTAATCATAACGATTATTTTAGATTTATCGGTGGCCCACCATCGCCCTCTCCATATTGTACTCTAAATATCTATAGCACAACAAATGTTTATTGGCTTTCGACGAACGATGCAACAGATGGACTTCGTTATGCTTCGATTGATGGTTATCAGGATGGTTGGAATAATACTTTTCAACAAAGTCTCGCTACGCTTCACTATGAAAAGGATTCGATATACGAGCATCTTGGTTTGGCGCCTGATGGGAAAAGAGATTATTGGTTTTGGGGGAGAGTGAGTGGTATTAACGGACAACAAACAGAAGTTTTTGCAGCTCCATTCCCTGCATTACCCGAGTACTTTTCTGATTCGTCTTTTTTTAATCTAAGAGTAAATTTACACGGGATAACTGCTCCAAATCCAAATCCAGATCATCGAGCAAAAATTTATTTAACAAGTCAAGTGATTGATTCTATCGATTGGGATGGACAAACTCAGGTTACTTTTTCTAAAAGACTTGATAACCGGGTAATTGGAATATTTCCCGAAAATAATTTGCAAGTTACAACCGATGGATCATTGGTGCGAAATTTAGTCTATCCTGATCAATCGTTATCTGATGATATTCGAGTGAACTGGTTTGAATTCGATTATTGGAGAGAAAACAGGGTGAATGGGACTTATTATCATTTTAAATCTTCACCCCAGATGTTTGGGAAAACACGGTTTAGTATATGGAATTGGTATGCTGACGATCTTGAGGTACTGATTCCCAAAAGGAATGAGGTCCTGAAAAATTGTAACATCACACAAAATATATATAAAGAAGTTTTATTTGTTGATAGCGCTTCTACACACACAGATTATTACTGTACGAGTTTATCCAATTTTTTAACAATTGACTCTTCGGAGGTCGATGCCCCGTCGGATTTGCGAAATCCAGACCAAAAAGTTGATTATTTAATTATTACTCACAAGGATTTTCTTTCTGTTGCGGAAAAGTTAAAAAATTTTAGAGAGCTTAACTTCCCCGACACCACAATCGGAGTTCCTAACATTCAGGTTGTAAAAATTGATGATATTTATGATGAATTTTCATATGGGTTGCTTAGTCCGTTTGCCATAAGGGATTACCTAAAGTATGCGTTTGAAAACTACGCCGGAAAACCGGTTTCCTATGTAGTTCTCATTGGCGATTTGAATTCTGATTATCGGTATATACAACCGAACGGTCGAAAGAATTTTATTCCTTCGATGCCATATCATTCTTTGACCTATGGTTTAGCAGCTAGTGATAACATGTTTACCGCAATTCTCGGTGATGATGTCGTACCAGATATTTCAATAGGAAGATTGTCATGTGAAACGCTTGAGGAGGCAAACATTTTATTTGATAAAATAAAAAATTATCCAAGTGATGCGGGAAAAATTTGGAAGCAGAATACATTATTGGTATCGTCAGGTCAAAATTATGACGATGAGATTTTTTTCGGATTTAACGAACAGAGCAATAACTTAGAAAAAAACTTTATCAAACCGAACGGTTTCAGTACAAAAAAAATATTTCGTTATCCAAAAGGTGAAGATCAAATTCCGTTTCAAGGAGATGGACCTGATATCAGAAAAGCAATTGACAGCGGGTCAGTGATTATGAATTACTATGGCCATGGTGGAGGATATCAATGGGATTTAGTATTTCTTAATGATGATATTTATATGCTTAATAATGGAGGAAGACTTCCTTTTATTTCTAGCGTTACATGTTATACTGCCCATTTTGATAATCAGAACGTATTCGGTGAACAATTTGTTAAGGTGCCCGGAAAAGGGGCAATTGGTTTCTGGGGGAGTTCGGGATTAACGATTTTCGATGCGGGTGTTTGGTTGAACAATAGATTTTTTACAGAAGTATTCCAAAATCGCAATCAAATTGTTGGCAAAGCAATTCAATTTGCTAAGAATGCTAATTATAATTCGGGAACTTTTGCTGATGAAATTGCGCTTGCAACTTACTTGGGTGACCCCGCACTCGAATTAGCTCTACCGAAGTTTCAAGACTACGCTGTTTCTGAAAAAAATATTGCCATTGACAAGAAGTTTCCGCTCATAGGCAAAACAGTAGCAGTGAGTGCCAAATTCGATAATCTTGGTAGAGGCGAATCAAATGACTCGGTTTTAGTGCAGCTATTATTGGATGGGCCCGAAGGGCAAATTCTTATAAACGAAAAACACATACCTGTTTTTGCTCTTGCTGATTCAGTTACTTTTAATTGGACACCAGAAGTTGCGGGGACAAATCAATTGGTGATAAAAATTAATAGTGATAAACACATCTTTGAAAATGACTATTCGGACAATACATGTACAAAATCATTCTTTGTTTATAAAACAAATGAGCCAAATATTGTATCTCCACCCAATGGATTTGTTTCTAACACTTCAAAGATTGAATTTTTAATTGCCGATATAGGGGAATTTATTGATAAACATTTGCTGTATGAAGTTCAAATTGATACCTCGCTTTCTTTTGTAACTCCCCTTCAATCGCTAAAGAACTTGGTCCCTGAGAATGGCTATCTACGGGTTAATTCGACAAATCTTGATTCGGGGTTTTACTTTTGGAGAACTCGAAGCAGAGAAGGAAATGATTCGAGCAGTTGGAGTACGGCAAGAACTTTTTCTGTTACTCAATCGACTACTGGAGAGATTCTTTTCCAAAAAAAACAACTCAAACTTTTTGGGCTATCAAATGTCTTTTATAATGATTCGTCTGGTGGATTAAATCTGAATACATCCTTTCTTCCTCCAAAGCCGAATAACGCTACTTTTGTGAGCAAATTTTTGCCTTCTTTGCCAAATACTATTACCAATTTAACTGCCTTAGCGACCGATGGAAAGTTCTTGTATGCAGGATCTTTGGCTTATTACAATAATGGCGAACCATCAAAAATTTACAAAATAGGACTCGGCGGAGAAACTGTACAAGGGCAAAATTATGGTGAGGTCTCATCAATTCCCGTACTTCTGAAACATTCAATGATTTATTTTCAAAACAGTTTATTTATTGCGTCTGGTTTATCACATTCGTTAATTGACCTAAATTTAACGACACAAGATACACTGTCGATTCAGCTTGCAGATGGATTGCTGAATGATAATTCGGTGGAAGCAGATGGGGGGATATACTTAAGTACTGATGGTAAATATGTCTACAATTTAGGAATTCAAGATTCATTAGGAAATAAAAAATATAAGCTTAGATTCTTCGACCCCAATAAAAATTGGTCTAAAGTGAAACCCGACATGGAATTATCTGGCACAAGTTATACTTATTTCAGTAGTTTTTTCATTGTCGATAATTACTTGTATACTACTGAATATGCGGATGCAAATTATATGCGGAGATACAATTTAAATGATGGAAATTTTGAAGAAGAATGGATGGCTTTTACTCCTTTCAAAGGGTACTATTGTTGGGTATACGATAAACCTAATAACTTTGTCTATACGGTAAACAAACCGGGACAAGATCCAACTGTAACGAGATTCAAAGGAAAATTCAAGAATTCAACCGGGAGTTTTATCTCAGCAGAATTGGGACCCGCTAAAAAATGGAAGAGTTTGAGCTATGTACTTGATAAACTTGTTGCTGCTTCAAATTCATCAGTGAAGCTGGAAAAATTGAATAATGAGACCCACAAATGGGAGCTACTCTTAGACAATGCACCACCTTTCACGAGGTTAGATACACTCTTAATCCCAAGGAATTCTTTATTAAGATTAAATGTGGATTTGAAAGATACTTCAACGGTTTTCTCACAAGTGTTTAATTTTACGCAACTCTCTTGTGATTATACTTTGCCGACAGAACTGACAGTCTCTAAAAACAGTTTAATCATCACCCCCGATTCCTTACTTCAAGGTTTTCCTATAACAGTTAGACTCTCGGCGACAAATATTAGTTCTACACCATCGGATTCTTTTCTCGTAGAATGCTATCTTGATGATTCTACACTTCCATTTTACTCTACTAAGACGGCGCTAAAAGTGGATTCTTCAGTTTCCTTTACAACAGCATTTCAAAGTGACAAAATTGGAGACATCCACTCTTTTAAATTAAAAATTATTCCTAATGAATCAGAACAATTTTCATTTAACAACTTTCTTGAAAAACCTTTTTACGTTGCGTATGATACCGTACGACCAGCTGTGAAAGTTTTAATAGACGGGAAAGAGATTATTGATGGAGATATTGTTTCGCGTAGTCCGTTGTTTGAGGTTTCTTTAACAGATAATTCCCCTCTGCCTATTCCGAAAACAAATTTTTCAATCGCGGCTGACGATGTTCCTGTGGATGTTGAAACGCTGCCGGATTCGATTGTTCCGTATCCAAATAATGAAACCGTATTGAAATGGAAATCATCTCCACTTAAAGAAGGGATGCATACGCTTGGTGTCTTTGCGAAAGATTCCTCAGGAAACTATTTTGCTTCTTCGGTAAAGCGGACGACCTTCTACGTCTATGAGACGAATGATTTAAAAAATGTTTACAATTATCCTAATCCGTTTCGCTCACAAACTCATTTTACTTTTGAGCTCCGCGGAGAACAAAAACCGGATGAGATTGTAATAAAAATTTTCACGATAGCCGGCAGATTAATCAAAGAGATTAAACCTGAACCAAGTGAATATTCCGTTGGGTTTAACAAAATATTCTGGAACGGCAAAGATCAAGACGGCGACCCGATTGCCAACGGTTTATATCTCTATAAAATGATTGCAAAATTTCCCGATAAAACCGTAACAACCACGCAAAAACTTGTAAAAATGGAATAACTGCAGGTTTCTTACTAAGCAGGAAATGCTTAATTTTACAATAATAATTACGAGGAAATCATGTGCGGAATTGTCGGTTATATCGGAGAAAAAAATGCCATCCCGATTCTAATCCAGGGACTCAAAAGATTGGAATACAGAGGGTATGATTCTGCCGGTTTAGGCTTCTTCTCCGATGGTAAATTAACCATCGTAAAGAATAAAGGAAAGGTTTCACTCCTCGAAGATAAGATTAACGGTAACAGCCATCAAGCTACTACCGGAATCGGACATACAAGATGGGCAACACACGGCATTCCGAACGAAACAAACGCACATCCGCATTTCAACAAAGAAAAAACTCTTCTCGTTATCCATAACGGTATTATCGAAAATTATCAACCGCTTAAAAAAATTTTAATAGGTGACGGTTATGAATTTAAAAGCGAAACCGACACCGAAGTGTTGGTTCATCTTATCGACAGTTTTATCAAAAAAGGATATAACCTCCTCGGCTCTGTACGGCATGCGTTAAATGAGGTTGAAGGAACGTACGGACTGGCAGTACTTTCAACTACCGAACCGGATAAAATTATTGCTGCCAGAAAAGGCTCCCCGTTAGTGTTGGGTATTGGAGATAATGAAAATTTTATCGCGTCCGATGTTTCCGCTTTAATAGCTCACACAAAACAAGTAGTCTACCTGGATGACGGCGAAATTGCGGAGGTATATAAAGATCACTTCTGTACAAAAACCATTGCTGATCTTGAAATTAAAAAAGAAATTATTGAAGTGACTATGTCGCTTGACGAAATTGACAAGGGCGGTTTTACAACATACATGTTGAAAGAAATCATGGAACAGCCGGAGTCTGTAAAGAATTCCATGAGGGGACGATTAGTCTATAATGAAGGAACTTCCAAACTTGGTGGATTGGAAAACGTCATCCATAAGTTGAGCAACTCAAAACGATTTATCATTTGCGCGTGCGGAACATCGTGGCATTCCGGCATGGTTGGAGAATACATGTTCGAACAGTTTCTCAGAATACCGACTGAAGTTGAGTACGCTTCCGAATTTCGATACCGCAATCCTGTAATTCATCCTGACGATACAATATTTTTCATCTCGCAATCCGGTGAAACGGCAGATACCCTTGCGGCCATGCACGAAGCAAAACGAAAAGGCGCTTTGGTTATCGGAATCTGTAATGCTGTTGGCAGTACTATTGCCCGCGAAAGTGATGCGGGTGTTTATATCCACGCGGGACCGGAAATTGGCGTTGCTTCCACAAAAGCATTTACGGCACAACTTTCCGTCTTCGCGCTTATCACCCTTCTTCTTGCCCGAAGAAAAGACATGAGTTTGATTGACGGGAAAAAAATGGTTGAAGAATTTCAATCCATCCCCGAAAAAATTGAAAAAATTTTGAAGTTAGAAAAACAGATTGAAGCGATTGCCGAAGAATTTAAAAACGCAAAAAACTTTTTATATCTCGGTCGTGGATATAATTTCCCGGTCGCTCTTGAAGGAGCTCTTAAATTAAAAGAAATTTCTTATATCCACGCGGAAGGGTACCCCGCTGCGGAAATGAAGCATGGACCTATCGCCCTTGTTGATGAAAACATGCCGGTAGTGTTTATTGCACCCAAAGATTCAACGTACGACAAAATCGTATCGAATATTGAAGAAATAAAGGCGCGGAAAGGAAAAGTAATCGCCATTGCCAATGAAGGCGATAACGATATAGACCGCTTTTCCGATTACGTTATCAAAATTCCTGAAACCATCAGGATGCTGATGCCTATGTTAACCGTTATTCCTCTTCAACTTCTAGCGTATCATATCGCTATGAAAAAAGGTCTCAATGTTGACCAACCAAGGAATTTAGCCAAAAGCGTAACAGTAGAATAACAACAAAAAGGACCCCTTATGGAAAAGAAGAATGTCCTCATTATGGGTGCCGCAGGACGTGATTTCCACAACTTCAATGTCTGCTACAGAGACAACGAAGCTTATAATGTAGTTGCATTTACAGCTACACAAATTCCCAATATTAACGATCGACTCTATCCGGCAGAGCTTGCCGGAAAATTATACCCACAAGGTATAAAAATCTATGATGAAGCTGAGCTTCTCAGTTTAATTAAAAAATTTAATGTGCATGAAGTGATTTTCTCATACTCAGATGTTCCTTTTTCTTATGTAATGACGAAAGCATCAATAGTGAACGCAGCAGGAGTTTCATTTAAACTTCTTGGCGCTGAAGAAACGATGGTGAAAAGTACCAAGCCGGTAATTTCGATAATTGCCGTTCGAACCGGAAGCGGAAAGTCGCAAACCTCCAGAAAGATTGTATCGATTTTGCGGGAAGCCGGCAAACGTGTCGTCGCTATCAGACATCCCATGCCGTACGGCGATCTGGTAAAACAAAAAGTACAAAGATTCGGCTCGATTGAAGATTTGAAATTTCATAACTGCACAATAGAAGAAATAGAAGAATATGAACCGCACATAGTTAATGGCGGCGTGATATATTCCGGTGTTGATTACGAGGCAATTGTAAGACAAGCCGAACAAGAGGCGGATGTAATTATTTGGGATGGCGGAAATAATGATTTCCCGTTCTATCATTCCGATCTTACTTTTACGGTTGTTGATCCGCTGCGTGCCGGGAATGAAATGAATTATTATCCCGGGAATACTTCGCTGCGTTTGGCGGATGTTGTGGTAATAAATAAAATTGAATCGGCGGAACCGAAAAACGTAAAACTTGTTCAAGACAATATTAGGGTTGTTAATCCGAAAGCTACGGTAATTACCGGCGCTTCACCTATCAAAGTTGAGCACCCGGAATTGATCACCGGCAAACGCGTTCTTGTGGTAGAAGACGGACCAACGTTAACTCACGGAGAAATGGAATACGGAGCGGGAATAGTAGCAGCCTGGAATTACGGTGCAAAAGAAATTATTGATCCGCGGCCTTATACCGTTAACTCAATAACTGCAACGTATAAAAAATATCCAAAGATTGGAACGCTGCTCCCTGCAATGGGCTATGGTGATCAACAGATAAAAGATTTGGAAGAAACCATCAATAATACTGATTGCGATTCAGTTGTAATTGGAACGCCGATCGATCTCGGACGCTTGCTAAAAATTAATAAGCCGTCAACGCGGGTGTTGTATGATTTGCAGGAAATCGGTGATATAACCGTTGAAAAAATTCTGAGGCAAAAAGGATTTCTATGAAAAAAATTGCCGTGGTTGCACTCGGAGGCAACGCACTCTTGCGCGGTTCACAAGTTGGAACAATAAACGAACAAGAAGACAATACGTATAAAACGTGTAACTTCCTTGCTGAACTGCTCAAGCATTATAATTTGGTTATTACTCATGGCAACGGACCGCAAGTCGGTAATATTTTGTTGAGAAACGAAGCCGGGTTTGATTCATACAAAATTCCGAAAATGCCGCTTGATATTTGTGTAGCCGATTCTCAAGGGGGCATCGGCTACATGATAGAACGCCAAATCATGAACATTCTTTTTGAGAAAAAAATTAAAAAGAATGTGGTGACGTTGGTGACGCAGGTTTTGGTTGATAAAAATGATCCGGCATTCCAAAATCCGACAAAGCCAATCGGGAAATTCTTTTTAAAAGAAGAAGCTGAGCTTTTAGCTAAAGCAAATAATTGGGTGTTTAAGGAAGATGCGCGAAAACGAGGTTGGCGTAGAGTTGTTGCATCGCCTCAACCGAAAAAAATTGTGAATAAAGAAATTGTTGAGTCACTGGCAAGAAAAGGAAACATCGTTATTGCCGCGGGCGGCGGTGGTATCCCGGTTATTGAAAACAATGGGCATCTTTTTGGTGTTGATGCGGTGATTGATAAAGATTTAGCTTCTTCTCTTTTAGCAAATCAAATTGGTGCGGATGCTTTTTTCATTCTCACGGACGTTACCAAAGTATCAATACACTTTCAACAACCGGATGCAAAAGAACTTGATCAACTTACAATACGTCAAGCTCAGAAATATTTGAAAGCCGGAGAATTCGGTTTAGGGAGTATGGGCCCAAAAGTTGAAGCTGCCATCGCGTTTGTTAAAAATGGTGGCACAGAAGCGATTATTACTGAATCAACTCAGTTGTTGAATGCTTCGGCGGGAACCAGGATTGTGGCATAGCTAAAGTTGAAAGTGGTAAGTATAAAGTAAAAAGTTGAAAGGGTAAAACTGAGTAAAATTTTATGTTTTGAGGATTTACTTGTTTGGCAAAAAGCAAAGGAACAAGTCGTTTCGGTCTACAAAATATTTACTACTTGTAAAGACTACTCCTTTCGAGATCAAATTCAACGTGCAGCAATTTCGGTGCTAAATAACATTGCTGAGGGATTTGAAAGGAAAACTAATAATGAATTCAAATATTTTTTAAATATTTCAAAAGGAAGCAATGGTGAATTAAGAAGTATGCTTTATGCAGCCTTGGATTTGAGTTATATTCATAAACAAAATTTTGAAATGCTAAGTGAACAGTCCAAAGAAATATCAAAAATGCTTTTTGGTCTAATCAAATCTTTGGATTGAGTCTTTTCACTTGATACTTTTTACTTGTTACTAAAAAAGGAAATTTTATGTCTGTTAATATGAAAGGGAGAAGTCTTCTCACAATCCATGAGTTATCATTGGATGAAGTTTCTCATATTTTTGAGTTGAGTCATTCACTTAAAGCGAAACGACAAAAAGGCGAACATCATCGGTTACTTGAAGGGAAAAAATTGGGAATGATATTTTCCAAACCTTCTACCCGGACACGTGTCTCATTTGAAGTCGGCATTTATGAGCTTGGTGGCATTGGACTTTATTTTAATCAAAATGATTTGCAGTTAAAGAAGAGTGAAAACATTAGCGATACAGCCAAAGTTCTTTCTCGATATTTGGATGGCATCATGATTAGAACATTCGACCATCAAGATGTGGTTGATTTGGCAACGTACGGGTCAATCCCCATTATCAACGGTCTAACCGATCTCCATCATCCGTGTCAAGTGCTCGCGGATCTTTTCACCATTGAAGAGAAAAAAGGAAAACTCAAAGGATTGAAACTCGCCTACATCGGAGACGGAAACAATAATATGGCGCATAGCATTCTTCACGGTTGCGCAAAAGTCGGGATGAATGTAGCGATTGCATCTCCTTCAGGAGATATGCCTCTGCCGGAGGTTGTTGCAGAATCTCAGAAAGATGCTAACATGATGGGAAGCTCAATCGAAATTCTTGAAGACCCCATCGCTGCTGTGAAAAATGCAGATATTGTCTATACCGATGTTTGGGCAAGCATGGGGCACGAAAAAGAGGCTCAGGAACGGAAAGCACGATTTATGAAATACCAGATTAATCCTGCGTTAGTGAACCATGCGAAGGAAGATTATTTGTTTATGCACTGTCTTCCTGCGCATCGCGGAGATGAAGTTGTAAATGAAGTGATTGATTCTGCTAATTCCGTTGTGTTTGATGAAGCGGAGAATCGGCTGCATGTGCAAAAAGCAATTATGGCAATGGTAATGTAATCGGAAGACTGAAAGAAAAGGAAGTAGTGATGAAATCGTATTTGTTGGCATCGTTTGTAGGTGTACTTATTTTTTTAACCGGATGCAGCTCGTTGACGCTTTCTCCGGCAGATTTTTCATGGCCGCTCGAAAGTGTCCTTAGAGTGAATCAAGACGGGAAAGTTGTTGAAAAGCGGTATTCGTTTACCCTCAACGCAAAACCGCTCTTTACAGCTGAGAAAGGGGAGAACGCACTATTTCTTGATGAGGAACTCCACGTGATAAAAAATAATGCAGGTTACTATTTTATTACCGCGAAATCTTTTTCATCAGTTTACGTTTTCCATGAAACAGACGGTGCGCTTTCACTTACCAATAAAATCACGTTCGAGCAAAAACTGTTGAATCCCGCGTTCAATGCTCGCCAGCCTTACGTTGAACTTGTAAACGGTGATGTCAACTATCTTCTCGATAATAACGGAATTAAAGGAAATTAAATTATGAAAAAAGCAACACTGATTTTCGTTTGTCTCTTCTTTGTAAAAATTTCCTTCGCCCAATCGGATTATGAAATTAAACAAAGTTACCTCACTAAATACAAACAGATTGAAACGTCTATTGAATACGCGGACGACGCTGCAAAATGTAGCACGATAGAGGCGCAAATTGAAAAATTGAAAGCGGAGTACACAGCAAATAGTGCGCTGCTTGATAATGCTCTCTACCCTGATGACTTTGCTTCATCACTTGCAAAGCTGAATAAAAAATTAGCTATACGCCAGAATGACGTTTCGCAAATCGGAGATCTGAAAGTTCAAGTAACCGAATTGAATGACCAGCTTTTAAAGTTGAACCAAGAAAACTCTGAATTGATGTCTCAAGTGCAATCGCTTAAACGGACTTCTGCAAAGAACGCCAAGACGATTGATTCACTTCGAACACTTGTGAAGCGCCTTAGTGCCAAATTGAAAGAGCGCGATGACCTCGTAATGGGTATGGTTGACAGCCTCTTCCAGCAAATAACGGTAATTCCTGCTTCCGTTAATGATTATGAAACAAACGGTGTGTTCAAAAAAATTGCTACTACAAATTTCTTCGAAAATATTAAACGCTCAGTGAATGATAACATCAGATTTATGCGTGTTACCCAGCTAACCGTTAATGATCTGTCAGAAATTCGTGATCAGCAGAAAGAAATGTCAACCCGTTGGCAAAAGGTTGGTCCGTCTCTCGCAAAAGTTTATCTACAGATGAAACAACAGAACACCGAAGTCTCTACGATTAATTCTTTGTTTGATTCATGGAAACAGGAAATTGATAATCAAGTGTGGGATAGAGTTTACGCGGCATTTGAAAAAAATAATCTGCATTTACTTCAGTTCAAGTCGGGGGATGCTTTCACCCTAAGTCTTACTTCATTTATTAAAGATGAAATAAAAAATTACGGAGTGAAGAGCGTTGAAGAATCGGAGAAAGCGTATTCAACGTTTGCCGATTCGGTTTGGTTTAAAGAAGTTGAACCTAACTGGATCCCTTACTTACTCAACAATCAGATGATTACGGAAGCGAATAAAGACTCAATCAACAGCAGCATTAAAAGCTGGAAAGAGAAAGTCGCTCCTTCCGGATTCCCGCTTTGGATTATCTATGTGGGAGTCTTCATCATTGCGGTAATTGTGCTTGGAATTGTGATTTTCAGAAAACCTGTAGCAGTCGAGAGCGACAAAACTAAGGGAGAATGATTGAGCCGTTGCCCGTCTAAAATGACCTGAACGTATTTTGGAAATTCAACGGTGAGCTTTCTTTGCGGCAGTGAATTAAATTTTATCTAATACTATGTTGTAGATTGCCGCGGCAACAGATAAAATCTCCAGCAAGGTATTCAAAAAGAATAGGAAACCGACAAGCCAGTTGTTTGTCCAAGAAATGCTGGACTAATACTCAGATGAGAAGTTTGCTTTTCAGCTTTGCTGACTTCACCGCGCCGTGAAACTATATTTCCGATTGAGTTACCAATTGCGGCTCCTAAAGGTAAGTCACTATACCAATGCATTCCTTTAGCAACCAGACCAACACCCACAACTCCTCCAACAAGTAATCCCACAGGCATAATCCATTTCTGTTCCGGATAGTTATTTGCGAACACAGCAATAGCGGTAAACGTTGTGGCAATGTGTCCCGAAGGATATGAATAATATTTCGGTTGATTTTGCTGATAAGTTTTCAATCCCGGCCACGGTGTCCATTCTCCGTGCATCTCAGTTGCAACAGCGGGGGATTCTCTTCCAAATACTCGTTTAAGCAGTTGAATAACCAGCCCGGTTGCGACCAACGCTTCCACCAAATCGCTTCCCGTTTTTAAAGAGCGTCTATCTGAAAAAACAGCTCCATATGTTGCAAAAACTCCTGCCGCGGCAAATTGATATTTCCCATCGCCAAAATTGATGGCAACATCTTCAAAATTTTTAACTCCTCCATGTTGGCTGTAGTATCTGCTTGTTCCGTCAAATGCTTGTTGGTCAAAACTCATAAGTGAAAACGTTGAAACTGTAATGGATGTAAGATTCCAAATATTTGTAAGTGAAATATCTTGTTTTACTAACTGCACCATGTTCGGCGGAAGTTGCAAAATTGCATTCGGAATTATGGAAACAAATTCCGTAAACGGGTGAAACTCATCGTTTTGAACTACCGCAGCTTTCGTTTCATCCTTCACGGTAAGACTATCATTTGAAACAGAAGAACCGGTTCCCTGCGGAAAAAGTGATGCGCTAGAAAGTACGAGAATAAGAAAACTTTTTATCATCAATTTAGAAGGCATACGTAATACTCACTCCGTCGCTACCGCCATCGCTGAAAGGGTAAAATGATAATTTACTGCTGTAACTTTTTGATTCATTACCGGTGTCATACTTTTTAACGATCATTTTGCCGAAGGTGTAGCCGATGGCAATTCCCAGAGGATAATCACTGTACCAATGAATTCCCCGGTTTACCATTCCGATGCCAATAGCAGCGGTGGTAAGACCAAAGAGGGGAGTAAGCCATTTTTGATCAGGGTAGTTATCGGCAATTACCACGAATGCGGCAACCGACGTACAGATATGACCAGACGGATATGCATCATAAGACGGGACGTGTTTATGATAATCAATTTGATTTGGGAACCAGCGCCAGGTGCCGCGGGGTCGAGTGGAAACAAACGGACTTTCTCTTCCGGTAATATGTTTAAACACCTGCACTACGGCACCGCTTGAAAGCACAGCCTCAACTATTTGACTAGCGGTAGTTAATGCTTTTGAATCACCGGCAGCGGCACCATAAAGACCAAATGCTGCGGCAAGCCCAAATTGAGTTCTTCCGTCGCCAACCTCGGTAAAAAAGTTGCTGACGTTATAAACAGTATTGTTTCCTTCGTACCAACGATGCGAAGCATCCCACGTTTTATCGTCGGTAATAAGGAGTGCTGTGGTTAGCGCTGTGATCGTACCGTAGAGAAGAAGATTCGGACTTTTGACTTCATTTTTTGCGAATTGATACATGTCTCCCGGAAATTCGGTTATCATGCTGTACCAGGTAATTTTATTCGGTTGAATTGGTATATCGCCGGTGTCGCTAAGCGAAGAAGCAGCGTCCCCGGTAGAATCGGATTGGCTCGGTTGAAATCCTTTTTCCGCAGCGTAACAGTTGTTCATTGCAGAAGGGATCGGAAGTAAAGAACTTCCGCTCCATAAGATTATGGCTAAAAATATAGTTAGTTTTTTCATCATTATTTTAAGAAAGATTAAGAGTAACTCTTTTGTTTAAACAAAAAAGTTTAAGGTAAGATAGCAATTCGACGTTAAAGTTCAATTAAAAGAAATTTAAAATTTCTTAATAATTAAGAGTTTTCGGTGAGGAGAGGTTGATTGCATTATAAATGATAAACCAATTAACTTCTGACCAACTTTCCGTTTGCCCGCACGGATAATCCCTCACCTTCCAAACCCGATTGGTCGTGCTCCTCAATTATGAAACGGGAAGTCAACTCTTGTAATGATATGGTTAAATGATTAAGATTTTCCGCAGCCCTGGCAATCTGCTGAATACCGGAAGCGCTTTCCTGCGTAACATTGTTGATAGCTTCAATATTTTTACTAATCTGCTCGGCAGCGCTTGATTGCTCTTCACTTGCCGCCGCAACCTGCATGGATATATCTACCACTTCATCCACCCCAACAATAATTTTCTTAAGTGATTTTCCGGCTTTATCGGCAAGTTCTTTTCCGCGTTCCGCTTCTTCCGTTCCCTCATTCATCGAGTGGACAGCCTCAGAAGTATCCTTTTGAATTTGCTTAATCATCACCGCAATTTCTTTCGTAGCTTTTGTAGTCCGCTCCGCAAGTTTTCTCACTTCATCGGCAACAACGGCAAAACCTCTTCCTTGTTCTCCCGCCCGCGCCGCTTCAATAGCCGCGTTTAAAGCAAGGAGATTCGTTTGATCGGCGATATCGTTTATCACTTGAATAATTTCACCAATCTGATCGCTTCCTTTGCCAAGAGCATTTACTTTTTCGGCAGATTTCTTCACTACCTCGGCGATGCGATTCATCCCTTCGATGGTTTGTTTTACAACGTTTCCCCCTTCTTTGGCGATTTGACCGGCCGTCTTTGCGGCTTCAGCCGATTTGGAAGAGTTTTGTGAAGTCTCTAGAATTGTTTTCGTCATCTGTTCAACTGCACCGGCTACTTCCGTTGTTTGAGTAGATTGTTCCTGAGCGCCGGCCGCCATCTCTTCACTGCTGGAAGAAATTTCCGAACTTGCTCCCGCAGTCGCTTCAACCGCGGATATAACATTACTTAAGGCCTGAGAGAATGAAAGTGCAAGCGCATTTACATTTTCTTTTATTGCGACAAATTCTCCCTTGTAGTTGCCTTTCATCCGGGCAGTTAAGTCCCCTTCGGCGAGACGTTTCAACACAAGACTCGATTCGTTAATCGGACTTGCGACCGCATCAAGTGTAGCGTTAACACCATTAACAATTTCTTTATATCCGCCATTAAATTTTAAAGCGTCTCCGCGAGTTGATATTTTCCCTTGAACCGCCGCGTTACTTAAGCTGACTGTTTCATCAACAAGTCTACTGATGGAACTTGCAACTTTTAAAATACATTTTGAAAGGACATCTTCTTCGGATTTAGGACGAATAGCAACATTGGTATCGCCTTCCGCAATCTTTTCCGCGGCAGCCGCCTGCTCTTGTATGTTCGCAATCATCACGTGAAATGATTTTTCAAGTATTCCAAGTTCATCATTCGATTTCGATTCAATAGAAACTGTTGTGTCGCCCAAAGAAATTTTATCTGCAATTTCAGTGAGATTTTTAATAGGCTTGCTAACGCTTTTATTGATGAAGTGCATAAGAATAAAAAAGGTGAGCGCGATAGCTATTGTTCCCAAGAGAATTGCTCTCCAACGTTGCGCCGCAAGTGAAGCGTACATGCCGGCAAGCGAGTAACGAAGACTTACGATTGCCATCGCGTCTCCTTTTTTTACTGTGTGACAATTCGAGCAAGCTTCATCCGCCACAATGGGTTGCACCGTCCGGAAAACTTCCATCCCGTTATATGCATCAAGGTAGTTCATCGGCTGTTTTGAAGTGAGCACTTGGAGTTCTTTCTCATCCAACTTTTTTTCGGAACCATCTTTGATGATGTTGGTAGGAGTGATTCGCAATTCGGAAAGATTCTTTATCTCTTTAACTTTTTTGATATAAGGAGAGATATCGCTTATTCCCTCGGCCATGGCAAAATTTACCGATTTAATCAACATCTCACTCATGGCGATAACATCATTCTTTGTGAGATCGACTTTCGCTTTGGTATCCATCCACAGTAAGAAGGTCATCATCAAAAAGAGTGAGATGAGCAGCGTTACTGAAATGATAAGTCCGATTTGTTTCGAGATCGAATGGAACATACTTCTCTCCAATTACTTTCACGTAGTGCATAATTGTCGGTAAGCTGTCACATTCAATGATGGGAATGAAAAGCCAACGAAATGGTTGTAATAATTATTTGACTTTTGTAATCAAAAATTGCCGACAACATTTTATACTTCATTATCGGCAACAATTGAAATTTGTTGACACTTCAGAAAGGAAAAGTTTTTTGAACTATATAAAAAAGGAGCGGGAGTTAAAAGAGGTTCTTCGCTTTTAATTTGGCGCTGTACCGTTGACTGATGATAAAGGGCTGCTTAATAAATTTTAAGTGAACGATGAACGACCGTTTGAAAAATTTTTCTATTTTTTCAACATATTCCAAATTTATGATGGTTGAACGGTGTATCCGTAGAAAAATATTTTTCGGCAGGAAGGCTTCCCACTCCTTTAAAAATTTTCTCACGACAAGTTTTTTCCCGCCGTCGAGATAAACGTTGGTGTACTCACCAAACGCGGTTACGCATTCAATTTGCGGAATTTTGAGGAACTCCATTTGATTTCCCACCATAACGAAGATGTAGTCATTAAATGGTTGTGAATCGGGCTGAGGAATGGCGAGAAGATTTTTTGCTGAAAGTCTTTCCGAAATAATTTTCTGTTTGTGCAGTCTGGTTTCAATTGATTTAAAGAGGTCATTGGCGAAGAAAGGTTTAGAAATATAATCATCCGCCCCCATTTCCATACCATACCGCAATTCGGTCATATCCGATTTTGAAGTGAGAAAAATAAAGGGAGTTAACGTTGTTGAAGGATTATTTCTTATTTCTTTCAGAACGGAGTAGCCGTCTGTTTTGGGCATGATAATATCACAGAGTATTAAATCCGGGAGTTGCTTCTGCGCAAGTTTAATTCCTTCGTCTCCCGATTTTGCCGTAAACACCGTGTGTCCTTTTAGCTCGAGCAGATCTTTTACCCCAGAACGAATCGATTGTTCGTCGTCAATCACCAATATTTTAGCCATCGTCACCCTTCTTCAACTTCCCCATAAGGGATGAAAATGGTGATTGTTGTTCCTGCAAGTTCCTCGCTTACAATCTTTATTGTTCTATTCAGCAGCTCAACAATTTTTTTAACAATTGTTAATCCTAATCCGGTGCCGGGTCTATCATCTTTATTTTTTCCGCGGACAAACGGTTCAAAAATTGCAGTCTGTTCTTCAGATGAAATCCCGATACCGTTATCTTCAACGGTAAGCGAAAGCATATCTTCCGTTTCGGAAACAAGCACGGTAACTGCTTTTCCATTGTCTGAGTATTTACACGCATTGGAGAGGAGATTGGTGAGGACATGGCGTAATAGAATTTTATCCTGCACTATTTCTTTTTCGGAAAACTGATACCTGAGGGAAAGGGTATGATTATGTGCGTCAAGGGATGATATTTCCCGCATAACGTCAGTACACAATTGTTCAAGGTTAAAGCGTGTATGCGTTATCTGTGATTGCCCGATTTCAATTTTTGTAATAGTGAGGACGTCTTCAAAAAGTTCGCGCAGAAGCGAAACCGAATTTTGAATTTTCCCCACATGTTCATGAAATTTTTCCTGCGGACATTGCTGACCGACAAGATTCAAAAACTCCGCTGAATTAAGGATGGTGGTAAGGGGTGTTCTCAGTTCATGCGCGGCGGTGGCAATAAATTTTGACTTTAACTGATTCTGTTCCTTTTCATACGAAACTACATTCTTTAAAATGGATTGCATTACCTGCAGTTCGGAGATTTTATCCTTCAACTGACTGTTCTTTTTCCGCAAAACCTCTTTTGAACTTTTAATCATAGTTTCCTTACTATGGAAAATCTTTCTTCTAACCTTTTCTGTTAATTAGAAAAGAACTGCCATCCTTTTTTATTCATGTTCCAATAGATAAAAATACCCGCGGAAATTCCGACGAGGACGAGAACGACACCGAGAGGAGTATTGCCGAGAATTATTTTCCCGGTACCGAATAACGTTGCATAAATCAACGTGATGCCTGCAATCCAATTTAAAAAGTTGAAAACACCGTCGTGCTGTGGTTCAATTTCCGGGACTTGCGTTGCAATCGGTTTCCAAAAAGTTGGATTCGGACGAACTCTTTTGTAAAACGATACAAGTTTTTCGTTCGGTTCAGGTTGTGTTAGCATTGTTACGACAACCCAGGTAGTGGTAGTTACGGCAACGGTTATAAGGAGAATCCAAGCAAACTCTTTCGGATTGCTTTCCGATAATCCTGCACCGAATTGTAAATAAAGGGAAGTGAGGAACGCCGCTAACATTGCTGAAATTTCACTCCACGCGTTAATTCTCCACCAAAACCAGCGGAGAATAAACACTAATCCTGTTCCGGCGCCAACAGCTATAAGGAACTGCCATGCGCCCGCAATTGAGTCCATATAAAAAGTTACGATAGCCGAAAGAAGCATCAATGCCATGGTGATAAACTGCGAGAATTTGATGTAATGTTTTTCGGTTTTATCTCTAACTAAAAATCTTTTATAAACGTCGTTCACCAGATAACTTGCACCCCAGTTGAGATGCGTTCCGATAGTTGACATATACGCCGCCGCAAATGCAGCGAGCATTAAACCGCGCAAGTAAATTGGCAAATCTTCAATCATAATTCTGATGTAACCGATTTCCGGATCGCCTTTGAATGCGGCGTCGTTTTGAAAGCGGACTACAGCAACGAGTCCGACAATAATCCATGGCCACGGACGCAACGCAAAGTGAGCGACGTTAAACCATAACGTTGCAAGCAGGGAATTTTTCTCATCTTTTGCAGAATAAATTCGTTGCGCAATGTATCCACCGCCGCCGGGCTCGGCGCCGGGATACCAGCTTGCCCACCAATTCACAGCAATAAAACAGAAGAACGTTATCATCGGCATCCAGGTTGAATTTAAATCGGGAACAAACGCAAGCACCGACCCTTGATTATTTCTTGTAGCGTCAACCGCGTGCAATTTTGAAATTAACATATCCAGCCCGCCGATTTTATCAACAGCAAAAACGGCAAGCGCAATCACCATTCCCATTTTCAAAAAGAATTGAAATAAGTCTGTCCATAAAACTCCCCATAATCCTGAGAGAGTAGAAATAGCGGCGGTTAAAAACATAATACCGATCGCTATCATTAAAGCTTCAATTTTAGAGACGCCGAGCACCATCATCATAATTTTTACAATGGCGAGATTCACCCAACCCATGATGATCAAGTTTATCGGTAAGCCGAGATACACGGCACGAAATCCGCGAAGGAACGAAGCTTGTTTTCCGCTGTAACGAATTTCCGCAAACTCAACGTCGGTAAGCACACCGGCGCGTCTCCAAAGTTTAGCAAAAAAGAAGACGGTAAGCATACCGCTGAAAACCATGTTCCACCAAATCCAGTTACCGGCAATACCGTTCTTCGCAATCAAACCGGAAACAACAAGGGGAGTATCGGCAGCGAAAGTTGTGGCTACCATTGAAGTACCGGCAAGCCACCAGGTCGCTTTTCCGCCGGAGACAAAAAACTCGCTCACATTTGCGGTTGCCTTTTTACGGAGAAGAAGCCCGATTCCGAGGTTAATGACAAAGTAGAGTGCAATAATTAAAAAATCAACAAGGGTAAGCTGCATGGTTTTTCTCGTTTAGAAATGAAAAATATCTTGCGAACAAATGTAGAGAGAGCGGCATTAATAAGAAAATGCCGCCCTCTCAAATTAACAGAACAATTATTTAACTAAGACCATCTTCTTGATACTGGTGAAGTCACCCGCTTCAAGGCGATAGAAATAAATTCCGCTCGCATAGGCGGAAGCATTGAAGTTCACTTTATACGTTCTGGCTATTTGTGTCTGGTGAACGAGTGTTGCCACTTCGCGTCCCAACACATCAAATACTTTTAAAGAAACCGGACTCGGTTTAGCAAGTGAATAAGAAATTTGCGTTGCCGGATTAAACGGATTCGGATAATTCTGTGCAAGCGAAAATATCGTTGGAGATGGTCCATCAAATCCTACGCTTGTTGTGTTGCCGAACGGTGTATAACAAACACCAAGCTCATGCAGCGGCGAATTGATATTAAACAGTGAGAGCGTCCATGAATCTCCGGTTTTAATATTTCCGAGAAAGAGATCCCAGCCCCCTTTACCGCCGGCACGGTTGCATGAATAAAGGACGTACTCCGAATCAACCGGGAATGGATCGGAATCATCCGCGAGCTGATTATTAAAGGGGAGAGATTGTGATGTTCCCGAATTCAAATTCGCCAGAAAAAGATCGTCAGCGGCGTTTGAAGGAGAGGTTGCGCGGGTAAATACATACGTTGAATCGTCTCGCACAATCGGGTAATAACTGTGGACGTTTTGCGTCCCTTCGATAATTTTGTTATCGCTTCAGTCAATATTTACTGAATAAATAAACGTGTTATTCCCGTTACCGGTTGAATAAATAATTTTTTTGCCGTCTGTGGTTGGGTACGGCATTGATTCTTCCACCGTCCAGCCGTCATGGGTAACTTGAGAAATTTCTTTTGTCTCAATATTCATAATTTTGAGATCACCGTTGCTCTTGTAACAGATGTGAATCCCATCTCTAAAAAATTTTGGGTCTTGATCCAACACGTTGTTGGGAGTGAGATTTACCGGTTCCCCCGCTGAACCTAACGTGTACAAATAAACATTCCAGCTTGAAGAAGTATGCGAACCTTTCGGGACAGCCATAAAAACTATTTTGGAACCGTCTGGGGAGAAATGTGCATTTACCGGATGATCAACCGTCGTCCAGTTTTTACTGATCTCAATAAATGAGCGGTCGCCAAAATCAAACGTGAAAAGTTTACCATCCCAATTACCCCAATCACTGTAGGTATGAAAAACAATTTTTCCCAATTTAACGGGAAAATTGAGTTGAGCGAACAATGCTGCCCGGAAACAAAAAAACACCAATACTAGGGAGATATAATGGGTTTTATGTGAGTAGGGTGGCAGCATGTTACGCTAATTCTTTTTCTAATTGTTGTGCGTGGTACTTTCCTTTGTTTATCTGGAGTTCATGCCAAATGAGCGCGCTTGCACCCAGTATTGCCGCGTTGCCTTGCGGTATTCCCGACGTCAATATTTTCACTCTTCCTTTGAACAATCCCAGCAAATTTTTTTCCATAGAAGCGATTGTCGGAGCAACAAGATATTCCCCGGCGGAAGCAAGTCCTTCAGCAAGTATTATTGCTTCGGGACTAAAACACGCAACAACATTTGCCAGCGCTTCGCCGAATATTTGTCCCGTTACTTCAAAAGCTTCGCTTGCAATTGAGTCCCCCATCTTTGCAGCTTTCAAAATTAATTCAGAAGTTAAATCGTTAAGAGGAAGTTCACGCAGAACAGAATCACCGTTATACTTTGCGAGCAGCTCTGTGGTTGTGCGGACAAGTCCCGTAGTTGAAACATACGTTTCCAAACAGCCTCTTCTGCCGCAGCCGCACTGTCTTCCGTTTCGTTCAAAGATGGTGTGACCAATTTCTCCGGCAAATCCGTCGGTTCCGTAAAGTAGATTGCCTTCCGTAACAATGCCGCTTCCAAGCCCAAGTCCAAGCGTGATTTGAATAAAATTTTTCAGCTCTTTTGCTTTGCCGTATTTCAGTTCACCGATAGCCGACGCGTTGGCGTCATTCGTAATAACGATGGGAACATCCCAGTACCGCTCCGCAATTTCAACTACGGGGACTTTCACCCAATTAAGGTTGGATGAGTTTTCAACCGTACCGGTGTGGTAATTTGCGCACGGGGCGGCAATGCCTATGCCGATAAGTTTGTATTGTTCGCGGTGTCCCTTAAATGAGGATGTGAATTGTTTATACAAGCGTTCAAACAGAGATTCTGCCGGTTCATGGACGCGCATTTTTACGGCGTCTTCGAGAACGATTTCTCCGCTCCGGTTTACAAGTCCGTATTCAAGACTCGTCCCGCTTATCTTAATTCCGAGCGTAACTTCTGTGGGTGTAGTGTTATGCATCATTGTTTCTGCTTCATCTAATGAGAAAAATGATAATTTCTAATAATGGTGAAGAAAATTACTGCCGGAGCGAGCGGCAAGCACTTCTTTTGTATATGAGAGAGACTAAAACAAGATGAGCGAGACAGAAGGAGAAATGAACGAGGGAATCGGACAAGTTGAAAGTAGAAAGTAGAAAGTAGAAAGTTGAAAGGGGAAAGGGAGGAGAGAAGACAAAAGCGCACGCGACTTTGGGATTCTGCGACTTTGAGAGGGAACTGTCATTCTGAGGAAGTGCAACGACCGAAGAATCTAAGCGAGTTGAAAGTGAAAAGTAGAAAGTGGAAAGGAATGGTTGGTCATTGGTAATAGTTTGTTATCAGTTATCAGTAATCAGCTTTCTGTGGGTAGGCAAAAACAAAAAGCAAAAGGAAAAGGGAAAAATTAAATTTGAAGTCGGACGCTTGACAGATGACTAGTTGCTTATTTGAATCTTGTCATTGGTCAATCCGCCGCTGCGGATCATTCGTCATCTAGAATTGGGATTTGTGATTTGATGCTTGAGATTTAAATGCTTGTTGCAACATAGCTTTTAACCCCGGAGGGGTGACACGGAGTCTTCTATAAAGAAAAATTTTCCGTTCTTTTGTCTTGATACAAAAGAACCAATAAATCAAGGCTGAAAAATTTTTCATAAAGATGCTCTGCACTCAGCTATGGAAATTAAACTCGCCCCGCGGTTCGGGGCTCAAACAATAATTTCCATTTAACGCTTCGCTTAGGCATCTTTTTAATCCGTCACAGCCGGATATGCGGAAAAATTATTAGGCCGAAGCTTTGGTAATTGGGATTTGAATTTTCTTCTAACAACTAATAACTAAAAACTGATAACTGATAACTAAAAACTAATCTTCCCACTTTTCCCTTGCACAATATTACCTCCAATACTTAAGTTATACCCAACGATAACTATTTATTGTTTGGAGGCTCTATTAGGCTTGAGGATCTACAGAGAAGAACTTTAAGAAGCGAGGATCGCAA
>Ga0172368_10002229_pt1 | contig 25035 bp, 20 predicted proteins | sample Lak11m_FD_114540 | JGI IMG/M metagenome (GOLD analysis project Ga0172368, IMG submission 114540) | Freshwater microbial communities from Kabuno Bay, South-Kivu, Congo - kab_022012_11m | ecosystem: Environmental > Aquatic > Freshwater > Lake | place: Democratic Republic of the Congo: South-Kivu...
ATTAATACGGCCTACGCGCTGTAAAACCCTGGTGGGGTTCCAGGGTATATCATAATTTATAACAACATTGGAGCGATGCAGATTAACGCCTTCCGCAAGGATATCAGTAGAGATCAAGACCTTTATATCGTCCTTAGCTGACTTATGTTTAGGGTCATAGTTTTCTATTATAGTATCGCGTATAGCAGAACTGGATTTGCTTGAATAAGATAAAACCTTCTTGCCAAAAGCGCGGCTCAGATTCTTCTCCAGGTATTCAGCTGTTTCTTTAGACTCGGTAAAGATGATCAGCTTATTATCCTTTAGCACCTTATCAGCCTTAAGAATGGCTTCAAATTTATCTATTTTGGGGTCTGTGGTTACACTATCCCATAATTTTTTAATCTCTAACAGGATAGCCAGGTCTTTTTCAAGGTTCTCTTTAAAATGGGTATCAAAATCTTCAACCTTATACTTCTTAACCTTTTCCTGCTCCACTAAACGCATTATTCCTTCTTCATCATCATTATCAAGCGCCTCAAAAACCTTATCGCCGTATTTCTTGCTTATATATATGGTACCCTTATCAAGCATATCTATAAAATTCTTGTAAGAAGCAATAAACCTGCCCAGGGTCATTTTAAAGGCGTAAAAACTGCTTTCAAGGCGTTTGACTAACAGTATCTTCATGAAACGGCCTAAATTACGCTGGGCTACCATTTCCTGTTTTTCGTCCGCGTCCGGGTTTTTAAGATAAATAAGCGGCATGTATCTCGCGTAATTAAAGGTCTTTATAAGGTCTATGGTTTTGATAAAAACTTTTTCCAGATTACTGTCAAACTCATAATAAACCCTTTTTGGCTCAGAGACTTTTGGAAATTTAAGGTTCCTGTTCTCTAAATCCTTCTTGAAATATTTCAGGACCTCAGAACGGGTCCTCCTGACCATTAAATATTTAAGGATATTCTCGCGCATCTCAAAAGAGTTTTCTTTTACAATCTTTAAATATGCCTTGAGATTTTTGCGGTCTACTGTCTTCAATTTTCTCTGAAGCCTCGAGAAAAAATTATCCAGGTCCCTTATATTAGGGATAGTACTATTGTGACCTTTTTGGAAAAGTTTTACCTGGCTAAGGATATCAAATGGCGTGTTATTGAGCGGGGTCGCAGATACTAATATAACGCGCCTCCCCCAGCAGATCTGTTTCAGCTTTTCATAAGTTTGATTTGATTCATTGCGAAACCGATGGGCTTCATCAATAAAGATATTTTTATATTTCTCAACGCCTTTCTCGATTATCTTGTCTAATTTCCCCAAAGATTCCACTTCAAAACCCCTGACGCCAAAATCCCTGAAGGTATCATGCCAATAATCCATTAAGACAGGCGGACAGATAATAAGCGTGTAGCCGTCCAACTGCTGGGCAAGCAAGGCTGATATATAGGTCTTACCCAAACCAACAACATCAGCTAAAAATACTCCGCCGTAATCGCCAAGCTTTGCGAGCGCGTCTTTAACCGCCTCATCCTGATATTCAAGGTCCATGAATCCTTCGGGCAGAAAACGCTTGTCCTTATAGATAGAATCCATGTCTTCATTGATTTTTTCCTTGAAATACTCGTAAAGGAATTTCAGATAGAGCTCATAAGGCGTAATCGTATCATTAAACCAGGTTTTCTCATTGATTGTCTCGATATATTTTTCTGAGATATCTACAGAATCCTTCCAGAGGGCCTCAAATTTATCTAAGGCGTATTTCACGTCCCGGCTATCCTTAAGCTCAACATTGAATTCAAGATTATCATGGAGCCCTGAATAGGAAAAGTTGCTTGAACCTGTTATTACCCTGCCGTAATCCTCGCTTTTATCAGTGTCTTTACGGATTATATAGACTTTGGCGTGGATATTCTGCGAAGGGTACGCCCGGATTTCAAGCTTGCCTGATTTAATGAATTCTATGAACTTCTGAATGCCGGTTTCAACATCAATATTATCCTCTGACTCTTCCATTTCTCTGGCAACTTCTGCAGAGAAAACGTCCTTGGCTTCCTTATGGGAAAACTTTATCTCCAATTGCTCTTCTTTGGACTTCGCAAGCAGGTCATGCGTCTTTTTATCCACATTAATGCCCACAAGGATGCGGATTTTCTCAACCTTTTCCAGGGACTTATACAGGTGGAAGAAACCGCTGGTCCGAAAATAACCGACTAAGATATCGAAAAACTTAGTGTTATTCTCCAGGGTTATCTTAAACCTATCAAGAAGGGTTGAGCCTTTTTCATTGGTAAAAAAAGTCAAGTCAGTATGCATGATATAAAATAAAAAAACCTCCGCCTTGTTCAAGCGAAGGTTTTAATTATTTTTACGTGGCAGTTCCCCCTTCGAAACATACCACTTTATATTTAGTTTTAATTCTTGATTACAGTTTATCATAGAACATAATTTTGTCAATCCTTATAATGAGAAACTTTATTCTGTTAATTCATCCATACTAACATTAAGTGCGCTCGCTAATTTTTTCAAAGTCTCCATCCTGGGATCACTAATTACTCCTGTCTCCAGCTTTATTATAGTGCTATATGAAATATCTACCTTCCTGGCCAACCCTTCTTGTGTTAATTTAAGTCTTTTGCGATACTTCTTCATATTTTTTGCGAGCATATTTTCTCCTTGACAAACTTTCATAACTATGATAGCATTGTTATGCAATACAATAGAATCATATATAGCAGTAATATTTTAAACCGACTACCTATATTTAGCAAGGTAATTTTATGCCAGGACTATTCACCTTATATAGACTTCTAAATCTTCAGGAAAAGCGTATTTGGATCAAAGTCCAGATTCTCCATGAAACTAAAAAAGCTGCATTGGCAGAAGTAAGCGTTGGCAAACAATGGATACCAAAATCAAGGATTGATGGTGTGAGGTTAAAAAATAAAAACTTTGAATTTTACTTAAAAGAAAGTGTGATTTAGTGAAGTTATGAAAAGGTTCTTCGCTTCGCTAAAAATTCTCCTGTCCGTCGAATTTTTGGCTCGCTCAGAATCAAACTTGCTTTCGGCAAGTTTGGTCGGGGAGGGCGGATTTGAACCGCCGGCCTCTTGCTCCCGAAGCAAGCGCGCTAGCCAACTGCGCTACTCCCCGATTTTTCTAATTGTTTAATTTCTTTTTTATATACTCTCTACCCTTGCCTGTTTTAAGAAACTTTTCGCGCTCCATAGCAAGGGCCCTTGTATTAAAAATCTCAAAAAACATCAATTCCCAAGGACCATTAACACAACTAAATTTAGTTTTATCCTTTTTTGTGTTATGTTCTAAAATCCGCCTTTCTAAATTCTCAGTGTGCCCTGTATATAATTTTCCATTTTTCTTGCCCTTCAATACATACGTATAAAACATAAACTCGTGGCCTTCCGCCTGAGGCGGACGCGCTAGCCAACTGCGCTACGCCCCGCACATTAAGTCAATTTTTTATTTTCTTCCAGCGAATCTGCTGAAAGCAGCTTATCCTCGAATTTATCCAGGCTTTTTACTGCCCTTTCATAACTTGATTTTATATTATCAATGTGGCTGCCTATCACTTCAAAATCCTGCGTGAACTTCCCAAGAGAGCCTTTTAAAGCAATAAGCGTCTTTATCACTTCCTGCGCTTTTTCTTCCACCTTCAGGCCTTTCATGCCAAGGATGATCACCTGCAGATACGCGTAAAAGCTATTCGGCGATACAGGTATGACTTTCCTGGATATGGCATGGCTGAATATGGATTTATCTTCTCCAAAGACTTCATCCTTTATGATTGTTTCGTAATAGACATTCTCCGCAGGTATATACATCAGCGCAAAGTCATACGTGCCCTCATCCGGAAGTATATATTTATCCGCGATAGAATCTATGTGGTCTTTGACCGCTTTTATGAACTCTTTTTTCGCGCGCTTTTTATCATCGTCATTTTGTGCGTCTACAAATCTCTTAAAGCTTTCCAGCGGAAATTTTGAATCTACGCTCACCAGGCGGCTCCCGATATTGATTACGGCATCTACTCTCTCGCCTGTCTTAAAACAATGCTGAAGCTCGTAAAAATCCTTATGAGGCATTATCTGTTCAAGGAGCGATTCCAGGAACAATTCTCCAAGCCCGCCTCTCATTTTAGGGGCTTTGAGTATTTCCTGCAGACTCGCTATATCCCTGCCGACCTCATAGATCTGCTGGGTCTTTTCATCCAGAGACCCCAGGCTTTTTTTGACGTCTCCGAAAACCTTCGCCGCATTATCAAGCCTCTCTCCCATATTGCCCGACATCATCTGCTGGACCTTGGCGCTTTCATTAAGCTGTTTTAAGATAAGCTCTGTATTTTTTGAAAGCGTATCGCTCCATTCCCTGCGAAGCGCATTTATTTTCTCTTCATTCTCTTTTGACGCAGAGCCAGCCATCTTTCTGCTGAAAAGATATATCAGGACTGCTATTACACAAAAACCTATAAGGTTTATAGCGATTATCATTTCATCTTCCATTCATACCGGCCGGATGATTCATTCAAAACTTCTACCGGCGTTCCGGAACCAGCTCCATCCTGCAATTTTTTTGCATACATCTTCTGCACCTCTTCTATGCTAATCCCGTTTTTCTGGGCAATTGCTTTATATATCGTCATGCGGTCATTATTTTCTGCGTCAACCATAGCCTGCGCTGAAAGATCCACGCTGGCTCTTATCTCAACCATGCCAAGCTTATTCTCGCCAACTGCCCCGCTCTCTTCCAGTGAAACTAATTGAGGCTTCCTGTCCCTTCGGCTATAAGCGGCCTTTTCAACCTCCGGGCTCAGTGATTCCTGGGCATACGCATCTTTTATAAATACATCCAGCCATGTTCCCTGTTTTCCGGCAGCTGGTTTATTCTCATTTCCGGAAACTATATCCTCAATGGCATCAATATCCTTTGCAACATGCTGGTAGATATCCAGTCTCATCGATATATCCAGCTTTATCGGATCTTTTGGCGCTTCTACCCTTACTCTCGCGCATCCAAAAAAAGCAACCAGCACTATAAACGTTATAAAAATCTTCTTCATGGTTTCTCCTTTCCTTTGTTAAAGTTATGCAATACAACTTGAAGGTTCCTCTTGCCAGAGGCACCTTCAAGTTTTAAATCCAAAACCAGATTGCCTGTTTCTGCGGATAATTTGACTGTTCCCTTATTATAATTGTAATTCCTGAAACTTTCCACTATTATATCAAGCGGCTGATTTGATTGTTTGGCGACATTTTCCAGAAAGGTTTTATCGTTTATGATAAGAATGCCTCCGCTAGAGTCCGTATGGAAATCTCCTTTTATTTCTTTTATTTCCTGACCCATGCCTGACATGGAAAATGTGCCTTCCAGCCTGCCTGTCATATCAAACTTTTCATTGAGCTTCATGTCATCCACAAATTTTTTAATTTCCAGGCTCTGGCTATTCAATCTGAGGTTGTAATTCATCTTTTCATCCAGAGAAATATTAAATTCTCCTTTGACATTGCCATTAAGAAAACTGACAAGCATAGGGTTTATATTGAAGATATTTCTTTTTAGCCCGGCTTTCCCGGAGACATCGCCTATTTTCAATTTATTATAATTGACAGCCTTTATATAAAATTCTCCCGTATCCCGACCTTGAGCTGCGTTTAAAATTATACCCTCTGCCTGAAATAAATTCGTATCCAAGGAAGAGATATTCAGTTTTACGTAATCTATGATTTTAGCTGGAATATCCACCTGGATAGATGCAATTGCCTTTATCTTTATGCCGGGTTTATTGAAATCCAGGTTCGCATTAAACGCTTCTATTTTTTCTATTTTCTTTTTAAGTATTGAACGCAGTTTATAATAGACTCTTACCTTCTCTATTTTTACATCATAAGAGTTTTTTTCTCTGATTTTTACACCTTGGAATTCTATAAAATCTTTTGTCAGCCTGAAGTCGGCTACGGAGCTTTCCTTAAAAATCTTCTGGAGTTCCTTGTTGATTATTGGACGCAGGATTGGTTTGGCACAAAAATACCCTGTTATTAAAAGCGTAACTAAGAATACGATGATAATGCAGGATATTTTTTTAAACAAGCGAAGAAGGCCCTTTAAAATCTTTTTATCCTTAAGAATATCTGCATGAACAGAAAAACTATTATCGCAAAAAGTATAGCAGATATGACAACTGCCAATGGTATCAAAAGGATTATCATGTAGATAAAGGCGGCCTTTGCTAAAAATACATGGCCATGGTCAATCGCCCATAACCTTATAAATAACGCTATTAAAAATGATATAAATCCGCCCGGTATAAAATATGTCATGCGCATAGCTTGACCTCACATATATCCGTATTCTTTAAGTATGTCTTGAAAATCGCTCGCCTTAGCTCTATCCTTTGCTACGTATTTCCCTATTATATCTGTTTCTACATTTATAAAATCGCCTTTTTTCTTTGTAGAAAATGTGGTGTTCTTAAGCGTATGCGGTATAAGATAAACTGTAAAATCTTCTTTTCCCACGCCTGATACTGTAAGGCTCACCCCGTCAACGCCCGCAGAGCCTTTCTCTACCACAAAACACATATATTCTTTTGGAAGTGATATCCTGAATCCGACGCTTTCCTGTTTTCTGGATATATCTACGATAGTGCCCTTGTAATCCACGTGCCCCGTAAGAAAATGCCCGCCTATCCTGGAATCAGCTTTCATACTTCTTTCCAGGTTTACGGAATCATTGGTTTTCAGGTGGGCTATAGTGGTCCTTGTAAGTGTCTCGGGTATTACGTCAAAACTTAAAATATTTCCGTTTATCCCAACTACGCTCAGGCATGAGCCGTTCACGCAGATGCTGTCGCCTATCTTAGCGTCAGAACACACCTTCTCCGATCTTATCTTAAGCAGCGCCCCTGCACCTGTTTTATTTATACTCTTAACCACGCCCATCTCTTCAACAATCCCGGTAAACATCCCCTACCCCCCCCTCCCAACAACTTGACACTCTGACAATGTAAGTTTTGTCAACTTTATACCGCATAGACCGCGATACAATCTTGACACTCTGACAATGTAAGTTCTGTCAAGTTTTTGGTTCGCCGCTGACTAAGATATCGCCTTCTATCTTCTCAACTTTTACGTTTTTCAATTCTATGGCATGGTTCACTTTATCCACGCCCTTGCCTTCGACCGAAGTCACTGCGTTTCTGCCGCCTATAATTTTTGGAGCTATAAAAAATAAAATCTTATCAGCAAGGCCTTGCTCTAAAAATCCCGCTATGGTATCGCCCCCTCCTTCTACTAATAAGCGGCTGATCTCAAGCTCTGCCAGCTCTTTTAAAAGCCACCCAAGGTCAATCCTGGAATTCTTGCCCGGGCAGGCTATAACAAGGATCCCTCTTTTATTGAGCCTCTCTGCTTTTTTCAATATATGAAGATCTTTTAATGACTTTTTTAAGATTGCCACTATATTCAGCGCGGGAGATTTTTTTGAAAAAATATTCGAGTTCTCTGGAACCCTTAGCTTCGAATCCAATACAATCTTTATCGGAGATTTATTCTTTCTTGAAGTCAGAATCGGGTTATCCCTGATTATTGTATTTACGCCTACCAGCACAGCGTCCATCCCACTGCGCAAGGTGTGCGAATAATCTCTGGAAGCATCCGTTGTAATCCATTTTGAGTCCATCGAGTTTGTGGCAATTTTACCGTCCAGGCTCTCGGCGGCCTTTATCGTAACAAAAGGCATCTTCTCCGTAACATATTTTATAAAAACTTCGTTTAACTTCTCTGCTTCTTTATTCAAAACTCCTACCCTGACATTAACGCCGTTTCTCTCCAATTCTTTTTTGCCTTTTCCGTTATTTAAGGGGTTCGGGTCTATCATTGAGCAGTAAACTTCTTTTATTCCGCTTTTTATAATAGCCTTTGAGCACGGAGGAGTCCTTCCTAAATGCGCGCATGGTTCAAGATTTACATAAAGCGTTGCGCCTTTCGCCTTCTCGCCGGCTCTTTTTAGCGCAATTGCCTCTGCGTGGAGCCCGCCCGGCCGGACGTGATAAGCGCTTGCTATAATTTTTCCATTCTTGACAACCAACGCCCCTACCATAGGATTAGGACTGGTGGTTCCCCTGCCTTTTTCAGCCAGCTCCAAAACCTTTTTCATAAAAAATTCATGTCTATTCATAACACATACCTTTGTTCAACCTGGGCAACTTCGCAAGTTGCCAATATGGGCAACTTGCGAAGTTGCCCAGGTTCATGCTAAATAGGAAGCTTGCCTCAACTTCTCCACCAGTTCATACGGAATCCTCACCTTGCCCAGCAACACCTCTTTTTTGCCAAGCCCGTGGCAGTCAGAGCCGCCTGTTATAAGCAGGCCGTATTCTTCGGCTAATTTCTTGAATTCGGAAGACTCCGCATTATTATGGTCGGAATGGTAAACTTCTATGCCCTGCACTCCTTCATTTACAAGTATCTTCACGGTATCTTTCAGAGGCATGGTTTCCGTACTGATTGTTTTAGGATGGGCAAGTATGCTGACCCCGCCTACAGCCTTTATCATATCCGATGCCTCCCTGGGAGATAATTTGAATTTTTTTACATATGCAGGAGAATCGTCGCCGATATATTTTGTAAACGCTTCTCTGGTACATGCCACCTTTCCTTTTTTATACAAAAGATTTGCTATATGCAGTCTTCCTATAGATCCGGTGCACGGTCCTGCAATCTCCAGCAAATCCTCGTATTTTAAATCAATGCCCTGTTCGCTCAGCCTTCTCAGAATCTCCTTTGCCCTTTCTTCTCTGACCCTGCAAAGTTCTTTCAGTTTTTTTGCAAATGCCTCATTCTGCCAGTCTATAAAGTACCCGAGCATATGTATCTCATCGTCATCGAGTTCCGCAGTTAATTCCACGCCCGGAATAATCTCTACGCCCGTATCCTTTGCTAATCTTATAGCTGGCGCAATCGCAGCGCAAGTGTCATGATCTGTTATTGCAATAGCGTCCAGGCCATTCAGCTTGGCTAATTCGATGACCTTTTCAGGGGAAAAGGTGCTGTCGGAAATATTTGTATGAACGTGGAGATCGGCTACTTTTCCCATTTGCCCTTTAGTTCTACTTTTTTTATTTTATCGAGTATCCCGTTGACGAATTTTCCTGAATCAATATCCCCGTATTTCTTGGCAAGCTCTATCGCCTCGTTTATAGAGACATTTGGCGGAATATCTTCCCTGTAAAGCATCTCGTACACAGACATGCGCATTATATTTCTGTCTATGACAGCCATTCTGGAGATGTTCCAGTTGTCCGCATATTTTGAAATAACCTCATCTATTGGCTTAATATTTTCGCATGTGCCCTTTACCAGGGTTTCGGCAAAATCACAAGTTTCTTTATTCGTAAACTCAGCCGCTTCAGACCAGAAATCCTTAAGGCTGGAATCCACGGACTCCCTGGAAATCTCTATCCTGTAAAGAATTTTTAAAGCGCATTCCCTTGCCAATGTCCTTTTACGCATATTAAAGCTCCGCCACTAGGTTTGCCATTTCGATAGCTGAACGGGCTGCATCGCGTCCTTTGTTGCCCTGTTTTGTGCCGGCCCTTTCTATTGCCTGCTCTATTGAATCAGCCGTGATAATTCCGAATATCACAGGTATACCCGTATTCAAAGAAACATTTGCAATGCCCTTGGATGCCTCGCTCGCAATGTAATCAAAATGAGGCGTTGCCCCTTTTATTATAGTGCCCAGGCATATTACAGAATTGTATTTTTTGCTCTTTGCCATATGGCTTGCAAGGACCGGTATCTCAAATGCGCCGGGAGCCCAGACAACTTCTATATCGCTATCCTTTGTGCCATGCCTGGTAAGTTCATCAACACACCCATCCAACAGCCTGTTGGTAATAAAATCATTGAACCTGGATGCTATGATACCAAATTTCCTGCCTTTTGCAACAAGTTCGCCCTGAATTACTTTGTACATACAGCACCTCCCTTTTTTAATTTTGTTTAAACCTATTCATCCTGATTACCGCTGATTTTCATATTTACCAATTTACCATATAAAATCTTCGGCATATATTTCAGATATCTAATATAATACCTCCTCCGGGGAATATCCAAACGGTCCCGCGCAAATATTGTATAAGGATATTCGATTAAAGCTGGATTGATCGGCGGAAAAAACAGAAATATTTTCTTGCTCAATATCCAGTCAAACAATTTTGCAGGCAGCAGATGATACAGCACTAAAAGCAAATGATATTTCTTTTTTTGCTTTGCATGTATGTTATTATATAAAGTATTGGCTGTATTGTGCGGTTCTTCCTCCAATCGCTCTATATCTTCTTTCTGCAGTATCCCATTTCTTTCTGCTATTTCTACAATAGAAGTCCGTGGATAGTATACAAGCCAAAAGATACAAATTCTATGGGGTTTGCATCTTGTATAAAATTCAGCCATTTTTAATAATTCGCCTCTTTCCTCTCCAGGATATCCAATAATATTATCAACAACCACCCGGATATTGTAATGCCGGCATAAATTGATCGCCTCGATAATTTGTTCATTGCTTTCGCTTCGATGAAATACATCTTTTCTTACTTGAGGCGTAATGCTCTGAACACCCAGGCACAGCTGATAACAGCCTGCCTCTTTTAGGTAAACCGCCACTTCCTCATCGACACTATTAGGAGAACCGAAACAATACAAAGGGACGCCTATCTCTTTTTTGTATCTCCGTGAAAATTCTTTAAGCCAATTCTTGTTATATGTGAAAAGGTCGTCATTTATTCTAAGCAGCCTGAAATTGTATTTCCTCTTTGCCTGTTTTAATTCTTCCAGCACATTATCCACGCTTCTCAATCTTATCCTCTTAGGTTCGCTGGAATATACCTTGTCCATAACCGAGTTATAACAATATGAACAGCTGTTAATGCACCCCCTCCTTGTGATGATTGTATACCCGCTTCTGTATGCCGGTATTTCTCTGTAATAGAGGTCTTTGTCCGGAAAAGGCAAAACATCCAAATCATCGATGTATGGCCTTACAGGATTCTTTATGACCTGCCCATCTGTTTTGAACCAGACATTCCGGGTTGAATAATCAACCTTTCCGGATTTTATACCATTAGCTAAATCTAGAAATGCAAATTCACCCTCTCCTACCACCACGGAATCGATGCATTCCTGCTTTATGACTTTATCCGGAACAGAAGTAGGATGTATGCCTCCGAATGTTATATGGGCCGTAGAAAATAATCTGGTCTGCCTTGCCAAATTTAAAGCCCATGCATAATTTGCGCTTACGACTGAAAAAGCTACTATTTGAGGTTTAAATTTTCTGATTCGGTTTATAATCCACCGATCATAATTAAACACTTTATTCAGATACTTCACTCTTAAAAATGGATCGTCAAATAATTGCGGGTCAAAAGCAAGCTCTGTTTGAAACCCGTGTTCTTTCAAGACCGCTGAGAGATATTCGATACCCAGATTTTCGAATCCGCCATAAATAAACATTATTCGCACGATCTATACCTCTTCAATTCCAAAAATTGTTTAACAATTCCCTTATAGCAGTCGGCCTGCCGGAATATGCAAGCTGAAGCTCTAGAGAAGCAGTGCATAAGCAGCGCTTGCAGCTTTTGACAGGCATACAGCTCATAACATCCTTCAATCTCGATACCAATGGTGAAGCATCTGAGCCTACAGGATAAGGTTTGTCCGCTGTACCGGAACACCTGTACATATTGCCGGCAGGGTCAATGCGAAAAAGCAGCAAACCGGCACAACATGCCAGCTTAGAGACTGCGGGATAATTTTTTAAATAGCGTAAACCTGCGATGGAATTGATTATCCTGTTCTTGTAATCAGTTTTTTTGTATTGTATCAATTTTTCGATTATTTTTACATATTGACCTTGCGGGCAAATAGCATCTTCAATATTTTTCGAACCGCTCAAGAGATTATTGACCGGTTGAAATTTCACAGGTATATCAAGATCGGAAACCAGAGATAATATAAAATCCACACAATCAAGATTGTATCGTGAAAGGGTGGTATTAAGCGCAATATCTATTGCGAGCTTTTTTGATATCTCAATCGCATGGATGACTTCGCGGTAACTGCCCTTTCTCTGCCTGATATCATCATGAATATCCTCCGGCCCGTCAAGGCTGATTTTAACAAAATCGACTTTCTTCAGCCATAGCGATCTTTTTTCGAATAACGCGCCATTGGTAATTACAGTAACGAAGATATTATATCTTTTACACTTATCTATAATCTCTCCCAGATCTTCTCTTAAAAGAGGCTCTCCTCCTCCAAAATTAATTCTCTTCATCCCTAAGCTGTGTAATCCATCGATCAATAACATTGCCTTTTGTGTATCCAGTTCTTCTGGCCATTGCGCGGTTATGCCGCAATATTTACAGTCACTGTTACATCTATTGGTTATATCCCATCCTATGAACAAGGGGGTTCTTTTTTTAAACAATTTTGCATTTAAAAATGCCCTCATATAAAAAAGCAGGTTATTCTCGCTCATAAAATATCCTTACAAAATAAATTATTAAAAATAACCTCGTATTTGAGATCATACAATAAATTCAATTCAACTCTCTGGGCACACCAGCATTTTGTGCACATAATATCGGGAAGGGCACAGAATGCTTCTTTTAAGCCGATTTTCTGCGCGTTGAAACATACTTTATCATTGCGATTGCATAAACATATATCGCCATCGCTTTTAATCCTGCAGGAGATAAATCCGGAGGCACACCTTATCTTCCGGTCATGCGGCCAACGATAAAGATGATTCAATGCAGTTATAGAACTGGTGATCGTGGTCTTTCCCGCCCCTTTTTTTAAACTAATTATTTCCTTTATGGCTTCCTTATATCTCTCTTCCGGAGGAGCCAGGAGGTTCTCCTCATTTCCATACAGCATATGCAAAGCCACCGGCTGGAATGTCAGGGTAGCATCGAATCTTTTGGCTTGAGCGGTCAAAAAAACAATATGCTCTAAATTTAAGTTTGACAGGGATACTGCAAAATTTAATCTTATCCCGTGTGCGCGTATGGTTTCTGCGGCTTCCATTACCCTGTCGTATGAACCTTCTCCCCGGATATGATCATGTACAGCTTTAGGGCCGTCTAAACTTAAGATGATCAAGTCTGCATTTTTGATTGCATCAAATTTTTCTTTCAGTATCCATCCGTTAGAGTTGACAGAGACATTGATAAATTTTTTCTTACAGCAATCTATTATCTCATGGATATCGTCTCTCAACAAGGGCTCCCCTCCGGTAAAAGAAATAAACCTGGTACCCAAATTACCCAATTCATTTATCATTCGCAAGATTACGTGTTTTTCCAGGTCCCTTCCGGATATTTTCCGGATACTGCAATATTTGCAATTGAGGTTACAACGTGCAGTCAAAGCCCACCCCACAAAGAGAGGAACTTTAATCCCAAAAAATTTTGCTTTACATAAAGCTAAAACGGATCCGCATGCATTCTTTAAATTCATACGCAATTATCATCCATATCTATATTATGAGCCTCAGCCCACGCATAAAAAGAGAGCAATCCGAAAATTTTCCAGCTATTGTCTTCCCTGTTTTCGCAATGCTGTTTAAGCAGATTATCTATATAATCCGGGTTAAAGCACCTTCCCGTCAACTTTGAAGAAAAAAAGACATCTTTGATCATCTCACGCCACTCGCATTTGATCCATTTGTTTAAGGGAAGAGTAAAACCGCGCTTATTACGATAAATTATTCTATCGGGTATGCGGCCTTTCATGATTTTTTTTAAGATATACTTGGTTGTAAACCCTTTTAATTTAAGGCGTAAAGGCAATCTTGCACAAAATTCCACAATTCTATAATCCAAAAATGGCACCCTGCCCATCATAGAAAAAGCTGAGGTCATGCTATCCATCCTTTTCAACATAGAACTCAACAATACTTTTTGGTCTATATATAAAAATTTTTCTATAGAAGAACTTGCGGCAATACTATCATAATAAAAATTATACATAGAAAAGGGGTCTCTTGAATTCATCCGTTCAAATACATAAGGAGAGCATAAATTGCGTTTTTCCTGCTCAGAAAAAACTTCGCGCCAATAAAAATGGGCCTTTAATGCAGGAAACTTGGCGCCATTCAGGAATTTTTTCATTTTGAAGGCAAGGCCCGCCGGTTTTTCTTTAACAACTAATTTCCGAGCCATGTTATCTGCTGCATAATCCCGGATACGACTCGGCATTATCTGATAAAGGCTTAATAGCCTGTCTGCAATATATGTATCATAACCTGCTAATGTCTCATCAGCGCCATCACCTGCGAAAACTATTTTTATTGAATTGCTTGCAAAATGAGATATAAAAAAAGTAGGAATTATAGTCGGGTCCGCAACCAGATCATCATTGAACCACATTATTTTTTTCAGGGTGTTGATATCGATTTTGCCGGCTTCTAAAATCATGTCCTCATGGCGGGTCCCGAGTTTATCGGCAATCCATTTTGCATATATCCTGTTGTCATCGAAAGCATTTTCTTTAAATCCCAGCGAAAAGGTTCTTATTTCCGGAAAAGATTTCCTGGTAAAGTAAGTTAAAGCGCTGGAATCCAACCCGCCGCTCAAAAAAATCCCCTTAGCATCATCTCCGACCAGTCTTTTTTGTATACAATCCTCCAGGAGATGCAGAAATTCTTCTTCATAATAGCTATCATCTTTTTTCTGGCGTATAACATCTATCGGGATGTCCCAATATTTAAATTTCAAGAGGCCTGCAGGAGAGTAAACCAGATAACTCCCTGCTTCCAATTGCTCGATGCCCTTGATTAAAGTCCGGGCACCGGAAGTATAGTTAAGAGAAAGGTATTCATTAAACGCTTCGTAATCCAGATGCTTCGGCGTCATCTTGCTTGCAAGCAGGGATTTCAGCTCAGAAGCAAATAAGAATACGTTATTATGCAGGCAGAAATACAGAGGTTTTACACCCATATGATCTCTTGCCAAAAAGGCTGCGTTGGAACGTTTATCAAAAATAGCAAAAGCAAATATGCCATTAAACCTCTTTAAGCAATCAGTGCCCCATTCCAGATAGCTATTGAGAAGTACTTCTGTATCGCAATCGGATTTGAATATATATCCTTTTATCTCCAATATCTTCTTTATCTCCAAATAATTATATATTTCTCCATTGTATACTATGCTCACCAATCCGGTACTATCTGTTGCCGGCTGATACCCGCTATCCACAGAACCAATGGTTTTTAATCTTCTGTGCGCCATTCCAAAATTATTATCACATAAAATCCCAGAACCATCCGGGCCTCTATGCGACAACGCATCCGACATCCTTTCCAATACGCTTTTATCTATAGCTCTATTGTCAAAAAAATTAATATATCCCCCGAATCCGCACATGCTCGCCTTCCTGTTTAAAATTACCCAGCTATATAGACAGCGTTGTTTCTGAACTATTTCTTAACGGCTCCATAATTTTATATTTTTTTCTTAAAAGATATATACGCATAACTGCGTTACCGTATTGAAAAGGCCCGTCAGCAATAATTTTATACTCCTTAAAAGAATCTACAAATTTATACAATTTCCGGTATGCTGGCTGCAATTTGGAAGAATCACCGCCTAATCTATTGACGAAATCTTCGTATCCCTGGCGATCTATCCATAGCTCCGGCGTATTGTAGTTTACAATAAGCCCCTCCATGCCTTCTTTTTGATAAGCGCTGCGCCACATGTAAATAGTGCTGACAGGAGGATTTACAAAGGAATGATCCAGGATAGACATATCTTTATTTACTAAAAATAACTTGTTTTTTACTGCATCCAGGGGGTAATTAACTACGATTAAATAATTAAATGTTTCGAAAAAATCTAAAAAATCAAAAGGATTTTGAAAAAAACTGGGCATGATAAAAGCATGGGGCATTTCCATCTGAAAAAGATAACACAAAAATATACCTTCATCCATTCCCCATACGCCTTCTTTTCTTATTATACCGATTCTTTTCTCTGTATCGGGGACGTTTTCTAAGGCATGTTTAAAGTTATTGACGGTACTTACATTAAGGTAAAGAGGCTTAGGCTTCCTGATTTCTGATTCATGCTTATTATAAAACCATGACAAATAGAAAAACTGGCTTAACGCCAGGACGGGTATAATAAGCTTTGCTATGCGCGCAATCTTACAATTGAATTTTTGCCTATTTTCCATAAACCAATCTGACAACCCAATAGCTGATATCAAAGCAATGGCTGGAAAAGCAGGGAAAAAATATTTTGCATACTTATTTGAAATTAAAGTAAAAATAACGTAACTTATAAAAAACCACGATAAAATAATTGTTTTCTCAAATGTAATTTTTTTTAAAAAATAAGCTAAGCCGAGTACAAACAGTAGGAAAAAGGGAATGCCTGTATATTTTATTACAGCGTCCAGGTAAAAAAATGTTTTTGAAAAAAGGCCTCCGGGGACATTATTTAATACTGAGGTTTGCAACTGCGAAAATGACAATGTGTTACCAATGCAGTGAGGTTCAAAAAAGTGCTTCAAAAATGTAGCGTAGATTTTATTTATATTACCCCACCACCAAAAAGCAGAGATTGCAAAAACCGCGATCAAAAAAAGAGCGATATTCAGCAAAATCTTTACTTTTGATATGCCAATTTTCCTTTTTCGCCCCAAACTAGCCCGTACCAGGACAATAAGCAATGGGCCTATTACAAAAAAAAGTATCTGAGGTTTAATCAGCATCCCCAACCCCAGCGAGACACCGGAAATAATCGATAGCATGCGCTTGGAGAAACATTCTGAGTAGACAATCGTACAGATACACAAAGAAACAAAAGCCATTAGAGGAAAATCATGGCCATATCCCCTGCTTACAGCAAAGGCAACTGGATACATGGAAATCAAAAATGCTGATAAAAGCCCTGTCACAGGCCCTCTAATTTTTGTTCCGAGGTAATAAACAGAGAATATCAGTATGATAAAATACAGCATATTGGATAGCTTAGCGGAAATAACTGAAAATCCGAATAAATACATCCAGATAGACGATATGAAATAGATAAGACGCGGAGAATCTACGCCTAAATAAGAGTTACTACCGGTGTGAAGGATGCCCCCTAAACCTTTTATTATATCAAAAAAAGATTTATTTCTTTGGAATACATCAATAAAATCTAGAAATACCTTGATTAAATTATTTATTTTACAATATTCGGCTACTGTAACTGAATTATAAATATCCTGTTTAATCCATATAAAATTTGTAATAAAAAGAAAAGAGATAAGAGACATCAAAAGTATAAAAGTTACTCTATGAGAGGCAAATGAGTTGGATTTAGTAACTATCATGGGATCCTTGGCAATACAACATAAGGTTATTATTAGCTTACCATTTTAATTTATGCCCTAATTTCTCTTTTTTGGTTTTCAGGTATCTGATGTTAGCGGAATTAGGCTGGACTTCCATGGGCACCCTTTTTACCACCTTGAGCCCATAACCGGATAAGCCTACTATTTTGCGCGGATTATTTGTAATAAGCTGGATCGTCTTTAATCCCAAATCTGCAAGTATTTGCGCACCTATGCCATAATCCCTTAAATCAGGCTTAAAACCAAGCTGCTCATTAGCCTCTACTGTATCAAGGCCTTTATCCTGCAGAGCATATGCCTTTATCTTGTTCACCAGCCCTATACCGCGGCCTTCCTGCCTCATATATAAAAGAACGCCTCTCTCTTTTTTTCCTATAAGTTTTAAGCTCTTATGAAGCTGTTCTCCGCAATCGCATCTTCTGGACTCAAATATATCCCCTGTGAGGCATTCTGAATGTACGCGCACTAAAACATCCTTTTTCCCTTTCACATCGCCTTTTACCAGCGCAATATGCTGATACTTATCAATGGTTGATTCATAAAGGTACAATTTAAACATCCCATAATCCGTAGGGATCCGGCTGGAGGCAACGCAAGTCACAAACTTTTCTGATTTACGCCGGTAATTAATTAAATCTGCAATTGTGCCTATTTTTAGCTTATGCTTTTTTGAAAATTTTTCCAGGTCTTTCTGCCTTGCCATTGTGCCGTCATCATTTATTATTTCGCATATAACCCCTGCCGGATATAATCCTGCCAGCTTCATCAGATCAACGCATGCCTCTGTATGGCCCGCGCGGGTTAAAACTCCGCCGGATTTTGCCCGCAGAGGAAACACATGTCCCGGACGCGCAAGATCATCAGGCCTTGTCTTAGGATTTACAAGGCTCTTTATAGTAACTGAGCGGTCATGAGCAGATATACCGGTAGTTGTCCTTTTTTTAGCGTCTACAGAGATAGCCCATGCGGTCTTAAATGTATCCTGGTTATCCTCAAACATTGGATGAAGCCCAAGTTCGTCAAGCCTTTTGCCTTCCATAGGCATGCACACAAGGCCTCTTGCATATTTTATAATGAAATTTATTGCGGAAGGCGTAACAAAATCAGCTGCGATGACAAGATCACCCTCATTTTCGCGGTCTTCGTCATCAACAACAATGGCCATCCTGCCTTTTTGCAAGTCTTTGATGATTTCAGGTATTGTATTGAATTTCATAGTAATCACTCCGTTCATCTCTTAACCACTTTAACCGCGCAGGTCGCCTAGGCGACCTGCGCGGTTAAAGTTACGGTTAAGCTGTGCTTGGCAACTTCGGAAGCCAACTGATGGTCCTAAAAATAAATGCCCGAAAAGACACTCTTCGGGCAATAAACCAATTCCTTTTCTCCTGCTCCGCTCTTCGATATTCTTTATTGCTGGTGTAAGCTTAGCAGAACCTTGATCTTCTACCATCTAGCCTTTCACAATCGGTTCCGGAATCGCGCCGGATCTGCCCTCTAATGAGAGCTCGCGGACTTTACCCAGCCCTTTCTATTTTGAAGCATATATTCACAATAGAAAGGGCTGGATTTACCGCCGGTGGGGAATTTCACCCTCTCCCGAAGATTGAATATATTATACAGATCTTCGCTCTTTTGTCAACAACTTTACATAAACTTGACAATGTGACATTGTTAGTTTTGTAAAGATTATGTAGCCTTACAATATAATTTGAGTATAAACTTGACAAAACTTACATTGTTAGAATGTCAAGATTATGTGTAGATGGCATAAAGTTGATCCCTCACCCCGATAAATCGGGGCTCGCCTCGGCATCGAATGCTTAGATAGTTGGCACCTCGGCGCGAGGCAGGATTCGCTTAAAAACGGAACCCTGCAATAAAAAATACCCTAGCTATAAAGCTGTGGCGCTTCACAAAACTGACCTTGTTAGAGTCTAAAGATGCTTTGACTGCATAAAGTTGACAAAACTGACATTGTTAGAGTGTCAAGTTTATGGTATAATTAGGTTTTATGGATAATAATAAAGATAGGAATTATCAGGAAGAGCTGAATAAGGCAAGGGCTGAGCTGGAGATGTTTTATGATATAGGCAATGCCATGCGCACCACCCTTAACCTGGAAGAGATCCTCTATGTCATACTCACGGCAGCAACATCCCATACAGGCCTGAGCTTCAACAGGGCCATGCTCTTTCTTGTGAATGAAAAAGAAAACCGGCTGGAAGGCAAGATGGGCATAGGCCCTGACAGTGCAGAAGACGCTATCAATATCTGGGCGCATATAGAAAAAAATAAAATCGGGCTTGAAGAATTAATCGGCGTAGAGACCCAGTTCGACCATCTAAAAAAATCCAAGCTTAACCAGACAATAAAATCTATAAAGATCCTTATCAGGGAAGATTCCGGAGTAATAGCCCTGACAGCCCTGGAAGGCATGCCTTTTATAATAAATACTTCTGAGGCAAAACAAAAAGCGCAGGACAGCTTTTCAACCCTTTTGGACCTGGATGAATTCGTAACCGTGCCGCTAAAGGCAAAGAACAAAGTAATAGGCGTCCTCCTCGCGGATAATAGATTCAATAAAAAACCTATAACTCTAGATGCGGTCAGGATCCTGACGATGTTTGCGAACCAGGCAGGCCTTGCAATTGAAAATTCCAGGCTCTATGAACAGACCGTGGTGCTTTCTAATTCTGATTCCCTTACAGGCCTGTGGAACCACGGATATTTTCAATATCTCCTGGGGGAAGAAATAAAAAAATCGTCTCTTGCAAAATCCTATTTTACGCTTTTTTTGATCGATATAGATAATTTTAAGGGCTTTAATGACACCTACGGCCATCAGGCAGGCGACAGCATTATCAGGGAAATCTCGAAGATATTCAAGGATGTATCAAGAAAGATAGATATCGTAGCCCGCTACGGTGGGGAAGAGTTCGGGATAATACTTCCTATGACAAAAAAAGAAGAGGCCCTTGTCCTGGCTGAACGCATAAGAAAAGCCGTTGAGACAAGCCCTCGGCTGAAAAACATAACAATAAGTATAGGCTTGGCATCTTACCCCGCAGACAGCAATACAAAAGAAGACCTGATATCCAAAACCGATAAAGCGCTCTACGAAGCCAAAAGATCCGGCAAAAACAGAATCTGCATTTAAAACCATTTTAACCGTATCTCGATCGCCGATCGGGATGCGGTTTTTATTCTTTGGTTATTTGTTCTACCTCTTCCTGTTTTTTAGAATCCGAAAATTTGACCGATACGACCTTTGATATGCCGGACTGCTGCATGGTAATGCCATACATCACGTCAGCCTTATCAATGGTCTTTTTATTGTGGGTTATCACGATGAATTGCGAGGTGTTGGTAAACATATCCAGGCTTCTCGAAAACCTGTCAACGTTAGATTCGTCAAGAGGAGCGTCTATTTCATCAAGGACGCAGAACGGGCTGGGCTTTACCTTGAATATTGCAAATATAAGCGCGACTGCCGTAAGCGCCTTTTCGCCTCCTGAAAGAAGCGACACATTTTGAAGCCTTTTTCCAGGTGGCCTTGCAACTATTTCTATTCCGCATTCAAGGACATCCGCATCGTCCAGGAGTATCAACTCTCCGTCCCCTCCCCCGAAAAGCATTTTGAAGAAATTCCTGAACTCCGTTTGTATACTCTTAAAGGTTTCTATAAAAAGGTCTTTTGTGGTTTTATTTATCTTATCGATTGCCTTTAGCAATGTATCCTTGGCCTTCAATAAGTCATCTCTCTGATTTGTTAAAAACACGAATCTATCCTGAAGCTCTTTATTCTCTTCTATAGCTACCAGGTTCACAGCGCCCATTGAATCCAACTGATTGCGCATTTCCTCTACGTTATTTTTCAGGGCAACCTTGTCTAAAGACTGCCAATCTTCTGCCAGCTGTACATCCAGAAGCTCAATTTTATAAACATCCTTTATGCGCTGGGTCAGGTTTTCTATGCTGTAATTAACCTCGGCCTTCTGCAAATCCACAGAATGCATATTTGACCTTATATCATTTATCTGGTTTTCTATCTCTCTGAATTTGGCTTCGTAAGACGCCGCCTTGCCTGTTATCTCAGCATACACGCTCTCTACATCGCTCAGCTCTTTATTCTTCCCGGAACCTTCGCCTGACAGGACAGTTATGTTCTTCTTAAGTTCTTTTATCTCTACGCCCAGATCTTCTGCCTTTTTAACAGAACTGTCTATTTCCAGCTTCCTGGATTCTACGTTATTTTTAGCATCCCGCAAAGATGATTCCAGTATATTCAATGTACTGGAGAGGCCTTCCTTTTTGCTTTCAAGCGACCCCAGCTCAGTCCTTGCCTCTGCAATCTCTACGAGAAGCCGTTCTCTTTCTTTGGCGCATTCTAATATAAGCCTCTCGCTATTATTCGCCCTTTCTTCATTAGCTTTGCTTTCATTCTCAATCTGCGACAGCGTCTTGAGAGAAGACTCTTCTTCCTGTTTAAGGATCAGGATTTCAGAATTCATCTCATCTATCTCAAGATTCACAAGAGATATCTCGTCTTCTACCCCTTTTATATTTTCCTCCAGGTTGGTCTTATTGCTGGAAACATTTGCGAAAAGTATATCCTTTTCGTTGATTACGCCCGTAAGGGAGGCAAGCCTGGCTTTTAAATCGTCCTCTTCTTTTTCTTTTACAATCTTTTCTTCTTCAATTTTTCCAGAACGCGCCTCCAGCTCATTGATCGCCTGGCGTATCTCATTTATCCTCGAGTCTCTATTTACAAGGCCAAGCTCTTCTTTTTTAGAACTCCCGCCTGTTATAAATCCGTTTTCAACTACTTCGCCTGACAGCGTAATAAACCTGTTCCTCGCAAAAGATTTGGCATTATCCAAAAGAGCCTTCGCGTCATTAAGATCATTTACTATATAGACATTTTTCAAGATATGCCTCAAAATATTTTTATAAGAATCCTCGATATTTATAAAATCAGCTGCCTTGCCTAGAATACGGCTGTCGCTGATATCCGCACTGAATTCTGATACGATATCATCTGAATTAAAATATGCCGGATATATAAACGAGGCCTTTCCATATGAATGTTCTTTAAGATATACTATAGCCTTGTCCACGGATTCCATGGTATCGACTACTATACTCTGGAGGTATTCAGACATTGCCGTCTCTATCGCAACCTCATAACCTTTGCGGACCGTCAAAAGATTCGCAAGGCAATCCCTCACCCCTTCTATCCTGGAGGAGCTTCCAAGTATCGCCTTTACGCCTGAGGAAAAACCTTCATATCTGAGCCTTGCCTCTTCCAAAAGCTCCAGCTTGGATTTGCCTGACGCCAGATCTGTATGTATTTTTTTGGACTCTTCCGTAAGTGAATCTATACGGACGCGGATAGCCGATATAGAACCGGAGGTAACGTCTCTTTCCGATTTAAGGATAACTGCTTCTTTTTCGACTGCGGTTATCTCTAAAAGAACATCGTTCAGCTTTGCCTGCAGGCTGTCTTTTTCCTCCGAGATAGCTGATTTCTCTGATTCCAGCCTCTTAAGCCTTGCATCGTGAGTTGAAATTGTAGTCGATATCTTCGCCATCTGATTTCTTAGCTTAGCCTGGGTTGAAGCAATATCTATGCTATTTGCCTTTGAAGTAGACAATGTCGTTTCGCTTGTTTTAATTGTCTTCGATATCTCTTCGAATCTCTTCTCTTTTTCTATAACGCCGCTGAGTCTGTTATTATCTTCTTTTTCCAGGACAGATATCTTTTCTCTGAGATTCGCTATTTCATTTTCCTGGGATATCAGGATGTCCATGCCTTTTTTTATCTCGTCCTCAAGGCCTGACCGGCGCTTTGTAAGCTCGTCTATCCTTTCCTGATCCATAGAAATCTTATCGCTGGCTTTAGAAACCTCGGAGTTTAGCTCTACTATCCTGGATTTCAGCTCCACTCTTTTATTTTCCACATAAGATTTGTCTTTGTTTAACAATGACAAATCCTGCGACAATCTGTTTGACTCGGCGTTAAGAGATGTCTCTTTTTGCTTCAGCTCACCTGTGTCTCCTTCGGAATTTAAGCTCTTGCTTCTCAATATCTCAAGGTCTATTCTGGATAGTTTCAACTCGATTGATTTCAGTTCTTCATAACGGTCTTTATAACGCTCCGCCTTTTTCGCCTGGCGCTCTATTGAATTGATCTGGCGCTTTACTTCAACTATAATATCATTTATCCTTAATAGATTTTGTTCCGTATCTTCCAGCTTGCGCAACGCCTCTTTCTTTTTTGTCTTGTATTTTGTAATGCCGCTCGCCTCTTCAAAAACCTCACGCCTCTCTTCAGGTTTTGAGCTCAAAACCTGGTCTATCTTCCCCTGCTCAATGAGAGAATAAGCGCTGGTGCCTATACCGGTACCCATAAAGAGCTCATTTATATCCTTAAGCCGGACCTGAGTTTTATTTAAAAGATATTCGCTCTCTCCTGAACGGTAAAGCCGCCTGGTAACGGTAACTTCGTCGTATTCTATTGGAAGTATCCTATCCTGGTTGGAAAGCGTGAGGGAAACTTCTGCGAAGCTTACAGGTTCTTTGCCGTCTGTACCGTTAAAAATAACGTCTTCCATCTTACCGCCGCGAAGGACCTTTGCAGACTGCTCCCCGAGAACCCATTTTATGGAATCAGCTATGTTGGATTTTCCGCAGCCGTTAGGGCCGACTATGGCAGTAATACCCGGCTCAAAATCCAGCCTCGTCCTGTCGGCAAATGATTTGAATCCGAATATTTCTATGGATTTGAAATACATACAACCTTCTATTTTTTCAATACTTCTTTGAATTTCCTGGTCAATTCCGGCAACACCTCGAATAAATCGCCCACTATTCCGTATGTGGCTACGGTGAATATCGGAGCATGAGGGTCTTTATTTATAGCTACGATTATTTCGGAAGACTGCATGCCTACAAGATGCTGAATCTGGCCGGAGATACCGCACGCTATGTAAATCTTAGGGCAGACTGTTTTGCCTGTCTGGCCAACCTGGTGCGAATAAGTTTTCCAGCCGCTGTCAACAGCAGCTCGCGAAGCTCCTACTGCCCCGCCCAGCGCCTTTGCCAGGCCTTCGATCAATTTAAAGTTTTCAGGAGACTGCATGCCTCTGCCGCCTGAAACAATTACATTTGCCTCTGTCAGGTTAACCGTTTCTTCTATTTCCTCTACGACATCAAGAAGCCTTGTCCTTGAATAATAAACCTTGCCGTCGTAACTTTTCTCTATAATCTTTCCCTTATGATGCTTGTTTTCAATCGCCTCTTTCATCACTTTATGCCTTACAGTTGACATCTGAGGCCTGTGATTAGGGCAGATAATAGTAGCCATAATATTACCGCCAAACGCAGGACGAGTCTGCAGCAAGAGCCTTTCTTTTATATCTATATCAAGGCCTGTGCAATCCGCTGTAAGCCCTGCGTGAATGCTTATTGCAACTCGCGATATCAATGATCTGCCTATTGAAGAAGCGCCGCAAAGCACTATCTCAGGCTTATACTCTTTTATCAACTGAATCAATACCTTTGAGTACGGCTCATCCTGATAATGTTTTAAGACCGGGGAATCTACAAAATACACTTTATTGACGCCTCTATG
>Ga0172368_10002230_pt1 | contig 25024 bp, 29 predicted proteins | sample Lak11m_FD_114540 | JGI IMG/M metagenome (GOLD analysis project Ga0172368, IMG submission 114540) | Freshwater microbial communities from Kabuno Bay, South-Kivu, Congo - kab_022012_11m | ecosystem: Environmental > Aquatic > Freshwater > Lake | place: Democratic Republic of the Congo: South-Kivu...
ATTAAGAAGAAGATATCCTGATGTTTTCATACATTTCCATAGAGCTGCACACGGGGCATTTACAAGAGAAGAAAATCCATTTGGCTTCTCTGTCCTTGTTCTTTCTAAGTTCGCAAGATTGGCTGGTGCGTCAGGAATACATACAGGAACTGCAGGTGTTGGAAAGATGGCTGGATCTCCAGAAGAAGATGTTGTGGCCGCGCATAACATAGACTATATTCTTAACAAGGGGCATTTCTTTGAGCAATCATGGGCAAAGATACCTGAAGATGACAAAGATGCAATAAACCTTGTGCATAAGGATGTCGCACATCATGTAATTTTGGCTGATGATTCTTGGAGGGGTGTGAAAAAATGCTGTCCAATAATTTCTGGTGGATTAAATCCAACACTTCTTAAACCATTCATTGATGTCATGAGCAATGTTGATTTCATAACAACAATGGGTGCTGGATGTCATGCACACCCAAAAGGCACAAGGGCTGGCGCAAAGGCGCTTATACAAGCCTGTGAAGCATATCAAAAGAAGATTGACATTAATAAATATGCAAAAACACATAAGGAGCTTGCAGAGGCAATCAATTTTTTTGGCAAGAAAAAATCAAAAGAAGTTGAAATGGCGCACAGCACAGAAAAAAACTAAAACTAGATTATCATGCCATTCAACTATATAATCAAAAGATTATCAAGAATAATAAAGCCAATCTCGCCTGAACTGCAGAGAATTGAACTTGATGCAAAGATTCAAAAGATCAAAAAACAATAATGGATGTTTATCACAACCCAAAAATCTACAATGACTTTCTTGCAGTCATTCACCTTATGAAAGAAAAGAATTTATCAATAGGAAAACAAGAAAGAATAATTGCACAAATTGAATCAATGTTCAAGATTGGCAAAGCAAATAATCTTGGAAAATTGCTTATCAAAAATAAGAAAAAAATAAAATAATTATTTCTTTTTGATTTTCTTTTCAACTTTCTTCAACTCATTTTTTGAATCAATCAGATCTTTCTTAAGATAATCAATATACATTGTTCTGTAGGACTTTAGAGATGTTGCTGATGGCAACTTGACAAAATTATTTATTTTATCAAGAAGAAAGTTTGACTCCATAACTTTAGGAATAAGCACAAAGTCAGATCCTTGCTCATACTGCTTTAATGCTTCGCTCTTTGTGTTTGCCCTTGTATATATTATTATATTTGGATTCTTTTCTCTTGCAATGCCTAAAAACCTAATTATTGATGCAGATCTTGGAACAGTGACAACAACAAGTTTTGCATCTGCAAGATTCATTGAATTTATAACTTCTTCATTATTCATATCTCCACAGACACAATTGACACCTTTCTTGATTAAAGGAATTACTTTTTCAGGATCAGAATCAACAATTATCATAGAAATTGCCTTGTCTTTCCAAAGCATATCAACAATTGCATCTCCAACAATATCAGACCCAATAACAACAATATGGCCAGTAATTTTTTCAGGAACATTATTCAATGAATCAACATGCCTTGTGAAATGCTTTGCCTTAAATACTTTCATTACCGGCTTTAGATAGGAAAATATGCTATCATTGTATTTCATAATATATGGCGTCAGCACCATTGACAAAGATGTCACAATTACAATTGCAGAATATTGGGTCTGGGTAATGTGTGAAAGCAACAACCCTTGTATTGCAAGTATTAATGAAAACTCAGAGACCTGTGCCAAGCTCATTGCAACTTGCGAGGATATTCTGGGACCATATCCTGAAAACAATGTAATCATGAAATATATCAATGGCTTCAAAAGAAATACAAACAAAAACAAAAATATCAAAAGAACATAATCGCTTGCAAAGTTGAATGACAACTGCATACCTAAAGATACAAAAAATATCATTGATAACAGGCTTCTTATGCCTGAGATCTTACTTGACACCTCTAGATTGTATGGAAAAATAGATATTGCCAATCCGCCAATAAATGATCCAACTGCAATTGGAAACTCAAGAAGCTGCGAAAAAAGAATAAAAAGAAAACAGCTACTTATGCTCAACAAGAAGAATCCTGGCGTTGACTTGAATGAATTTTTCACAATCTTTGGATAAACAAATTTATTAAGTATATATGCAACAGCAATAAGTATTATTGTTTTCACAATAACGCCTGCAATCAAACTAAATGACACAGCTTCTGCATCTTTCAAGATAGGTATTGCCAAAACAGCAACAAGATCCTCTACCAGAAGCACGCTTATTGCAAGCTTTCCATATAATGAATTTATTTGAAAATTATCAAGAAGAATCTTTGCTACAAGCATTGTTGAACTGAACGATATTATGCATGTAAAATAAAGGCACTGTATAAAGTTGATTGCCAAAAAATGCTGAAGTAAAACAAACACTATAAATGTGAATAGAATGTTGATTATCGGGATTAACAAGACCATGGCATTCAGCTTCTTAAGCTGATTAAGCTCTGTGCTTATACCTACACTGAAAAGAAGAAATGCAATCCCGATCTCAGACAGAAGGATAATTTCTTCTGAGTTTGAAACAAAGCCAAAGACTGAAGGACCTATCAATACACCTGTAACTATGAATGCCAAGATAGATGGTTGCTTAAGCTTGCCAAAAATATAGGTCATTATTGTTGCAGAGATTATCAATATTCCAAAGCTTATCAAAAATGCGTTTTCCATGATAGCCAATTCTCCTTTAGCGTCCCCATTATTTAACAAAGACAATATGTTTTATAAATATATTGTAGTTATTAATGTATATTTTGAAGATATATTTGTTGGACAGGCGAAGTTTATTTGGGGGAAGAAGATTATGAAAGATTCTTTAAGCAAAAAATCGAAGATTAATTCTATTGACAAAGATTGTGAGGAATTACACATTACCAAGGCATTTTCCACAAAAGATTTCAAGAAGATATTAACCTATTGCAGAAGATTAAAGTTGATTACAATGTCTTCATCAACAAAAGACAGATTATGTGAAAAAACAAAAGAGTTTTTGGGATCAAAGAAAGTAAGGTTGGCTATCAAGAAAGATCAAGGCAGGGCGATAGAGATACCTGCAGCAAAGCTTAACAAGATACTTAATATGTACAGAGATTATTCCTACAGAGAATTAGAAGAAAAATTAGGAGTTCCAAAGAGCACAATACATTACTTGATAAAAAAGGCAAAGAAGAAAAAAATAAAAGATTCAGGGAAGATTATTTATTTGAAATAATCTTCTATCATTAATTTTTAAAAATAAGAAACTGTTGCATTTAAGCAATACCCTCTTCCTCATCTCCGCTGTCGTCTTTTGAGCTTGCCCTGCTGTCTTCCTTCCTGCTGAATGAATCTAACTTCTTGATCAATTCATCTTCCTGCTTCTCTATTGTCTTAAGCTTTAATGAAATTGTTTCTTTCAAATCCTTTGTCTCTTTTGCAACATCTGCTTTGTCAGTTAAGATAAACACATTTCCAGTGCCTTTGTAAACCTTGTTTTCCTTTGTCTTTTCAAGCTCCTTGTAAGTAGAATCAAGTATGTTTGCCTGCATCTGCAATTGTTGCTTCTGGTTCGCTAAAAACATCAACTGCTGTCTATATTTGTTTACCATTCCTGCATCTGTGTCTGATTTATTCATAATTTCACCTCATATGTTTTAGAAATCAATTCAAGTAAATTAATGTAATTGTTAATTGTTGCCTTGAAAGCAATCAAATCTTCTGCAAATATTTCAATAATCAGCTCTTTCTTTTCACTGTCAATAACTATCTTAGAATCAGACCTTTTATATTCTTTTCTTTTGGTCTCAATCTCTAAAAGTTTTTTGAGATTCTCAAGATCAACAGTTTTAACAACAATCTTAGAGCTAACTATAGAGCTTATCATATTCAATCACGCCAAGAAGTATAAAATCAACTCCAATCTCATTGCCATCTACAACAAATTTATATTTACATCCTGCCTTTTCATCATGTGCAACTATTGAATAATCTGAGTTTTCTGATTTTTTCTTGTATTTGCTATTCAAAAAATAAAACAAATTGCTTTTGTCAGAAATTGACTTCTTTTTTCCAATAACTTTCAAGGGCATCTTGTGCGAGAGATTCATCAATTCCAAAATGTATTCTTTATCAGGAAGATAGCCAGCACCTTCTGATTTCTTCTTATATATCAAAAGAGAAAGTTGATTTTTCTGACTCTGATTGGAGCACACAAGGAAGTGTGAATGTCCAAGATATGCTGCTTTCTCAAAAAGCTTGCTAAGATCTGTCCTGCCTCTTGGAATGAATTTCAAATCAAATAATAGCTTAGAAAGATAAACTGAAAATCTTTTGACAGTTAAACTGCAATTCCTTGAACATGTTATGTACATTTCACACCTTTTTTTAAACAGCTTTTACCTTTTTCACAATTGGTTCTCTCTTCTTATAAAAAATCCTTGAAGAGCAGATCCTGCATTTATCGCCTGATGGATATTCAGGATATACTTCCTTGCATCTTACACAAACATACATCCAAGATCACCCTTTGATTCCCCTCATTGAATTAAGGCGATATGCCCCACCACTTATCTTTGACTTGCATTTTCTACATTGATATATGCCCTTTGCTGTCCTTGCAATCTTTCCTGAAGACCCACAGACTGGACACATATATTTTGACTTGTCGGTCTTGGTTGCAAGAAGATATTTCTTCCGGATTCCAACACCGCCTCTGACGCCATATTTTCCAGTTTCTTTAACTTTCTTTGTTGTCATTTGCATCACTTATTACTTTTTCCAATACAGAATATTTCGATGTTGCAACATCAATCATATAATTAATTTCATCCTCTGTAAATGAGCCAGCCTTGCTCTTCTGACATGCAAGTATGCTGTCTTTATGAATGCCTAAGGTAAATCTTGTGTCTGACGCATATTCTTCCTTATCATTTGGATCAACAATCAATTTTCCAGCAATCTTCTCAAATGTAATTGAAATAGGTATCTTGTTGACTTCTAGTTTGCCAACATATTCTCCCTGAATAATATTATTGTTTTCATCAATCTTTGGAAACTTGGTGTCAAGCAATGCAGCAACTGCTGCAATTTCTGCAGCATCAATCAGATTTCCAGCTGCATTGATAGGGTAACAATCAATAAACAGCATCAAGACCTTTTCACCAGGAACCAAGCAAAAACTTTTGAAATCCATACACTCTGCTGACCTAATGACTCTGTCAACAACCCTTCCATACTCAATTGATGCTATAGATGGAGGTCCTGTTTCAAAATCAGGAGATGCAATCCCTGACAACTCTAAGTTAAGCGACATACTTCCTTCATCTGGAGAATCAGGATATGGTGTTCCAACAACAAATTTAGTTCCAACAATAACCTCTGTGTCTCCAAGCTTTATCCATGCAGAACCATCTGCTGACTTTATCACTCCTTGTTTAAGCTCAATATTTCTATAGTCCAAAAGCCCTCTGCCATCAGTTCTCTTGCCATCTTTGACATATTCCTCAATTGTGTCTTTGCTAATTATCTTTAATATTTCATTCATTAATTTCACCCTCTAATGGATATTTATCTAACAGCACCTTTTTCTGAAGCTCATAAATCTTTTCTGCACCAGACATTGCTGCAGAGATCATCTTCTTCCAATCCTCTTTTTCAACAAATCCATCCATCTGAAGAAGAACTATCTCCTTCTGTGGCATCAATACAGCACATGCTGTGTCAACAGCATCATCTGCATCTTCTTCATCTTTTGTCAAATCCAAAATAATGTCGCCATTTGCTCTGCCTGCAGCAACTGCACTAATCAATCCCTTCATTGGCAGACCTGCATCTGCACAGGCCAATGTTGCAGCTGTCAATGCAGCAGCTCTTGTTCCTGCATTTGATGAAAATATTATTGTATCGACATCAATAACTGTGTTTGGAAATTTTTCTGTGTAGATTGAAGACTCCAAAGCAAATCCAGAAACAAGAGATATTTCCTTGTCTCTCTTTGCAGGAACAGGTGATTTTCTTTCAGGCACAGAAAATGATGCCATCCTGTATCTGTAGTTTACAACCGCCTTTTCAGAGTCAGCCATATGCTTAGGAAAGATTGGCCTTGGGCCATGCACAGTTGCAAGAACTGTGTTCTTTCCCCACTCTAAATAACAAGAACCATCTGCTGACTTTACAACACCAAGCTTAATGCTTATTGGCCTTAATTCATTATTTTTCCTACCGTCTCCTCTAATGTTTTCTCCACTCATAAAATCATTCCTTTTAAATTTATTTTTCGTATTTCTCCAAAAATTGTTTTATGCTTTCTGTAAGATTTGATTTTTGCGAATTTGTAATTATCATTCCAAACGCCTTTTCCAAAAGTTCTGGCTGTTTTGAATCATACCATATCCAGCCATTCCTCCCAATCAGTATGTTTGACTTGGTGTGTTGCTTAAGAACATTAAGCATAGAATCATTCTTCCCAATCAATCTAGGCACCTTGACACAAGATGACACAAATAATCTACCTTTTGGAAGAATATTGACATTGTCAAGCTCAATAGATCCATTTGCATTTATATTTTTTATTCTTGCAAACAGCATTGTTCCTATCTTTAGCTCTTTGCTAAGAAGCGACTTTGGAAGAAATGTGTCTGTATAAGAATTAAATTCAAGAACATAACCATTGAATGACTCTGAAGACACTACACAAACAATAATATCCCCAACAACTGGACTGTAAACTCCATTAAGTGCAATGACTGATATTGAATCTCCAGCATCTGATAATATCCCCAAAACTGAACTATATACTTTTCCTTCTTTAAGATATACATTCTGCCCAAGCTTTCTTCTCTGATCTGTTAGAAAATCGCCAGGTGTAACTATTTTTCTCATAACTAGCTCTCCTCAATATTTACTTTTAAATCACCGTGTGTAATCTGGTTAAGTTCAGAAATCAATCCTGCTTTTGTCCCTGCAGCAATCTTTACCTTAACAATCATTGCGCCATTGGTAGCCCATTTCTGATCAACAATTTCTTGTTTATAGATGACTGGCGATGCCTTTCCAGAATATGCTGCTGGAATTTCAATAACAACAGTCAACTTATCCATTGATATTGGCATTAATCTCTGTAGCTTCTGGAGTATTTCCTTAATTTCATCTTCTTTTCTTTTAGCCAAATTCACTTTTACCTTCAATTCTTCAAATGCGTTTATTATTCTCTGTGGAGGTATTGGGGTCATATTCTTTGGATCATGTGCATTCTTTGCAATAAAATCAATTATTTCTTTTTCTCTTCTTTCAGTCATTTCCTGCCTTTGGACAGTTGTCAGCTGAACCTCGCCTTCTTTGATTATTTCATCAGCAATTATCTTGAAATCAGTTGTTCCAAACGTCTTTTCCATAATCTCCTTTGATGCTTCATCTCCTTTTTTAGCATCTGAATATACTGTGTCAAGTGCAACCATATCATCAAAGTTAATTCCCTGCTTGCCATGTCTATAATCCCAAGCCATATAAGGATCTACATATATTTCAAAATTATGGGTATCCTTTTTCAGCTTTGCCAAAACAGCTTCATCCATTTTCACCATAGATCAAGTCACCTAACTTTTAAAGATATTTTGAATATTTATCCACAGGAACAACAACATTATTCTTGCCCTCTGTGATGTCTAATATTTCCAACCCAGCAGGATTAAGCTTCTGTTTTGGCTCTAAGTTAAGTTCCAATGACTTTATTGCAAGCTTCAATGCATCATCAAAACTTAAATTATCTTTATAATTCTTTTCAAGATATGCCATTATCTTCTGTCTATTCTGACCTATTGCAACTGCCTTATAAGCTGTTGTTGCACCGCTTGGTTCTGTTTCATAAATGTGCTTTCCCAAAGTGTCAATTCCTGCAATTATCAATGACACTCCAAATGGTCTTCCACCACCATATTGAGTAAAATATTGAATAATTGATGCAATCTTCTTGACAAGCGTTTCAATCTCAATTGGATCATCATAATAGGTTTTATTTTCTTGAGCAATCTGCCTTGCAAAGTCAATCAATCTTCTTCCATCTCCAATCAATCCTGAACAAGTTGCCCAAACATGCTGATCAACCTTGAAGACCTTCTCTACAGATTCTGGAAGTATCAATGGAGAATATATTCTCTTATCAGTTGCAACAATTATTCCATTCTTATAGATCACTGCAACTGCGGGACTTCCCTTTTCAATAATCTTTGATGCATAGTCAACCTGATATAATCTGCCTTCTGGGCTAAATACAGTTATTGAGCGGTCATATGCTGCCGCCATGTTATTTGGAGAACCTGGTAACAAAATTTCACCTATTTTTCTTTTTATAAATATAAATAGCTATCTAATATATTATATATACCTTAACTATTTTAAAGCCATGCTTTTATAGGCACTTTATTTCTCCAGGGCTTGCAATGACTTCAATGTAGGCTTGACTGATTCTACTAAAATATAACCAAGATCCGTGCTAAGAAACAGCAATGATGATAGAAATTTATCAAGATAATCATCTGAAATCCTGACAATTGCTAAGCACTTTGAAGGTTCAAAAGACATTATTGTTATTCCTGCCTCTGAAAGAGAAAAGATTCCTTGAGCGTACTGAAAATTGTTTGATAACATAGTGTAAAGCGATCTTTGATCAAGCACTTTAGATTTTTCTTGTGAAAATCTTAAGAGAACATATCTCTTGCCCTGCCTAAGTGTAGGCCTGATTACATTTATTCTTTTTTTTGGCATAAAATTCCTTCATCAAAAATTCGTTCTATAATTGATTCTTCCAAGCCAAGTTCTTTGGCAAAAGATTTTCTTATTTGAAGATCAACAAGCTTACTCAAGCCATCTGCAAAAGAACAGAAAATCATGTCAACTCTGTGTTTTTTCAATAAAGTAATTATGAACTTAGCCTGCTTGATTGCTTTATATGGCTGTCTTCTAAACTCATTCATGTCAAATGCAATAATCTTCTTGCCTTCTGAAGCAACCCTTGCACATTCTTCATCAAAAATTGGCTTGTCAGAAGATATTGGGTTTGCCAAAATATCAATCTGCTTGCTTGCAAGAATCCTTGAAACTTCGTCTGCTGTCCTTCCTCTTGCCACAATCAACCCGTTCTTTATCTGTGTTGCAAAAGAAAGATCTTCAAGAAAATACAGCTTCTTCAGTTCTGGCTTTATGGAAGGTAAGTTGGAAGAAATTAGATCTTCCTTTTTCTTTATGCTTTTTACAACATACCAGCAATTGATTGATGATATTTTATCTAATTGCTGTTCCTTAAGAAAGCCATCAAAGACAATATCAAAATATTTTTTCATATCAACTACATCTTTTCAGGTATTTTTATTCCTAAAAGCCATAAGGCATTCTCTAAAGTTATCAAGTATGCTTTTATAAGCAAAAGTCTGTTGTTCCTTATATGCTCATCTTCGTGCAAGACAACACAGGAACTGTAAAATTTGCTAAACAAATGCGCTAAATCTAAAGAATAACTTGCAATCAGGTTTGGCTTGTATTGGGTTGCTGCTGAAAGAACAACCTCTTTAAACCTAGAAATGCATTTGACAAGATTTAATTCATCTTCTTCTAAAAGATTTTCTTTATTAAGCAAAGAAAGAGATGGCTTGAATTCAGCCTTCTTAAGTATGCTTTTCGCCCTTACCCCACTATATTGAAGATACGGCGCTGAATCTCCTTGAAGATCCAATGCCTTTTCCATGCTGAATATGAAATCTTTATTGATGCTTATCTTCAACATTTCAAACTTTATTACTCCAGTTGCAATGTCTCTAATGATCTCTATACTTTGCTCAAGATCATTATCTTCAAGTATTTTTCCAATCTTCTCAAACAATGCATCTCTCAAATCCTCATAAAAAACAACTTCTCCAGTTCTTGATTTCATTTTTCCTGATTCTAAAGAAACCAAGCCAAAGCTAATATGCTTGTGGGTTGTTTCAGGATAGATCAGTTCAAACAATCTAAATAATTGCTTAAGATAAAAATCCTGCTCAGAAGCAACAACATACAAGAAATTATTGCAAGATGGATAAAGTTTCTTCTTAATGTTCACTAATGCGCTGTCTTTTGCACCATACAATAATGCACCATTCTGCTTCACCAATATCAGGTTTCCTAATTGTTCGTCTTTTAGGTTTGCAACAATTGCATTCTCGCTTTCCATGAAAATGTCTTTGTAATCATTGAATAACTTTTCTTTAATTTTGTTGAAAACAATTTCACATTCGCTTTCAAAAATAACTTTGTCAATTGTGACATTAAGTTCATCTGCAACCTTAAGGAAATCCTTGTTGCTTAGATTTACAAGTTTCTTAAGCTCCTTCTTAAGCTTTTCATCTGACATAAGCTTGACCTGAAGATCATCAACTTCTTTCTTAAGATCAGGATTTTCTTTCAGTTTTTCTCCTGAAGAAATATATATTTCACCAATCCATCTGCTGATATCTCTTTCTGGTGGCTTCTGGCTGGTCTTAGGAAGTGATTTATAATACCATAACCATCTTGCTATGTGTGTGCCTATATCCCCTTGAAAAGAAACTGTCTTAACATCTTGATTTGCAAATGTTAGCAACCTATATATTGAATCACCAGTAACTCCGTTTCTTATGTGCCCTACATGGATCATCTTTAATGGATTTGGCTGGAAGGTGTCTAGGACATATTGTTTTCTATCTAATCTTACTTTGCCATAGTTTTTTCCATTATCTATTACATCTCTTATTGTTTCTTCAAAAATAAAATGCGGATTTGCCTTTGCATTCACATAGCCAGAAACTGCAGAAAATTCTAAGTTGCTTGCTGATATTTTTTTAAGTTGTGAAACTATGTCTATAGCAATCTCCTGTGCTGGTTTTTTATATATTTTACATAAAGAAAATACAGGAAATGCATAATCTCCAAGCTCTGTTGTTGGAGGCGTAGTGATAAGTGACTCTATCTGGGCAAGTGAAAGTGACTTGTCATTTATTGCCTTGTCAAGCAATCTTGCAAACTCATTTTTTAGATCCATTTTTTGCACCTTACATCTGACAAAAAATTGAGCACTAGCTTTTCTTTTGGCTTAATCCTTTTCTTAAAAGAAAAGGGTAAACGAGCCCGATGGGATTTGAACCCACGACCTACAGCTTAGAAGGCTGTCGCCCTATCCACTAGGCTACGGGCCCTTCAATAAATATATCTTGCTAAGATATATTAATAAAAGCTATGTGTGAATATAAAAATATAAAATTGATTAACATGGCTACAAGAACAAACATATTTGGCAGAATTAGAAAAACTGCTAGAAGTATGAGATATAAAATTGGCTGGACAAATCACATGATTCTTACCAAATATATTTCATTAAGCAAATTGCCAAAACAGGAATTGCATGCCGAAAATTTAAGAATAACTGTTGCAATAGATAAAGTTCCAAAATCAATGTACGCCTTAAGCCTTGAGCAAACCAACAAAAAACCTTCAGGTATTCAGGTTGTTAATGCACTTACAGAGATGATAAATTTCGCCAAAAGAAATGATCTGAAAAAAATATATGCAATAACATGGATATTTGCAGAATATCCTTTGATTGCAAAAAAGTTAGGGTTCAAAATAGAAAATCAAAACACATTAGACGATTACAGAGAACTTATTGAAAAGATTACTAAAAAATATGGTAAGGTAATTATAAGAGGAATCAATTTTGAAACAGAATCTTTAGAATTTAAGACAGAAAATAATGAAATAAAATTCATCTCTCTTCTAAACCATGAACTTCCTCTGTTTGTTGCAGAAATATAAAAAATAAAAAAAAGAATGGCTTTCTAATAAGCCATTTATTGTGTAGCACCACTACTCTGCAATTCCTGATATTTCTTGTTTATCTTGTCTATGCTGTCAGAATAGGAATCATAAATTCCTTTTACAAGACCAGTATATCCTATGCTATCTTTAAGTTCAAACAGCTTCTTGTGCACTTCAAGATATTTCCCTTGATCCTGTGCACATCTTGAAAAGATTGCTGGAAATAAAGCAGATTGTTGATGAACAATAAAATCCTTGACAACAAACTTCACTTTGCCTGTGTCTACATAGTTCTGCAAAATTGTATCTTGGATCTGCTCATCAAACTGCTTGCAGTATGGACAATCATAATCAGTAAATAAATACAAGGTTACATTTGCGTCCTTGTTTCCAATCACATAATCATCCGTATCACTTAAGACATTATAGTTAAGATATTGTATTGGTGGTATCAACAACATATATCTTCCATCAACTGGTGCTTCAAACACCTTATCAAACAAGGCTTTCATTGAAGGATCTTTATAGACATTCAGATCTTCAACATTTCCATCAAGATAGAAAAATGGAATTCCTGTTACATTCATGTCTTTTAATACTTGTAATTGTGCAACATCTCTGTAATTGAGTTTATAGACCTGAACAGAGTCAAATAATACCTTAAAGAACTCAGTATACTGCCCAGAATTTGTCTTAAGATTGTTTATTATACTGTCAACCTCTGCGCTTGTAAAGTCGTGCTCTGCATTGTAGATCACAACCATTGCTGGAGTTGAGCTCCTCAGGCTTTCCACTGAAACACACACCCCCGCACTATTGTCAAACACGCCATCCTCACACTTGCTTAAATCAATTGCTGGCTTTGTTGAATCTTCAATTGATGCATCCAAGACATGAGACATGTAATTATAATCTCGTACACCGGATATCATATACCCATTTATGAAAAATCCAGGTGTCCCATTGATTCCAACAACTGATGCCAACTGTGTATCTTTTGCAATCTTTGAAAGATGCTTTGCACCTTGGAAATTTAAATTAAAGTTTGCAAAGTTATTATCAGAAATACATAGATTCATTGCCTGCTCATCAATTCCTAATTCAGAATAATATGGTTTGAGAACATTTAATTGTGCTTCAATGACATCTCCATTTATTTGTGATTGCATTTCAACAGCTAATTTCTGAAGATCTGTCATTGTAATGTTTGAAGGTAAATCAATTGTATGATTCTTATCTTGTGACAAAGATGTATTTGAATCAGTTCCGCTTGGAACATTTGTATTATGAGGAAATAACAGCAATGCAAGAACAACAATAATGACAATTGCCATCAATCCGATTATTACAAATAAATTTTTCTTAAAGAAATTCTTTTTGTGATGCTCATGACCTTGATTGTGCTCATGCACATCATGCTGAACTTCTTCCTTATGCTTTTTACTAAATAATTTTTTCACTAACAATCACCTTTTGACTATTGATAATTAGAACTATATATAATAGCATAAATATGTTTATAAATTGTATTAAATTTTATCTATGCAATATGACAATTAAAAACACTCAAAAAAGCAAGATTGCAGAAGATCTTGAACACAAGCATTATGGCGTATTCAACCATTCTGCTGTTGAGATCTGTGAATGGAACAAAAAGGCGCTTAGAGGACAGGGGCACTGTTACAAACAGAAATTCTATAATGTTGACTGCCACAGGTGTGCACAAATAACTCCTACAGTGATTTGGTGCCATCAGAAATGCATATTCTGCTGGAGACCTTCTGAATATATGAGCAAGCATAAGCTGACAGGAAATATTGACAAACCAAAAGAGATTATTGATAGGTTGTTTGAACTTAGAAAAAAGCTTTTGAGCGGGTTTGGTGGGTACAAGAAAACCAAGAAAAAAATGTATGAAGAATCGTTGATACCATCACATGTTGCGATCTCTCTGTCAGGAGAGCCAACCATCTATCCATATCTTGGGGAAATGATAAGATACCTAAAGTCAAAGAAGGAAATCAAGAGCATATTCATTGTTACCAATGGAATGGAACCTAAAAACATTGAAAAACTTGCAAAAGAAAAATCATTGCCAACCCAACTGTATCTTTCAATAGTTGCCCCAAATGAACAGCTTCACATAAAGATTAATAAACCAAAGATAAAAGACAGCTGGAAAATATTGCAAACTACAATATCTTTAATGGCAAAGCTAAAATGCAGAAGGGTTGTAAGATTTACATTAATCAAAGGAATAAATGATGATCCAAAATATTTGAAAGATTATGTCAAGCTGTTTGAAAAGACGAACGCTGATTTCATAGAAATCAAGGCATATATGTGCTTAGGTTATTCAAGAAAGACATTAACATTAGAAAACATGCCAAGACATGAAGAATGCAAGAGATTTGCAGAAGAGTTTGAAAAATTGTCAGAGAAATACAAGATTTCAGATGAATGTGAAACGTCAAGGATTGTTCTTCTCAAAAACAAGAAATCAAAATATAAAAATTTTATAAAATGAGCGATTGCATGAAGCTGAAAACCACATTTGCAGACAAAAGTAATATTTGCAACCTTAGATTTTTTACACAAAACCGAAAAACAATACCTGTGGCAGAGCACAGCACAAGTCCAACACATATCATCAATAGAGAAACAGCAACTACATTTGTGTTTGATATTGATTCAAATTATTTTTTAAAAGGCAATAGAGAATATACTGAAGGAAATGTGCCACCCCACAATACAATTATTGATCACTTCAGAACAAGAAATATCAATGTGAATAATTATGTAAGCGGTGTGATTGAAGATATTGGAAAAGAAAAACTAATTACCTTGGCATTCAACAACAGAAATCTTTCAAAAACACAAATTGATGATAGCCAGATGATAATAACAACTTTGAAAATAATTTTTGCAATGAACAGCAAGAACTTCGGAAAGAATTTAAAGTTTCAAAATAACACCAAGTTAAACGTGTTTTCAAGAGAACCAAATGGCAAAGTAAACATAATATTTAATGGCACCTTCAAAGAGTTTGTTGATGCATATAATTCCAAAGGATATCATATAGAAAAAATAAAAAAAGAATAATTATGGAACTAACTGACGAGCTTAAAGAAATCTTGAATGTACTCAATAATGAAAAGACAATTGCATTGCTCGCACCTAGCTTTGTTATTGACTTTAGCTATCCTGATATCATCTTTGAACTAAGAAGAATGGGATTTTCAAAGGTTGTTGAGCTAACCTATGCTGCAAAGTTGATTAATCTTAAATATCATCATTTGATCCGTGAAAATATTGATAATGACAAACAGTTCATTTGTTCTAATTGTCCTACAATTGTCAAGATTATTGAAAATAGCTATCCTGAACACAAAGACAAAATTACAAACATCGCGTCACCAATGATTGTAATGTCAAGATTTGTGAAAAGAGAATTTGGAAGCAACTACAAGACAATATTTATTGGGCCATGTATTGCAAAAAAGCAAGAAGCAAAGGAATCTGATACTGTTGATTACGCCTTGACATTCAAGGAGCTAAAAGAACTTATAGAATATTTCCAAGAAAATAACCTTTTCCGCAGAGTCATTGATGCAACTTCTAACAACCTCTATGATTTTGACAAATTCTACAATGATTATACCAAAATATATCCATTAAGCGGAGGTGTCGCATCAACATTGCATATAAAAGACCTACTTAAAAAAGATCAGTTTCTTGTTGCAGATGGGCCTGAAAATGTTGACAAGATCTTGAAAGAATTGGAAAATAAAAACATTAAATTCTTGGACATTCTTTTCTGCAATGGCGGATGCATTGGCGGGCCAGGAATTGCTTCAACAGAATCAATTGAAAAAAGAAAAGAGCTTGTGATCAACTATAAAGAAGAATCAATGAAGCACAAGATTGGCAAGAAGTTTGGAAAATTCAAGTATGCTGAAGATCTTGAGCTTAGAAGAAAAATAAGTGATAATTATGAGATGTGAAGAAGATAATTTTTGGAATTTACAAGAAAGATTTGTTTCACACAATCTTGAGGTTATAGAAGTTATTAGCTATTCTTTAATTGCCTTTGCATTGCCATTTATTCTTGGACACCCACAATGGCTTGTTGGAACAATAGTTAATGCATTTCTTATGAGATGTGCAATAAGCTTCCGACTCAAGTCGGCATTGCCAGTAATAATCTTCCCATCATTGGGCGTGCTTTGTGCTGGGCTGTTATTTGGCGGATACACCCCTTTATTGCTGTTTTTCATACCTGTTATTTGGATTGGCAACCTAGGCTATGTGTTGGGATATAAATATTTCTTGCAAAATAAAAAAATTAGTCGCTGGTGTTGTCCAACAATTGCTGCGTTTTTTAAGGCAGGAATTTTGTTTAGCTATGCTTTGCTTATGGTGTTTGGCTTTGGTTTTCCTGCAATGTTTCTAACAACTATGGGAATAATCCAACTGATAACCGCATTGTCTGGAGGATACATTGGCTTGTTATCTACTAAAATAATTTAAAACAAAATTAGCCAATCCGCCTTGTAGGAGAAGGTGTTCTTCTGACAGCCCCAAAATTCTTTTGTCCAGGCTTTGTAGCAAATGCAAAATTCTGATTTGCATATGCTCCTGGCTTATATCTGTCATATTCAGGCATTAATCTCTTTTTTGTTGGTGATTTGCTGTTCTTTACAGGCATTGTGCACACTCTTAAATAAAAATTTTTCAAACTTTCCTTTGATCGTCCAATTGTTTCAACAAACTTATGAAATTCATCATATCTATCAAGAACATCTGAAAGCAGTATGGTGGATCTAGGATGCTTATATAAAAAATCGATCACCGCATCATTGTAATCTTCAAAATATCTGCCACCTTTCTTTATATCTTTTTCTTTTAGACTTGCATCAAGCTGGCTTATTTTAACAATCTCTTCAGCCAACTTATCAAAGCGATTCAGAATTGCTGTATCTGATAGAATTTCTCTAAGCTCACCATAAACAACAGCAGTATCCTCAATAGCCAGCCCCCAGTCATTTTCTAACACACTCTGCAACACAAGAAATTGGATTGGTCTTGCATTACTTTGCTCAACAGCATGTTGTTTGTTCTCAAGATATCTGTCAACAGCCAATAATCCAGAAATCCCAATAATTCCTGCTGTTGCCAAAATAGCTTGTTTTTTAGTTATCTTTGTCATAATCTAATAATAACAACAAATAATTAAAAGATAAACTAAAATGCGACAGCAAAAAGCCATCGCATTAATCAGCTACACCATTCTCTGTTATGCTATAGATTGCCTCGCCATCTGGCAAGCTTGGAGAATCAACAAGCTTTGCTATTCTCTTTGATCCACTGCCTTTCCTCAAATAAATCCTTGTCTTTGAAGCATGCTTGACTATGTTACCACCAACAGCATCTGTTGGATCTCCAAAGAGAACATCTGGTCTTGCCATCACTTGGTTAGTCACAAACACAACAATATTATGAAGCTCAGCAATCTTCTGCAACAACCTCATATGTCTGTTCAGTTTCTGTTGCCTATCAGACAATTGTCCTCTTCCAACAAACTCAGATCTAAACTGACTTGTAAGAGAATCAACAATAACAAGCTTGATATTCTGCTTCTTCAGAAGCTCCTGTGCATTCTCAGCCAACAACATCTGATGATTACTGTTGAATGCCCTTGCAACAAAAATATTTTTCATAATCTTTTCAGGATCCAATCCCTTATATCTTGCAATCTGTTCAATCCTTTCAGGTCTAAATGAGTTTTCTGTGTCAATATACAGAACACCACCATCAAGCCCACCCTGGCTTGCTGGTAATTGTGACATAACGCAAAGCTGGAAGCACCATTGGCTTTTCCCAGATGCATATTGCCCATACACCTCTGTAATTGATTGACTTTCAATACCCCCACCAAGAAGCTCATCTAAGCTCTTTGATCCTGTAGACAACCTTGCAATTGCCTTTCTCTTATCCAAAATCTTATCAGCACTCTCAAACCCCATCTCTAAAGAATCTCTTGCTGCCTTGATTGCCTTGATTGCAGTACCTTCTCCAAGTCCTGCAATTGCAACAAGCTCCATTGGTGAAGCAACAGCAATTGCCTCTAGACTGTCAAATCCTGCTGCCATAAGCTTTTCTGCAGATGTAGGCCCAATTCCTGGAAGATCTGTAATAAGCATTTCTCCTTCTCCCTTCTCTTTCTTCTCTTCAGATTCATCTTCAAAAGATTCGTCCATCACTTCTTCTGTCATATCCTTCTTTTTATCTCCTTTCATATTCCTCACTCTCTAAGACAATATTGATTTAGTTACAAAATCAATAATAATATATTGTCAAGAGAATATATCCTTTTTGGGGGGGTAGTCTGCCGGTCAACAAGTTACAAAAACCAGTGTCTTTTCTTTGAGAAATTACCTAATTAAGTATATATATCTTTCTATCTATAATTTAAGATGTTATATGTATATAAGAAAAAAGAGCTACAAGAGATGATACTTAAATGACTTCTGACAATATAAAATGGTTCAAAGAGATTGATGACAGCCAAATGTCACTAATTGGCTACAAGGCCGCAAGACAGGCAGAGCTTGTAAGAGGAAATTTTCCTGTTCCAAGAGGTTTTGTAATAAACTCTCAAGCATATTATACTTTCATTCAAGAAAACAAGCTCAAGGACAAGATTTATGATATTCTCAAAACAATCAACTACAATGACAGAAAAGATATTGAAGAAAAATCAAATAAAATCAGAGAGCTTTTCATGAAAGGCAAACTGTCTCAAGAATTCACTGCTGATTTGGAAAAGATGTACAACAAACTTGGAGAAACAAGCATTGGCTGGCTAAACAGCAAAGTTGATGAGTTTACGGCAATAAGAGCTTCTGTAATTGCTGATAATATTTCACAAAAAGATGCTGAATTCATTGAAGATAATTGTGGCGCGCTCAATGTTAAAGGAATAAAAGAAATTGTCAATACAATCAAAGACAGCTGGGCAACAATGTTTTCTGCAGATGTTCTTGAACAGGAATTCAAGAAAGAGATAGATCCTGAGAGAGTGTGCATGGGTATAATAATTGAAAGAATGATAAATGCAAAACAGTCAGGAATAATGATTACCAGCAAAGATATTGGAGATGATCAAAACCTGATTATTGAAGCAATTTCTGGATTTGGAGGCGCAATGGTGATAAAAGAACTTTCTCCTGACCATTTTGAAATTAAGAAAAAGACTATGGATGTAGTAAACAAAAGCAAGTCATCTCAAGAATGGGAACTAAAAAGAATGCAAGGAAAAACAATAAAGGAAAACATACCTGAAGCTGAGAGAGGGAAGGCAAAGATAGACACTAGGACTGCAAAGGATGTTGCAACAATCGGCAAGAAATTAGAATTACATTTTGGAACACCATTGTTTGTAGAATGGGTTATTGAAAAGGCAGAAATATTTATTCTAAGGGCAGATCCATTAGATCCAAAGTTGAAAAAAATAAAGACAAAGAAAAAAGGAGCAACTGTGATGCCAGAAGGAGTTATCCAAGAAAGGTTAGATACATTCAAAAAAGAGCAAGTGCTTGAAGGAATACCTGTTTCTGACGGTGTTGCAAATGGTGTTGTAAGGATAGTTAAAAGCAAAATTGATCTTGATGGCATTGATGAAAACACAATCCTTGTTGCCTCTGCAACAAACATGGAGATGACTTCTGCACTCAAAGTTGTTGCAGGAATAATCACTAATACAGGAAGCACAATATGTCATGCTGCATTAATGGCTAAGAAAAATAACAAACCATGTGTGGTAAATACAGTTAATGCAACAACCATACTTAGAGATGGACAAAAGGTTCAGGTAAATGGAAAGACAGGCAAGGTATATTTAGTATCAGGGATTTCTGAAGAACAAGAAGAGACAAAACAATCTGCATTGTCATTCACACCAGGGAATAAGGATAAAAAATCAAGACTGTTTTCAGAAACAATTACTAAAATAATTGTTAAAATCAATTCAATTGAAGATGTTGAAGAGCTTCTTCTTCCTGACATTGACGGAGTTTCATTGTCAATCAAAGGAATCATCTCTGATGATGAATTAGAATCAATCAAGGCAGAGCCATCACTTGTTGAATTCATAAAAGAAAGATTAAAGATAATATTCAAGGCGGTGCCTGGCAAGGATGTTTATTATAAAATAAACTTTCACAAAGACAATCTTGCTGAAGAAGACACTTCCAGCTATGAAATTGAGTCTATCATTGATTTAAACAACTTAAATGCATCTTTCAATATTGCAATTGAGAATGTAAGATCTATTGATGAAATCAGGCACCTGAAAGAGATTATTGACACAACAAAGAACAAGATTGGATTAGTTGTTGATGATCTTGAGAAGCTAGCTGTCATCGAGCAGTATGCTAAAGAAGGAATTGATTTTATAATATTCAATTCTGATAAAATAATAAATAATGACAATCTTAAGCTGATTGCAGAAATGTGCAAATCAAACAAAGTCATGAGAATTGTGTCTTTGAATAATGAGCAGTCCTATAGTGATATAAAGACCTATATTGGCTTAGGGGTTAATGAGTTGATTATAAGCAAGAGCAGGATGGAAATAAAAGATTCCTTATACAAGCATGAGAAGGACCTTCTAAAAAGTCTTCTTTCAATCTAAAGAGAATATATATGAACAACTATTACTTTGATCAGCTAAGGAATTCTACAATAAAATGATTTCAGTCAAAAATTATTGATTTGCAAAAAGTAATTTAAATATTTTTATACCATCTTTCATAATTTTTGTGTTTTGAAAAAAATCTGTCTATGATAATTAGCTTTTCATCTTCTTCTATCTTGTAAATTAACCTTGAGGAATTTGTTATTTTTTCAACAAAATAAGGCAATCCGTATTTAAGATGTTTTCTTGAAATGTCTTCAGACACAATCTTTTGTATTCTTGAAAATATCTGGTCTCTTGTTTTATCATCTAATTTTTTTAAATCACTTATAAGCTCTTCTGTCAAGATGTATTTATACAAGGCAAGTCACTTTATTTTTTTTAAATGTGGAAACATCTTTAATAAATCTTTTTCAGTGTAAAATTTTTCGTTGTTTTCTTTTGCTCTTTTTAAGTCTCTTTCTACAGCTTTTCCAACAAGTTCTAATTCTTCCTTTGAAGGGTCATTATTTAGATATCTTTTGCTTAATTCTATTACGCCCAATCTCACAATTTCAGACCTTGTATCAAAATACCCTTCTTCTAATAATTGATCCATATACTCTTTTGGTTTGCCTTTTAATCTTACTAAAAATTCATACATATTTATCACTATAATATTTATTGATTGGTTAAATTTAAATAGATATCTATAAGATATCTGATAGAAATCATATTCTTAGGATTTAAAGAAAGATAAAATGTTTTGTTTTTGTATAGTTAATTATAAAAATAAAGATTGCAACAATAAGTTTTGACAATTTGGATAAACTAGAAGCCAAGGCAGGGAGTCGAACCCTGTTCTTCCGCTCTGCAGGCGGAGGCATAGCCGGTCTGCCACCTTGGCATATTATTTAAATTATTTGTAAGTATATATAGATATAAACTATTTAAAAACATCTTGTCAAGGAAATTACTCATGAAGATTGCAATTATCAGCGATTGGCATCTTGGTCATAATTGGGGAACTGAACTAGAGATGGATTCATTCAGCCAATTGGCTCAAGCCATTTCTCAAATAGAAGCTGAAAAAGCAGAGCTCATCCTTGTTGCTGGAGATCTGTTTGATAAGGCAACGCCATCTCAAGAGGTTTTCTATGAAGCAATAAGGCTTCTTGACAGTGTGAAGATATCAAACAAAATAGGTATAAGATCAAAAGATAATAAAGAATTAAAGCTTCCAATCATCTGCCTTATTGGCAATCATGAATTCAGGGGCAAGGACTATAAAAGTTCTGTTGAACTTCTTGAACTGCTTGGCTTTGTGAGGTTCCTTCATTGTTCTTCTGTGACTCTTGAAAATAATGCTGAAAAGTTGTTTGTTTATGGCATATCAGGAGTGCCTGAAAAATATGCATTGGATGTCTTAAAAAAGTGCGATCCTAAGCCAATGGCTGGGCATTATAATATTTTCATGATGCATCAGTCAATTGCTGAATATCTTCCATTTGAAGATGAAATGATCGCATCAATTTCATTAAGCAATCTTCCTTCTGGATTTGATCTTATTGTCAATGGGCATCTTCATTGGTCTATCTTAGAGAAGCTTGAAAATGGAGCTACCTTCATGATGCCTGGCTCCACTGTCCTTACACAGATCAAGAAAAAAGATGTTGAAAAGGGAAGGGGATTTTATATTCTTGACAGCAAGACAAATAAAATTGATTTTCAAGAAATAAAAAATGCAAGATCTGCAACATATATTGATTTGACATTTAAACAAGCAACTATTGAAGAGGTTCTTGAAAGGATAAGTCAAGAACTAAAAAATATTCTACAAGAAAGCAAGACAGATAAGAAACCTCTTGTAAGGATCAGAATAAAAGGAGAACTAAAACATGGCTTCTTTGCAAGAGATCTTAATCTAAGAAAGATTGAAGAGCAATATCCTGATCTTCTGATATCCTTCAGCAACAACCTTCAGGAGAAGACACTGAAAGAAAGCATTGACAAGCTGAAAGAGCTCCAGAAAAGCAAATCTAATCTCAAGGATGCTTCAAAAGAAATATTTTTAGAGCAGATTAAACAGACCAATGCAAGCAATTCCATTGACTATGAAAGATTATATGATTTGCTTCAGAATGGAGATCTGGAAAAAGCAAAAGAGCTTGTTGTTGGTGTTTGATTTATCTGTTGTTTGACTGGCTCAGCTGATAACATATAGTTACTACTAGTTTAACTAGAACTACTTCTAGTTGAGGTTATAGTTACTATAAGTTAGCTTTTTAAAGATTTTGATGCATAACATCAGTATGTATTTTGACTATAAACCTAAGGAAAATGTCAAGGATTTGTTCGGAACAGATGTAATTTTGAAGAAATTCAAGACAGCATTACTTAACAAAAACAATAGATTAATTGTAATAAAAGGGCTTAGAAGGACCGGTAAGACCTCACTTCTTAATGTTGTTCTAAAGGAAAGTAATCTTAATTATATCAAGATAGATGTAAGAAGCACCCCTTTCTTTGACTACTTTGAATTTATTACTGAATTTAAGGACAGATTAAATGTATTGCTAAATGACAGCATTATCAAAAAAATAAAAGATAAGATTGATTCTGTTGATATGTCAATTGGCTATAAAGATATGAAGACAGGATTAAAGGTAAATATAAAGAAAGACAAGACAATTACAACATATTTGGATGAAATAAACAAACTATATGAAAAAAAGAAGCAACAATTTATCATAGCTATTGACGAAGCCCATTTGCTTAAAGATATTAAAATGGACTACATATTTGCAAGTATATATGATAATTATCCAAACATAAAGATGATATTTACTGGTTCTGAAATTGGGTTGCTTAACGATTTTTTAGGAGAAAGCAACTATGATGCACCATTGTATGGTCGTTTATTTGAAACTATAGAAACTAAAAAATTACATCAGCAAGAAAGTTATGAATTTCTTAAGAAAGGATTTTCACAAGTCAATATTAAATATGATGAAAATGACTTGATTGCTGTGATTGACAATTTTGATGGAATTATCGGTTGGCACACTCAATATGGCTCTGAGAGAATTAATGGGAAGACGCATAGTGAGGCATTGGAAAAGGTAAAAAGCTATGGTGCTGAGCTGAATAAAAGAGAGTTTGAAAACTTTCTGAAGACAAGGAAAAACAAGCAGAGTTACATCAAGATAATGAGATGTGTAAAAAACAATTCCAATAGCTGGACTGAAATAAAATATAGCTTTTCCAAATCAGGAAGTAAAATAACAGACAGTCAGCTATCACTATATTTGAGCTTCTTGGTAAAATACGGATTTATTGAAGAAAAGAATGGAAAATATATCTTCACAGATCCATTGCTCATGCTTGCTGTAAAATAAAAGGATTGGAAAATTAAGAAACGAATATGTTGCTCAATTTCCAAACAGTTTATTATTTTTTAATAGATTTGCGTGCTAACATAATTTCATTTGCAGAATAACCCAATTTCAAGAGCGTTTTGTTATCAACTCCTACTTCTATCAAGTCAATTATATTTATGCCTCTATCTGCCATTTGTCTACATAGCGTCTGTCCTGTTTCAGCCATAAATGCTTCGTATTCTATAGATCTTTTTTTGTTAGCTATTTTTTCGGCAAGTTGCTTCATCGCAACATCTATTAATTTACCCACATCGAAACCATAGTTTAACAAGTCCTTTTGAGATAATCCTACTTTACGTAGGGATCTTATAATGGCGCCGGCTTTCATAAGTCTTTCTGGCGTAACACCTTTTTCCAATAGCATACGAATAGTGACTCTGTTGCCTTCAACCTTTTTACCACTACCTGTTATGCCATTAGAGTTGGATCCTCTCGCATCTTTTACAAACTTAATTTTGCCAGATTCTGCCTTTTTATCAAATACCGGATTACGCATTTTATATTTTGGAGTTATAAAAATCACCTCTATTTTGATTATAAAACTAATAAAATTATCTACCAATATATATATCTTTCTGAAGTGAACGAGTGAGTTGCTGGCTGAGAGAGTAGATACTAAAGAAAAAATTAACAAAAAAACTTAATTTGCTGCGTAAGATTCAACAATACAAATATAAACACATATGATATAATATACATATGAATTGTAAATCATATAAGTTTTTTACAGTTATTTCTAATAAAACTAGATGGAATATCATTCTCTCGCTATATGATTCTGATAAATGTGTCAGCGATATCTGTAAAAATATCAAAGAAGAACAATCTAAGATAAGCCATAATCTCAAGCTTCTTCAGGATTGTAAGGTTGTCTCTGCTAAAAGAAAGGGTAAGCTTATGATTTATTCTTTAAATAAGAAGACAATTAAACCCCTTATTACTCTTCTTGAAAAGCACATGTCTTGCTTTTATAATGGAAATTGTAATGCTAAATGATTGGAATGTGAATAATTATGAAAAAAATATATTTAGATTATGCAGCAACATCTCCTGTTGCTGAGGAAGTGTTTAAAAAAATGAAACC
>Ga0172368_10002233_pt1 | contig 24980 bp, 20 predicted proteins | sample Lak11m_FD_114540 | JGI IMG/M metagenome (GOLD analysis project Ga0172368, IMG submission 114540) | Freshwater microbial communities from Kabuno Bay, South-Kivu, Congo - kab_022012_11m | ecosystem: Environmental > Aquatic > Freshwater > Lake | place: Democratic Republic of the Congo: South-Kivu...
AATAGTTTCCACAATAACGACTGCTAACTATCAACTAAAAAACCTTTTCACGTTCTAACATTTTCACGTTCTCACTTTCTCACTTTTTCGCGTTCTCACTTTTTCCCTTTTCCCTTTTCCCTTTTCCCTTCTCCTTTCTCCCGTCTGCCGTCGTCTGTCTGCAAAACGTAGTAAAAATAAAATAAAAACCGTTTTAAAATCCTTTTAAAATAATTTTCTTGTAGTTAATTTCAAATCCCATAATTTCGTCCAGCTTGTTCTTTGCCAAATTGTTCAGTCCACTATTTTTTAACGGACAACGGATAACCTAAAACGGAAAACAAAAATCGTAAAAACAAGCGGAAAAAGCGGAAAAAACATTTGAAAAAATCCCTAAATCTATCGAAATAAAAAAGTTACAATTTGCATGATTTTCACCCCCCTTTCCGGTAAGTGCAACTTTATGCACCAAAATCAGCGAAATCAGTTCAATCAGCTTCAATCAGTGGTTCAGACAATGTTCTTCACGAAACTCCCCGAGAACCTTGTGACCCTTAGCGTTTAAATTCTTCTGTCTTTCGGCAAGTCTGTTTTTCGGTCATTCAGTCTCTGACTTCAGACTTCTGACTTCAGTCTTCTGACTTCTGTCTTTCAGCTTTGTACTTTCAGCTTTAAGCTAACTGCTAAACGCTAACATCTAATTGCTAATTGCTAACATCTAACTGCTAAAAACCTCTTTTGCCTCTGCCGGGACCTTCTCCGGGACCGCCGGGACATTGCCCCATACCTCTTTTCATCATCATTTCGGACAGTTCCTTAAAGAATCTGTCCTCGAAAACAAGGTATTTTGCATAATTCTTATCGTCGAGAATGTCTTTCATCGCCTTCATTTTTTCGATTTGCATATTCCCGAATTTTTCCTGTTCGCCAAGTAATTTTTGGGATAATTTTTTAATATCTTCAATTGATGCATCATCTTTCAGTGCCTCGAAGAGTTCCTCAGAGGTCTTGTCAACTATTTCCTTCTGGTCTTCCAGTTTGTTTTCCCAGGCAGTATATTTAACAAGGAATTTATCCGATTCTTCCTCGCTCAACTTCAGAATTTCGAGAAGTTTCATCTTTTTGATTTGCTTTATTCTTTCTTTTGGCTTGCCCTTTGGCTGAGCAATAACATCAGCCACAGGCAACATCAAAATCAGCATTAAGCCGACAATTAAGTTACGTATTAAAATCTGCATTTTCAAGCTCCTTCAAAATATTATCTATATCTTCTTCTTCAAGATTTTCAAAATTATTAAATAAATCGTATTGTTTAATATTGCCAAATTTACCTATATTCAATCCTTCCTGCAAAATTTGTTCGGAAATAATTCCATCATATACATCCGATAAAGTATTGTCCGAATCATTATTTTCCATAATTGCAAATAAATCAGATTGTGTTTTCGCTGAATGTGGAATAATTTTTTCGATTAGATTAAAGTAATTATCATCAGTATTCTTTTCCATTTCAATAGATTCGACATCCTCTTGAGTAATACCGGTAAATGTTATATTCCTTTTGGTTTGGATATTATTTTGGTTGTCTTTATTGTCAAAAAAGTTGAAAAATAAAAAAATCAATAAAATAGCAGCAACTCCTGTTGATGGAAGCAGGTATTTATTAAGCCATTGAAATTTATACGAAAACTTATGCTGAGCTGATAATTTTTCATTGACTTTTACTGATAGATTTCTTGTATATTTGCTGATTTTTTTATCAAAATTACTATGTTCCAGTTTTCCAAATGCAATACTGACCTCCTCAAGTTCTTTATTGATTTCAGAATAGTACTTAATCGAATTTTCAAAAGCGAACATATCTTTTTCTGAAAGTTTTTTAAAAATATAATCACAGAATAAATCCTGCATTTGCTTTTCACTCAATATTTCTTGTTTATTGGTGTTCATTTTGTCCATCCATTTTTTATTAAGTAATTAATCCATGTTATTATTATTTAATAAACTTGCCAATTTTTTAGTTGCCTGAAAGTAATTTGCTTTCAATCCCCCGACACTTGTTCCCAATATCTTGGAAATCTCCTCATAAGGCTGGTCCTCTAAATATCTTAAGGCAAATGTTTCTCTTTGTTTTTCTGGTAACTGCATTAAAAGTTTAAGAAACCTTTCCTCATATTCATTATCCATATAAATCTGTTCTGGATTTGGTAATGAATCCGGCATATTATAAAATTCTTCATCAAAATCATCAGCACTATCATTTGATGTTTTAAATATACTTAAAACTTTTCTCTTTTTTAACATATTTGAGCTGACATTGAAAGTAATCCTGTAAAGCCATGTTTTTAAACTACTTTCTTCACGAAACCTTTTAATATTTTTCAGTGCCTTAATAAATACTTCCTGAGCGGCATCATCAGCATCATCATAAGATTTTAAATAACGGAGAGCCGTTGAAAAAACGAAATTTTGATACTTCCTGACAAAAGCAGTAGCTCCACGCTCATTGTTACCGCTTTCAAGTTCCCGTAAAATTTCTTTATCGCTATCTAAAACCAATGTTAAGCTACCCGAGTACATTTTAATTTTTTCTAATTTAATTATTTATTTAATTATTTGACACTTTTTTTTATACATTGGTTTAAAGTAAATCGAACTTAACTCAAAAAATTAAATGAAACTTCAAACGTTTCTGATATTGATTTTAGTTAATTTAAAGGTAAAATGTTTAGACCATCGAAAGAAAAAATTACTTTAAAAAAATTTGTTTTAATAGCATTAGGAAGCATATCGTTAGGTTTAGGTATATTGGGATTATTTGTACCTGTATTACCGACAACTCCATTCTTACTTTTAACGGCTTGGCTTTATTCGAAAAGTTCACCAACGTTATATTATTGGCTTTTAAATAACAAGTATTTTGGTAAATACATTAAACGCTATCGGGAAGGTTTGGGAATACCTTTAAAAACAAAAATTATAGGTGTCGGTTCGCTTTGGATTACAATTTTATCTTCCATCATATTTTTTATAAATATACTAGTAGTTAAGATATTACTTCTTTGCATAGCAACCGCTGTAACATATCATATTCTTAGTCGCCCAACTTACAAAGATACTTAATCAAATATACTTTTTCCTTCGAAAAACTCCTGTCTATAATTCACATTTATTATCAAATAATCTTTAGAAATTACTAATTTTATTAACAAATGACTTTTTTATTTAAATTACAATAAAAATCAGTTACTTTAGTATTTAAAAAAAGTATTAATTCGGAAAAATAAATGAAATGGTGTTTTTCAAAAGGAATTTTTTTCTTGTTTTTAGTGTTTTGCACTAACAATTCATTTTCTCAAAAAGAAGGTTATAATTGGTATTTCGGAACTAAGTTAGGTTTATCATTTAACGTTAAAGACACAAATACACAAAGAATTTATTATTCCAAATTATGGGGACCTGATGCTTGCTCTTCTATATCGGATAGTAACGGCAAACTACTTTTATATACAAACGGCGATTATTTGTTCAATTATTTGCATGATACTTTGGCGATATTAAATGATGTTTTGAGGAAGGACAGTTTAAGTATCCCCAAAACACAAAATATCAGTAACGGCTCAACTTTGATAATCCCAAAACCTGAAACTGATGATTTATTTTATGTTATTCATTCAATTGGAAAAAGCAATACCCCGACTACCCTAGGTTATCATACAATCAACATGAACGGCAACAGAGGAAAAGGAGAAATATGGGATTCAAGGAAATTCCTACACAAATACGTTCGTCCATATATGCTTGCAAGTACAAGGCATGTTAATCGAAAAGATTTTTGGATTGCATTAATTGATGACCAATCAAGGTCACTCTGCTTTTATCTTGCGAGAATCAAGGGAATATACTTATCACATCAAATTAACAATTATTCAAATTGGCTGACAGGAAGTTTTAGCAGTCAATTTTATCCTAAGATGAAATTTTCTCCAAACGGAGACAAACTTGCGATGACGTATTTTTACAGATTTAATCTACCCCCTATACCTGCATCACCAATTATTTTATTGCTTGATTTTGATAATAATACAGGATTGACAAAAAATCCTGTTCTACTTAAACCGAAATTGACAGGATTCGAGATAGATTCATTAATATCTTCCGGTCTTGAATTTTCAACAGATTCCAGGAAGCTTTATGCTTTTGGAAGACAGTATAATCTCGATTCGGTAACTGAAACCGCTATTCAAAACAGCGAATATAGATTTTATGATATTAACAAAACATTCGGAAATATCTCAAAAGCAAATAAATCTGTTTTAAATGATTATCAACTCGGACCTGACGGTAGAATTTATCTGCCATGGAAAGATACGGTTGATATTATTTTTAACCCGGGAGCACCCAAAGATTCCTGCAATTTTGTATTAAGCGATGAAGGATTTGTGGGACAGATAGGACCTCTTTGGGTTGACCATTCTGAGGCATTACCTTCTTTTCCAAGCGACTTCTTTAAATATGAAATTATCATTCAAAATAATTTTGATAAAGTGAAATGGATTAAGCATGATATTGAAATTTGCGAAGGCTCAGATTTGAATTTAATAACGAATGAATTGCTGAGGTCGAAGTATAAATGGTCGGGACCACTCAACTACAAATCAACTGTGAAAGACCCTGTCCTTAAAAACATGAAACCTTCGATGTCAGGTTGGTATAAAATTATTGCTGAAAGAAATTATGGAGAAAAGTCCGAAGATAGTATATACGTAAAGGTTAAAGCAATGCCTTCGACAAAGATAAATCCTAAAGGGGTTATTTATAAATGCAAATACACTCCGATAATTTTAAAAGCAGAACCAGAAATTAAAGGGAATTTGTACTATTGGTCAACAGGAGAAAATTCATCAACTATTTCGATTGATGAGCCGGGAAAATATTACCTCACAATTTTTGACAGTTCCGGTTGTTCGAGGATTGATAGCGTCGAAGTAAAAATGAGAAATCTGAATCCGGAAATTGATATAATCGGTGAGCAACTTTCATGTGAGGGAGATACTGTTATCTTAAGAACCAAAGAAAAATATTCACGATATATTTGGTCAACAGGAGACAGTACTCGCGAAATAAAAATATCAAAAAATATAAGATGTTACCTTGGAGTGGTTGATTCAAACGGCTGTGCAGGTTATAGCAAAGAAGCTGAAGTGCTTTTTTACATACAACCAAAAACAAAACTTAGCGGTTTAAGAAATGTTTGCCGGGGTGGTACTCAAAAATACGGAATTTTGAAAACACAAAAGGATTCTGTTATCTGGGAAGTTACCGGAGGTCAGATATTATCAAAAATTGGTAGCGATACAATTGTTGTAAATTGGCAACAAGCAGGAATTGGAAAAGTTTTCGTTAAGCAAATATCAAACATGGGTTGTATCGGTAAAGACAGTATGAATGTTGATATAGGAGATGAAGTAAAGCCCGAAATACTGCCTGTTAAGCCCGTAATTTGCGGAAATGGAAGTGTTACATTAAAAACATCCGAGCAATTCGATAGTTACGAATGGTCAACAGGTGATACGACAGACTCCATACTTGTTACAAATGGAGGTTTATATTCATTGAAAGTTACTGCATCAGGTGGCTGCTTTGGATACGATTCGGTTTTTGTTATTCGAGCTAATGAACCAATCCCCCAGATTACAGGAAACAAGACAATTTGCGAAGGAGAATCAACTGTTCTATCGGTTGATAACGATTTTGTCGAATACCTTTGGAACACAGGTGAGACATCAAAGGATATATCTGTCAGCCAATCAGGAACATACTTCGTTGAAGTAACTGATACCAACGGATGCAAAGGTACTACTTCTATTGAAGTAAAAGAAATTGTTATTTCATTTTCTGGCTTGTCAGATATTGATTTTGGTAGAATCAGCATTGATTCTCAAGACGCTAAATCAATAATTTTAACAAACACAAGCAATGAACAAATCAGAATTGAAACTGTGAGACTGAAGAATGCAAATACAGAACTTTCTATTTCAGTCACACCACAAGCACCTGCAGTTCTCGATGTTGGTGAAAAGATTACAATAAGAATAAACTTCGTTCCTGATAATTTCAAAGAATACAATGATAGCTTGAACATTGATGTAAGCATGCCTTGCATTAAATCATTTTCGTCTGATATTAAGGGAATTGGAACTGGTGAAATGTTTGTTTGGTTGCCGAATGTCAGCCACGAAGTTGGTTCAAACATTTGCATTCCACTTTTTGCAAAACTTACAAACAAAAAAAATATTAACATAAAAACAAAATTTAATTGTGAATTAAAATACGATTGTACCGCACTGCTACCTCAAAGTAATAATTCTATTTCGTTAAATGACAGAATAGTTGAGTTTAAAAATATTAATATTTCTTTAAGCAAAGATACAAGCGTAATAGCTGAACTTTGCGGAAAAGTACTTCTGGCTAATGAGGATACTACACCTTTGAGGATTTCAGAATTTGAACTCGATAACCCATATTTTGAAATCAAAATAAAAGATGGTAATTTGACTATGCTCGGCTGTGCGATTGACATAAGCAGAGTTATAAAGTTGCAGCAACCTGAAATAAACATTTATCCTAATCCTGCCGGTAAGGAATTACAAATTATTGTCAGAATTTTTGAAAAAACACAGGTCAAAATAGAATTAATAAATAATCTAGGAATTACTTCATCAGAAATATTTGACGGATATATGACATCTGGAGAACATTTTATTGAATTTTCACCTAATTATTACATATCGTCTGGTACTTATTGGGTAAAAATAACGTTTGATAATTCGAAAATTCAGATATTTCCGCTTTTAATCATTAACTGATATAAAAAACAACATCAAAATTTGAAAAACATTTGTTTTAAGAAGTATAATGATGTATATTTCGGGTTTTAATATTATTATTTTCATTGAATTGTATTTACAAAACAGAGGTTAAAATGAAATGTAAAAATTATTTATTTTTTAGAATGGAAGTTTTAAATCAATTTAGAAAAATTAAATATCTGGGATTTATATTATTTTCAATTTTAGTTATTCAAAGTTGCGGAGAAAAGCAAAATGGAACAAAGAAGGATGAAGCTATGAATAAATTAAATCCTGCATTGCAGGAAAGAATTGATTTATATGCTCCTGTTAACATAACAGCTGATATTTCAAAGCTGAGTGCCAATGAGCAAAAAGTTATTGGATTGTTAATTGAAGCAGGAAAAATTGCTGATGAGGTTTTTTGGAAACAGACAGCTCCTTCAGCAATTCCAACAAGAGATTCTTTAAGAAAATTGAATACAGCAGAAGCAAGACAGGCACTTGATTTTGTTATGATAAACTACGGACCTTATGACAGAATTGACGATAGTAAAAGATATTTAGGTATTGGACCTGATAAACGTCCTGAAGGTGGTAATTTTTATCCACTCGACATGACAAAAAAGGAGTTTGAAGACTTTATTAAAAATAATCCACAAATGAAAGATGATTTTGAGAGCCAATACACTGTAATAGTTAGAGAAAATGGTTTATTAAAGGCAATCCCATATCATAAGGCATATCCGGAGGTTTTCAAAATTGCCGAGAAATTGGAAGAAGCCGCTAAATATGCTGATAACCCATCATTTAAAACTTATTTAATCGAAAGAGCAAAAGCATTGAGAACAGACGATTACTTCAACAGCGATATGGTTTGGATGGATATCAGAAACAGCAATATTGATGTTATAATCGGTCCAATTGAAAATTACGAAGATGCGATGTTTAACTACAAAACTGCCTATGAAGCAGTTGTAATGGTTAAGGACGAAGTTGCAACAAAAGAACTCGAACTTTTCAATAAGCACGTTAAAGACTTTGAGGATAGATTGCCTTACGATAAAAAGTACATCAGAAAACAAGTCGGTTCAGGAACACAAATTAATTTTGTCAACGTTCTTTATTTTGGCGGAGATTGCCAGCAAGGAACCAAAACCATTGCTTGTTCTTTACCTAATGACCCAAAAGTCAGAGAAGCTAAAGGTGGTGGAAAGAATTCGATGTATAAGAATATGATGGAAGCTAAGTTTGATAAAATTGTAGTGCCAATAGCAGAAAAATTACTTGAACCTGAGCAGGCAAAATTTACCAATAAAAAAGCATTCATGACATTTGTTACTTTGCATGAAGTTTCTCATACTCTCGGGAGAGGTTATGTTTTTGGTAATGATGCATTATCGGTCAGGAAAGCACTGAAAGAAAGATATTCGGCAATTGAAGAATGCAAAGCAGATATCCTTGGTATTTACAATCAAAAACATTTATTTGACATGGGGATTTTTAAATCTGATGATTTGAAAAAAGCTATGGCAACTTATCTACCGGGCTTGTATCGCTCCATCAGATTCGGAGCAGAAGAAGCGCATGGGAAAGCAAATCTTATCCAGCTTAATTTCCTTTTTGAAAAAGGTGCTATAATGAAAAACTCTAATGGCAAGTTTGTTATAAATGAAGATATTTTCTTTGAAAAATGTGCTGAATTGGCAAAGTTAGTGCTAACAATCGAAGCTGAAGGCAATTATAAAAAAGCAGGAGAAATACTTGAGAAATACGGAAAAGTGAATAAAGATATTCAGGATGCTATTGACTTACTAAAAAGTATTCCGAGGGATTTGAATACAACGTATAAGATGTGAGTTTAATGAGTTATTTAGATTTTAAATGTCAATATAAAAGGAAAATAATATGGGAAAAATTGAAATTGTAAGAACAGAAAAATCAAGATTAAATCAAATTGATTGGAACAACCTTAAATTTGGTCATTACTTTTCAGACCACGTCTTTATGACTGATTATACTAATAGCAGATGGGATGATGGAAGGATAATACCTTATGGTCCAATGGAAATAGAGCCGGGAAACTGTACACTTCACTATGCACAGACTATTTTCGAAGGTTTAAAAGCGTTTAGAGATGTTAAAGGTGGTGTAAATATTTTTCGACCTGACAAAAATGCAGAGCGATTGAATGTATCTGCTCAAAGGTTGTGCATCCCGACTTATGATGTTAATTCTTTGATTAAAGCAATGGTGGAGCTGGTTAAAGTTGACCATGAATTTATACCGAAACAAAGAGGACATTCACTTTACTTAAGACCTTTAGTCTTTGGAATTAGTAACTTTTTAGGAGTGCACTCTTCTTCAGATTTCAGGTTAATAATAATGACTTCTCCGGTTGCATCCTATTATCCGACAGGATTGAATCCTGTGAAGATTCTTGTAGAAGACCAACTAGTAAGAGCCGCAAAAGGTGGTGTTGGTGCTGCAAAAACCGGAGGGAATTATGCCGCATCACTACTTGCAGGAAAACGTGCTTCTGATAGAGGTTATGCTCAAGTGCTTTGGCTTGATGCTTTAACTAGAGAATTAGTTAATGAAGTTGGAGCAATGAATATCATGTTCCTGATTGATGATGAACTTATAACTCCACCACTTGATGAAGGAACAATCTTACCTGGTGTTACAAGAGCTTCTGTATTGCAATTAGCACGAGATTGGGGTATGAAAGTGTCTGAAAGGGGTATCAGTATTGCAGAAATTGCTGATGCACAAAGTAAAGGAAAGTTACAAGAAGTTTTCGGAACCGGCACTGCGGCAGTGATATCTCCCGTTGGAACTCTTGCATATAAAAACAAGGAATTCATTATCAACGATATGAAAATCGGTCCTGTCGCTCAGAAGTTTTATGATACAATAACCGGAATTCAATACGGAGAAATACCTGATAAATATGGTTGGAATGTGCATTTTCAGTTAGAAAGTTGATAAGATAATAAATGTGTAAATTTATAATAAAAAACCTACGATGAGATTCGTAGGTTTTTTATATTTCCTCAACTTCCCAGATTTCGTTAACATATAAACCAATAATCTTACAATCTCTATATTTTAATTTCAATAAGTAAATTGAGCGGTTTATTTGCTTAATTTGTTCCATCTTGTTTAATGGATTTCTTGCGCAATCATTGTGTCCAACAACAGCGATTATTTTTGAAAAATGTTTATTTATCGAAATATCAATTCTTTCATAAATTGAATTTATTATTATTTCATTATCCTGTTCAGATAAATACTTAATTGGTCCTGCTTCGGTAATCAGGTCAACAAATTCAACATTAAATTTTGTTTTCATATATTCAATAACAGGCAGTTGGGTTCTCCCATCCATGCAATTAATAGCTGTAACAAATGAATTTTTATTCTTCTTTGACATATTATCTTAAAATTATAATTTTTCGTTTCATATATTTCATTTGAGACGTTCAATATTTTACATTTATTGAACTTCGCTATTTCGCTAAAAGCACCGGCATACCCATCAGGGGCCAGATAATCCAAATGAACAATGCAAGCACACCCATTAAAATTAAACTCATAGGAATCCCAGCATTTAAGAATTCACCGCTTGTAAATTGCCTGCTCTCGTAAGCAATGGCGTTTGGTGCTGCACCAATCAATAACATAAAAGGCATACCTGCAGTAACCAAACAAGCAAATATAACAACATGAGGTGCAACTCCTAAATACTGACAAGTGGCAAGAGCAACAGGCAGTGTTATAGCTATTGCAGCGACATTCATGATAAAATTAGTCATAATCAGAACAAAGAATGCTGTCATAATTACGAACACAAACCAGCTTGAATTTTGGAAGAGTCTCAACCAATTGACAGCCATCCAGTCAGCTGCACCGGTTTTCCAAAGACAAAAACCGATACACATTGCTCCACCGAAAAGCAATATTATATTCCATGGAACATCCTCGAGGTCTTTTACATCGAGGATTTTAAAAACAAAGAACGATACTGTTGTTATTAATAATATTCCACTTTTATTTAAGCTTTCTAAAGCAGGAATGAATGACCTTAAACTGAGAAGAAGAATTACAGTAAATACAATGATTAGCGTCAAGGATTCATTTCTGTTCATTCCACCAAGTTTATCACTCAATAATTTTACTTTTTCGGATAGTCCAGGTATCTTTGAGCGTTCAGGTTTATATAGTATAAGTAGAAATAACCAAATAATAAAAACCATTGTTAAACCGACAGGTAGCATATAATATGAAAGTTCAAAAAATCCAATTTCATTTCCTGTAATATTTTTGAAAAAACCTAAAGCAACTGCAGCCCTAGCAGAACCGAGTAAAGTTATAATACTACCTGCACCGGCAATAAAAGCCATACCAATAAATAGTCCTTTTCCAAATTTTGTAACAGTTCCTTCAGTGTCATATAAACTATAAATTGTCATTAATAAAGGAAAAGTAGCTGCAGCTACGGCAGTGTGAGCCATAATTAATGTCAGCACTGCTACCATTAAAAAAACACCTAGATAAATCATGGAAGTTTTTTCACCTACAACTGTCAGCATTTTGTAAGCCATTCTTTTTGTAAGACCGGTTTTAGCAAATGCCAATCCGATAACGATTGATGCAAAAATAAACCATACACTCGGGTCCATAAAATCCGTAAAAACAACTTGAGGGTCTCTGATAAGAAAAAGTGCTTGAATTACTCCAATCATTATGGCAGTAATACCAATTGGAATAACTTCAAATACCCACCAAACAGAAGCAAGTAAGAATAATCCAATAGCAGCTTTACCTTCCCTTGTCAAGGAAAATACTTTGCCTGCCGGGTCAACAGCATCTCCCCAATCAGGCGAAAAATATACTACAAAAAATAAAAATAACCCAAGAAGGATAAAAATAATACGATTCCAGTCAATTGGCTTTCTTTCTTCGACAGCTAATAATACTTTTCTTTTTTGAAGTACTTTTTTATCATTTCCAATTGCCATTGTTCTCTCCGATTTTATTATTTTGAATTAGTCTATTTCCAATGATTTTCTGATTTCATCCATTACTTCGACGGTTCTGATAACCCCAATAACCTCACCATCTTTCAACACAGGCAACAAACTGTACTGCTGGTCAGTCATCTCGTAAATTATTTTTATAATGTGGTCATCATGGTTTACAGTATGGGTTACTCGTATCATCACTTCACTAATACTTCTTTTAGCCATGTCATGAATAACATTATTAAATCTCTCAAAAGCTATTTCAAGTAAATTAGGGTCATCTTCCACTTTATATGGTAATTGCTGATGAGTTGTACAATGTCCATAAAAACATTTTGGTTGAAAGCCCCTCATTATATCTCGTCGTCGTACCATTCCGACAAGTTTATTGTCATCATCAAATACAAGTACCGCCCTTGTCAAAGATGTCTTTCCGTTCAATTCAAGTCGGGTATTAAAAAAAACAGATATTGCTTCTTTAATTGTTGCCTTAAAAGATATATGAGGATACTTGTCAAGTGGTATCATCAAATCTATTGCTGTTGAATCTTTCATTTTATCTCCTTAATAATATTATTGACTTTCAATACAAATAATTTTCATTCTCATGGTTTTAATTAATTAAACATCAGCGATTTATGAACAGGGGTAACTTAATTGTGAATGTTGTACCTTTTCTATAGATACTTTCAACTTCAATATTACCCCCAAGATTTTTTATTATACCATAACTTACAGACAGTCCAAGTCCGGTTCCTTTTCCGACTTCCTTGGTTGTAAAAAATGGCATAAATATCTTTCCAATATCTTCTTCCTTAATTCCTTTTCCGGTATCAGATATTGAAATAATAATATGTTCACCATCGAAAGTTGTACTTATTATTATTTTACCCGGTGGAGTAATAGCGTCAGCGGCATTATTAATGATATTCAGCAAAACCTGTTTAAATTGATTGCTGTCTGTTGTTATTGAAGGAATATTTTTCTTTAATCTCCTGACAATTTCAATATTAGACACTGAAAACTCACGTTCAAAAAATCCATCAATAAGGTCATTTATTATATCATTAGTATCATGTTGCCTTAATTCAATACCATCCTGCCGAACAAAACTTAAAAGTTTTCTTGTAATATCTCTGCACCTGAATACAGCTTCATATATATGCTCCAAGTGAGGTTCCAAATCTTCTGGAGAACTGTTCATTCCGAATTTCGGGTCCATCTTGTCTTTAATCAACCCTACTTCACTTGCAATAATTGCCAATGGATTATTAATTTCATGGGCAATCCCACCTGCTAACTCTCCAACAGATGCAAGCTTTGAAGCATGCTCCAGCTGACTCTTGGCAATATCTTTTTCGATTTGCATTTGTGCAATTTTATTAGCACGAAAAATAATCATTATTATCAGAATAAATAAAATAATTACTGATATGATGATTAATGAAGAATGTAAACCGAGATAATTACCCTCCAAAAATTTTCTGCTGACAATAACTGCCCAATCAACTTCATCTAACCATGAATAAGCAAAATCTACAACTTTGCCGTTAACTTCTGTTTTGTTAACACCAATTTTCGATTCAATTTTTGGAATTATTGGGGACTTATCCAGAACCTTACCCCTGTCAGTTGAAACTAATTGATATTGTCCTTTTCTATTAACAATTGATATATATATATCACCAACCTGTTCACTTCCGGTCATAAAATCATAAATCTTTTTTGGGTCTAATGATGATTTGATTACATAATATTTGCCATTTACAATTTTATTAACGGCAATGGTAAAATGTGGCTTGTTTCTAAGACCAAGATATATATCTGTAATGATGTACCTTCTTTCCAGCTTTTGTAAATTAATGTACCAGGGTTCTTTGCTGTAGTCCTTGCTTTTTAAAATTGACATTGGTCCGAAATATGCAACTTGAATACCTGATGTATCGAAAAAACCAATGTCAATGAACGCATCACTATCTAACTTAAGTTTTTTTAAATATTTTTCAAGGTCATCAGAAGATGGTGGAAAATTAAAATTCGGATCATCAATTAAATTTAATAGATTGACAACTCTTTCCCGTAAATATAATCCCAAAATGTTAGATTGATTCTCTGAAGTTGCCTTCATGTGAAGTGATTGCCCTTCGGACAAAAGCAGGTTATATTCATATTGGAAAAAAATGATTAAAAAGATGAATGGAAGAATATAAGTTAAAGCAAGGCGAAAAGCATGTTTTCGTCTAATGTCCTTAAAATGCTTATCCCTTATAATATTACCCGCAAAAACTCCGCTATCCTCGCCTTTGCTCTTTGCCATAACTTTTTAATACATTCAAATAATTAACAATTACTTTTCCTCATCATCAAGTTTTCTCATTTCTCTCAAGATACTAAGAGCACTGCCTCCGGTTGCAATTTTCATTAATTGTTCCAACCTTTGGTCGTCTTTTTCAAATTTCTTTTTCATCCTTGTCTCATAAGCATCTTTTAAAATATCCAATAATTTGTCCAATTCGTATGGCTTTGGCAAATACCCGAAAGCACCAAGTTTAGTACATTCCACAGCAGATTCCAAAGAACCATGTCCGGTCAATATGATAACTTCGATATATTTATGTTCTCTTTTTAGAATTTCTAAAACCTGCTTACCATCCATACCGGGCATTTTCAAATCAAGCAAAGCAATATCAAATTTATCATTGTTTACTGATTGAATTGCTTCATTACCATTTGAAGCTCTAGTAACATCAAAATCACGCATCTCAAGACGTTGTGCGATAGAATTTAAGAAGTTGACTTCATCATCAACTATCAATAACTTTATTTTATCATTCATGGCTGACTCCCCATTAATTTTCTCAATTCATTTTTAATTATTCAATGTTAATTATTAATTGTTAATTAAAATCCTAACCATTGCCAATAACCAAATATAATCCAAATCCAAAGAACTGCAAAAGAAATTAATACAACAAAAAATCCATGTTTAGCAAGTTGCCCTAAAGTAAATACTTTCTCACCGGTAATCGGATTTTTTGCTAATGCAAATACAATAGCATTGTTTGGTGTCCCGGGTAAAAATATGTGTGCAAATGATGAGGCAAATGCAGTTGCAAGACCTACCATCCAGGGATTCGTTCCGGAAATTGTCGCCATTGGTACTGTAATTGGTCCAATAGTAGCAACTGTTGCACCATCACTCATAAAGTTAGTTATAGTTCCAGTAATAAAACTTGAAGCAACAGCTAATCCTTCACCGCTTTTCATAAAGTCCGGTAAAATCGAAACGAATGAATCTGCTAAATATAGAGCAGCACCTGTTGATGCCAAACCGCTACCCATTGCAGTTGCACCTGCATACAAGGCAACGACCTCCCATTGAATCTTCGATACATCACGCCATGTCATAATTCCAAAAATATTCATTATTACAATTGCTAATATGACAGGACCGCCCATTCCCCAGCCACCATCTTCACCTGAGATAATCCATAATGTAATAAGCATAACCATTATAGCAACTGTAACATATTCCGTCTTAGTCATAGGTCCGATTTTATGATTTGCCTGATTAACAATATTGGTTATGTTCAATTTCTTGACCTTCATCTTACGGTAGCAGACAATATAAAAGTAAAGACCAACTGCAATTGCCGCAACAGGTACAAAAGGAAGACCATACATCACCCACTGTCCAAATGAAGGAGACCCCCCATAGTCTGCCAATATACCCATCATAACAGAATTCCTTCCTCCAGCGGCAGGTGAACCGGGTCCACCAAGATTTGCCGCGAAGTTCAAAGAAAGTACTAATAGAATTGCAAGTTTTGGGTCTTCTTTAACTCCTGCTGACTGAGTTGAAGATGCATAAATCATCATTAATATCGGCATCATAAAGGCAACCATTGCATGCTCAGAAAGAAATGAACAAGCCATCCCAAACATAGGTAAAAATACTAGGAGGTATAACATTAAATTTCTTGCAGGTTTCATTAGCAAAACACCTATTCTTCTGTCCAGACCAGTTTTATGAATTGCTATTGCTACTGCAAGAATACCAAAAACGAAAATAACAGAATCCTTTCCATAAGCAGAAGCAACATCATCAGGATTCATAATATTAAAAAAGTACATCAACATTCCGACAAAAAGGGCAGTTATTCCAATCGGTATTGCTCCAGTTGCCCAAAATAAAGCGGCTACAAGAAGAATTCCTAACATTACCTTTGCCCTAAAACAAGCTTCTTCGACTGTCAGTTTGTAAATTTCCTTACCATCTTTATCTTTTAATGTTTCTCCATTTTCATCTTTTTGAGCACCTAATTTAAATTTATTGCTGTAGTAATCAGCAATAGATGTTTCCTTTTTCATCTTGGAGTAGTCTTTATAACCTAAGTTGATTTCATTAACTCTTGCCTCAGGTGAGAGAGAATCAATCCTTGTTACACTTTTATTGTATGAAAGAATATCTGTCAGATTCTGGGGTGTCGGCATCAAGATTATTCCTACAAACAAAACTAATCCTAATATAATAAATCCTGGACGGTAATTATGATTGCCTATACACCATTTCCAAATTGATTCCTTCTCGATAATCGGAATTTCTTCCTGAATTTTAGCTCTGACAGTTGCTCTTCTAGCGTCCTCGATAATACCGATTAATCTGTCCAACTCACAAGGTTTTTGTATATAACTGAAAGCATCCAATTTGCCTACTTCCATAGCAGATTGCGTTGAAGCATGACCGGTCAGCATAATTACCTGAATTTCCGGTCTGTATGATTTTATTTCTTTAAGAACTTGTTCACCCGATAGCCCGGGCATCTTTCTATCGAGAATAACAACATCAATATCCTTGTCCATGCGGGTAACTTTAAGTGCTTCTTCCCCATCGGGCAAAGTTAAATTATTAAAACCTCTAACTTTCAATCTTTCGGAAAGTGATTCTCTGAATTCCTTTTCATCGTCAACTATCAATACTTTAGCCATAAATATCTTACCCGTTATTAGTTTTACATGAACTTCTTATATGTGTAGCCAATTCGTTGAATATATCAGAAAGTCTCAAAATACCAGTAATTTCGTCGTTTTTTGAAACTAATATAGATAACGAGTGATACATGATTATCTTATGGATAGCATCAATAAGTGATGCTTCTTCATCAATGCTTTCATCTATGTGATGCATTATATCTTTTGCTGAAAGATTATTTGCTTTCTGACATATATCATAGAAATCATCCTGCCACAATTTGAAATTGTCCATCATTGATTCGATAAACTCCGGGCTTAGGTTTGCGGCTATTAATTTATCCATATTGCCAAAAGCATAATATTTCGGTTCCAATGCTTTTACAAATGCAAGATGTCCGATTTTACCGATAATCTTTTTGTTATCATCAATTACCAATACAGCTCTGATTTGTTCATGATTCGTTGGTGATGTCTCCTGAGCTTGTAGTAATGTAATTATAGAGTCAACCAAAGTATCATCCTTGTGAACAGTAGCATACTCTGCTACAGGCACCATGAGGTCTTTGACTTTTTTTTCTTTCATTTCATCAACTCCATTTATATTTAAAAAACTATTTTCGACAATTTTTATTCCGCATCACAATATCCAAAAGCATATTAACTGAATTTTTAGGACTGTCAAATAGATTTGTTGTGTTGCTAACAAGTATTTCAAAAACCTGTATTCCAAATGTTGCAAAACTTCAACAATTTTAGAGAATTTATCAGGTTAGGAGTGTAAGAATAATCTATAAGATTTAATAAATACTATAAATTTATTATCAGATTATCGTAAGCTAATACAAAATTTCGTGGTAGCTGATTTTCACAGTCAAAATGTTTGATTTCGTGAGCCATATGTGTAAAATATGTTGTTTTTGCTTTGATTTTTTGTGCGGTTGCTATTGCTTCATCAAGCGAGAAATGTGTTTCGTGCTTTGTATATCGCAAAGCATCGAGTACAAGAACATCGAGATTTTTCAGTAGTTGATAAGATTCTTCGGGTATGAAATTCGTATCCGTACAATAAGCAAAATTATCCATTCTAAAGCCAAGTACTTTCATTTTGCCATGCAGAAGTGGTATAGGTGTAATTTTAATGTCAGCAATAATTATTTCTTCCATATCATCAATGATATTAACATCAACAACAGGAATTCCTCCACCCATCTGTTCGAGTTCTCCGAATGCATAGAAAAATGTTCTTTTTATGCTGTCGAATGTTTTTTGCATAAGATATATCGGTACTGGTTTTCTTGTTGTATAATTCAAAGCTCTCAAGTCATCGAAACCTCCGATATGGTCGAAGTGATGATGCGTATAAAGGACAGCATCAACCTTCCTGATGTCATTTTTCAGCATCTGCTGACGGAAGTCAGGAGTTGTATCAATTAAAACTGTGGTAGTTTCAGATTGAATTAATATCGAAGCTCTGAGCCGTTTATCTTTTTCATCATCAGATGTACAAACCGGACACCTACACCCTATTGTCGGAATACCTGAGGATGTCCCCGTACCTAAAAAAACAACTCTCTTCATTATTCACTTTTCACTTTTCACTAAATTTACATGCTTCCCTGCGTGATATGAACTGCGAACCAAAGGAGCAGATTCAACAATCTCAAATCCCAATTCCAAACCAAATTTTTTATACTCCGCAAATTCCTCTGGTCTAACGAATCTGTCAACGGGACGATGTTCCTTTGTCGGTTGGAGATATTGTCCGATAGTTACAATTTTAACTTTGTGTGCAAACAAGTCTTTGAGAACTTCAAAAACTTCCTGAGGTTGTTCACCAATACCAACCATCAGTCCTGATTTTGTTCTCATTCCATTTTCCGAACAGTATTTCAAAAGGTCGAGAGAACGCTGGTAAACCGCTTTCGGTCTTACTTTGGCATATAATCTTGGAACTGTTTCAATGTTATGATTCAGTATTTCAGGTTTTGCTTCTATTACATTATCAATCTGCCATTTGATTCCCATAAAATCGGGAATAAGCACTTCAATTGTTGTATTCGGATTTAATTCCCTTGTCCTGATAATTGTTTCAGCCCAATGCACAGAACCACCGTCATCGAGGTCATCTCTGTTTACGGAAGTAATTACGGCATGTTTCAATCTCATCTTTTTAACAGACTCTGCAACTTTAATTGGTTCTTCGGGATGCGGAGGCATGGGCTTGCCTGTTGTAATAGCACAAAAACGGCAATTACGTGTACAGACATCACCTAATATCAAGAATGTTGCTGTTCCCATTCCCCAGCACTCACCTATATTCGGACAGTGTGCTTCCTCGCAAACTGTATGCAGTTTCTTGGACCTCATCATATCCTTGATTTCTGCATAGGATTCACCACCGGGAGCTCTCACCTTCAGCCACTTTGGTCTTCTCAGTCTGCTACCCTCTTCCTGTCTGCCGTCTGCCGTCTGCCGTCTGCTATCTATATTCTCTTCTTTAAACATTATTCTTTTTCAAAAAGTAAATTAAAAAGTGTTAGACGATAGGGAGAAGATGTAATTTTAAGAAAGTTTTTATGTTGAAATGTAAAAATTTTCTTTATATTTGCATTCGAGGTTGCTAAAATGAATAATGATTATGACAACAAAAAACTTCATATTAATATTATTAATTTTTTTTTCAATAAATAACTTGTTTTGTGAATGGAATCTGGTAGCGCCAAGTGATATTGTTTATAAAGTACAATCAATACAATGTCCTGACAGCAATAATTGCTTTGCACTAATTGACCATCCATCGACACCTGTATTATACAAATCAACCAATCAAGGTACAAGTTGGTTTTTAATATATGAAAATGAAATTAAACGATATCCTGCATTAATAATGGGTGTATCACCAAATCCAAAATATTATTTTTTCATTGAAGATACATATTCAAATTTATGGAAAAGTATAGATAGTGGATATACATTTAAAGAAATACAACTTGAACCCGGTTTCATTGAGTTTTCAAATTTATCGATGTATGATCCGAATTTCGGCTTTGCTACAAATGAAAATAATTTCTTCACCACCACAGACGGCTGGGAAACTTTTGTGAGGCATCCGAAAAAAAGTGATCAAGAAGGATTTACTTCTCCATTTTTTTTAGATTCTAATGTTGTTTTATTGAGATATTTATCATCTCCTTGGCCCGATAGTCTTGGTATGGCTCTTGTAAAATATTATATTAGTACTGAAAGTTGGGATACAGTAACATACTTTTGGAAACAAGTAGGAGTGGGAGCAGATTATATCTACTCTCTATTTTTCGTCAACGATAAATTGGGTTTTGCCTCGGGGCGACGAAGTGATAAATCATTACCTAAGGAACATTATTATGATCTAATTTACAAAACCACAGACGGTGGATATAATTGGTATGTTGTTCTTAATGATTATATTTATCCTGAAATAGGTTTTATTAACAACATCGCATTTGCCGATTCAAACAACGGCATGGCTGTCGGCTTTTACGGGAAAATAGCAATGACAAACGACGGAGGCGAGACCTGGGTATATGAACCAACGCCAAACGCAATGGACAATGCGAGGAAGATGCTCGTTTGCTGGGCAGGACGCACGCCTCTTATCGGCACTTGGGACGCAGGGATATTTCGGTATGAGGGGGATTTCTTTAAGTTTTCAGTGGGAGTAGAAGAAAAGCCTGAAGGAAACCAACGATTTAAATCGTTGGTTAGTATAAATCCGAATCCTGCGGGTGAGTATATTGAATTAAAACTTTCTGAAAGTTCGAAACTTTCTGAAAGTTACCAGATTCAAATTTATAATGTTTATGGGGAATGTCTCTTAACCATACCCAATACCCTAAACCCTAAACCCAAAATTGATGTTTCAGGTTTGCCTGTTGGGATGTATTTTTTGAGGTTCGGTGACGAAATAACTAAATTCATCAAATACTAAAAAAGCCGTCTCCTTTTTGGAACGGCTTGCAAGTTTCTTAATCAAAATTTAATCCCTCCGGGATAAAGTCCGTTTGTGTCTGGTGTTTTACCATAGTTTAATCCCTACGGGATTTTTTTTCTGTCATTCAGTCATTCGGTATTTCAGTCATTCAGACTTCAGACTTCTGACTCCTGTCTTCCCATTCTCAATTGTCATTTATCAATTACCCGAGGTATGCTCTCAAAGCTTTTGAGCGGCTAGCGTGTCTCAATCTGCGTATAGCTTTCTCCTTAATTTGTCTAACTCTTTCACGTGTTAAATTAAATTTCTCGCCAATTTCTTCTAAAGTCAGGCATTGTCCTTCCAAGCCGAAATAAAGTTTAATGACTTCTGCTTCCCTTTGGGAAAGTGTCGTTAAAACCTGCTGAACTTCAACCCTCAATGATTCGCGGATAAGCTCGGAATCCGGTGGTGGCTGCATGTCGTTCGGCAAAATATCGAGCAATCTGTTGTCTTCGCCCTGAACGAAAGGAGCATCAACAGACAAATGCCTCCCTGAGATTTTGATTGTCTCTGCAATCTCCGGTACACTCATTTCCAATTGTTCTGCAATCTCAGCGGCGGTTGGTTCGCGTTCGTATTTTTGCTCGAGTTCACTGAACTTTTTGCCTATTTTATTCAAAGCCCCTACCCTGTTCAGCGGCAACCTGACAATACGCGATTGCTCGGCAAGTGCCTGTAGGATTGACTGACGTATCCACCATACTGCATAGGAAATGAACTTAAAACCTCTGGTTTCGTCGAAACGCTTTGCGGCTTTAATCAAGCCCAAATTGCCTTCGTTAATCAAATCTCCGAGCGAGAGACCCTGATTCTGATATTGCTTGGCAACGGAAACCACAAACCTTAAATTCGCTTTTACCAATCTTTCGAGAGCCCTTGTCCCGGGCAAACCGCCTTTTTTAATCAATTGCGCCAAAGATATTTCATCTTCGGGATGTAACAACTCGACCCTCCCTATCTCCTGTAAGTATTTATCAAGAGACTGAGATTCACGATTGGTATATTGTTTCGTTATTCGCATTCACACTCCACTATATAAAAATTATTCTTTTCTCAATTATATAACATTACAAATTGTCAATTAAGATATTTACGTTCTAAGCAATTAAATATTTTTTTGACGAAAACATATTTTCAGTATTTTATTAACGGAAGTATTCTTTTTTATTTTATTTGGATAAATTTGTAGATGTAATATTGTATTGATTCCATTTGAAACACTACAAATAGAAAATAACAATTAGAAGAATTTTTCAATCATTTACTATAGAACCATAGTACTTAAAAACTAAAGCACTCATTAAACTCATTAAACTCCTTCACTCGTACCTCAGAGCATCTATCGGGTCAAGCTTCGATGCTTTCCATGCAGGATAAGCCCCAAATACAATCCCAATAAGTGTGCAAACTACTAAGCTCGTAATAATCGAACTAACAGGGATTGCAAGGTCTAATCCCATTGCAGAGCCAAAATATGCAGAAACAAGCATTCCAAAACCAATACCTATTAAGCCACCGAGAATACAAAGGGTAATGGATTCAATAATAAATTGCCACAATATCCATGAACGTCTTGCACCTACAGCTTTTCTTACGCCAATTTCCCTCGTTCTTTCCTTAACCGTTACAAGCATTATGTTCATTATACCGATACCAGCAGCAATTAAAGAAAATGCTCCGACAATTCCTCCAAAAATGCTTAAGAAGCCAGTAAACCCTGCGAACTGGTCACCTATGGATTCATTCGTTTCAATTTCAAAATCATTTTCCTGCCATGGCTTCACATTCCTGATACTTCGCATCAGACCAATCGCTTCATCAAACGCAACATACATAGACTGCTTATCGAATGCCTTTACCGATAAAGATAAATCCTCTTCCCAAAAATTTGCATAATATTTCAAAAACATTGGCAGTGGAATAACAACCCAGTTATCCTGACTTTGTCCCATTATCGCACCTTTAGCTTGCATGACTCCTACAACGTCAAAAACCATATTCTTGATTTTTATTCTCTGTCCGATTGGATTAGTATGCGGAAAGACCTTCACTACAATATCATTTCCAATTAGAGCGACATTTCTGTTGTATTCTATGTCTTCAATACTAAAAGCCCTACCGCTTGAAATATCTCTGGCAATGGCTTCAAGAAAATTTTCATCAGTTCCAAACATAGTTACATTAGGGTCAGTTTCGTAAATTCCGGATTTAACGGTCATTGCCTGAGAAGCAGTAAAAGACGAGACAAGTTTGACATCTGTCATTTGCTTTTTGAATTTCATGTACTGTGAGTAAGTTATTGGCTTCCTTTTCATGTATTTTCTCCAATCATGTCCACCCATCTGAATAGCGGGCATCCTTCTTATCTGGAATGAATTGGCACCTGCTTTTTCTATTTCACCAAGGACAGCTTTATCAATTGAAGAAACAAGCCCACCAGCAGTTATAATTGCGAAAACACCTATGGCAATACTCAGAAGTGTCAAAGATGACCTTAATTTATTCATCCTGACAGAATCCAACGCTTGCAATATGCTTTCACCAACATTCATATATCATACTTTATAAAACACATTCAACTCATTAAACTCATCAAACTCATTAGACTATATTAAACTTATTAAACTTATTAAACTTCTTAAACTTCTTAAACTCATTAAACTTATCAACTCATTAAACTTATTAAACTCTTCAAACTATCTTATTCATACCTCAAAGCATCTACCGGATCCAAATTGGCAGCCCTAATTGCCGGAATCAATCCTGCTAACATACCCACAATAAGAGAAACCAAGGTTGCAATCAATAATAATTCCATAGGTAAATATGGTTTTAAAAAAGCCCAGCCCTCCCATATAGTCGGAATGTAAGTTGCCGCGAGAAAAACAAGTATCGAACATCCGATTAAGGAAATTATTGCCCCAACAAAACATAAGGTTGATGCTTCGACCAAAAATTGGAGTAAAATTGACCTTTTTCTTGCTCCAATTGCTTTTCTTATACCTATTTCCTTAGTTCTTTCCGTTACGGAAACAAACATAATATTCATTATTCCAATTATCCCCACAATAAAGGACAAAACAGTAATCCCGATACCTACACCCCATACATACATCCTGATTTTTGCAACCTGGTCTTCGAAAGCTTTTACACTGTTAATTGAAAAATCATCTTCCTCATAAGGACCGATATTTCTTATTTCCCTCATTAATCCTCTTGTTTCAGCTGAAACTTCGGGTAGCATCTCTTCGGAACCGGCTTTGACATTTATCGAAAACGACCTGTCAAATTTACCGTAGGTACCAATAAATCTCTTTAATGGTATATAAGCCCTATTATCAATAAAATCCAGAAGCATCGTGCCTTGCTTTTTAATAACACCAATTATACGGTATTTATAACCGTCAATTTTTATTATTTTTCCCAATGGATTTTGCTCCCCAAACATAGATTTATTTACACCATGTCCTAAAACAACTACATTCGGACCAAGTTCATCATCAAATTGTGAAAAGTGTCTTCCAGCCAAAATTGAACCACCGCTTGTCAATCCATGCATACTCGTTGTACCCATGATTTGTATATTTTCGAATGACTTATTATTGTACTTAATCGTACCTCCACCCCAGTTCACAGCAGATGGAAAGGCAACTTCGGCAGATTTAATTTTCTTTGTAAATTCATTCACCTGTTCGAGTGTGATGGACTTTCTTTGCTGTAATTCCTTCCATGATTTACCACCTGCCCAATCCCATTTATCAACATAAATCATATCGGTACCAAGAATGTTGAATGTATCCATCATGGCACTGTCCAATCCTCCCAAAACCCATCCCATCAGAATAACAATCGATATACCCACAACAACACCCATCGAAGCCAAAAAAGACCTCATCTTATTAGCTTTCATCGCATCAAAGGATATGCGTATTGTTTCTATTATTTCTACAAATTTCAAAAATCGTTCCAGATAAAAATGCTCTATAAACTCAATAAACTTACAAACTTTAACAATAAAGTACTAAAACACTAAAGTACTAAAACACTAAAGTACTAAAACACTAAAGTACTAAAACACTAAAGTACTAAAACACTAAAGTACTAAAACACTAAAGTACTAAAACACTAAAGTACTAA
>Ga0172368_10002234_pt1 | contig 24975 bp, 20 predicted proteins | sample Lak11m_FD_114540 | JGI IMG/M metagenome (GOLD analysis project Ga0172368, IMG submission 114540) | Freshwater microbial communities from Kabuno Bay, South-Kivu, Congo - kab_022012_11m | ecosystem: Environmental > Aquatic > Freshwater > Lake | place: Democratic Republic of the Congo: South-Kivu...
ATACAAAAAACTCGCAAATGATTTTACCCGCCGCATGGAGGGATATTCTCCGTAGCAGTACCAAATGCTAAGGGGTTTTTATCCGCCACATGGCGGGCGATCACGGTCACCCGCTCCAATACAAAAACATAAAAGAATTGAGCAACTATTTTGTGTTTAGCAATCTATCTCACCAATCGCCACGCGCTAAGGCCTGATTTTTGTTTTTCAAGCCAATCTTCAAAATCAAACCCTTTTACCAATATATGTCGCGCTCTAGCTGACTTCGCGTTATTGTCTTCTCCATACAAAACATCTTCCAATTTTATTATATGGTATCCGTAAGAAGTTTTAATAGGCTCGGAGGTCTCTCCTATTTCCAAAGCGAAAACAGCTTGTTCAAAATAAGGGTCAAGAGTTCCTCTTTCAAAATAACCTATATCCCCTCCGTTGGAAGAGGAATATTCATCTTCGCTTTTTTCTTTCGCGATATCTTCAAAACTTTTTTCTCCCATATCCAAAATCGTTTTGATCTCTGTCGCTTTGGCGAGCAAATCAGCGTCATTCAAAGACTCCTTTTCCATAAGAAATTTTTCCACCTTTTCTCTCAAAAGAAACGGCCCCAAAACCCTGTCTAAAAAATTTTTCTCGCTCCAACCGTAAGCCTCGGTCAAAAAAATTTTAATCTCATCATCAGATCCGTATGAAGCTTTTTGTTTTTCCCATTCAAAATATTTTTCCTCTTCTGTGACAAATATTCCGTTTTTACGCGCGAAATCCGATATAATCTCTTCTTCTAAAAATTTATTCACAAGACGATCCTCAACATACTCCTCATCCAAAACCGATCCCGAATCTTTTGAAATGTAGTTAAAATACTTTACAATAGCTTCTTTATCCTCAATATACAAATAAAGAGGTATGCTTTTTGAATTTATGTACATTGCCGGAATTTTGAAAATTTTGGAAAACGCGTATTCGTATTTTGAAGATTTGTTGAAAAAATAAATCCCGGCTAAAAAATAAAAAAACAACAAAATAACAGGAGAAGAAAAAAGCAAAGAGTATTTTAATTTTTTATTCATATTTATTTTTGAAATTATAAAGACGACGGATCAAAAAAATACTTCCACCACAATACAATATTGGATTCCTTGGCTACCTCCAAAGATTCGGAAGCAAGCGAAGTTTTTTCTTCTTGTTCCGCGTCCGCGTCCGGAATTATTACCAAAGTTTCTCCCTCTTGCACAAGATTTAATTTCTCTCTCGCTTCTGTCTCAACAAAAGAATCGGTTTTGGCGTATTCCAAAAGCGAAGTAAGGTCATCATCCCTTGTTTTAAGTTTTTCTATTTCAGCTTCCAGTTTTTTAACCTCCATTTCAACGGATCTTTTTTGAGAAAATTCTTCCCAAACCTTAAAACCAAAAAAAGAAATTATTAATATTTCCAAAAAAACCACTGGCTTTGAGAAAAAAATCCCTTTTCTCATAAGCGTATTGAGAATTAATTATCAACTCTCATCAAAAGCTCAAATTCTTCCGAGCCGTTCAAATAAACAGTTTCTCCCGTGTCTTTCAAAACCATGCTGAAATTAAGCCTGTGAATCCCCGCTTTAACCTTGCGCGGAGCTATTGTGAATCTCACGATAGCTGTTTCTCCGGGAAGAATTTTTGATTTATTAAGCGGAACCCCGACTATTTCCTTGTCTATCCAATCGTTTGAATCATAAAACGGACTTTTTTCTCCATCTTGCGCGCGCAATATAAAAGCGGCTCTACGAGATGTCCATGTTTTGTCTTTGCTTGTATTTTTTATCTTTACAGTAATATTTATAGGTTTAAAAGTGTTTTTTACCGCAACCGGAATATTATGGCTTGTTATCTCAGCCGTTGTGCCGGAAATTGAAGATATCTCTTTGCTCAAAAGTCCGCCCGGCATTTCATAAAAAGCGCCTGACAAATCTTGATATTCCAATATAAACCATTGGTTTACTTTTTTAGCTTCCAATGGTGCTGAAATCGGAATTTCAAAAACAGCTTGTTGGCCTTTAGAAACATCAGTTGTCAGAGCAACCCTTCCTTGAGCCAAAAACGAACTTGAAGAACTGTCTTCGTCAATCATTTTAATATACACTTTACCGGCTTGCCAAAGAGCTGATCCTCTGTTTTCCGCGATCACCTTTATTGTTGACTTTGCTCCAACCAAAAAACTTTTATCCGATTCTATGCTCCTTATGGATCCCAAATATTGATTTTGTGTTGGCTGAGAAGCGATTTGAGATGCCATTCTTTCCGCGTAAGAAACATAATTGGCAGGGTCTTGGACAGTATCGTCAATATAATCAATCGGATCACCGTCTTGAGAGAGGGCAAGAAGCGCGTCAGAAGCGACAGGCGCGTTCAAAACAGCCTGCTGACCGAACATCGCGACAGCGACACTCTCGCTTGTTATTCTTTTTTTCTTATTATTGGAGACAATGTAATATTTTCCATCTCTTGATTTTACAAAAGATCCGTCATAAAGAGCTATGGGGTCGCCATTTTTATAAGAAGCCAAAACAGCGGAAGAAACCAACGTTGGTTCTTTTTTGCCAAAATTTTCTTGCCATACCGCTTCATCTAAAAGCAATCTTTTGACTCCATGCTTAACATAATATACTGAATTCTTCTCGTCTTTCAAAAGCTCGCCTTTGGGGTAAATGGATTGCTCTGTAATAGGCTCGCCTTCCTCCATGCTATCCAAAACATTTTTAGAAACCAAGACAGGGCTTACAGGCGATGTGTTCGCAAGACGCATGCCCAAAGAAGCGAGCGCTGATTCACCGACTATTCTGTGCTTTAATCCTTCGGAGGCCAAATACAAAGTAGCGTCATCAGAAGAAGATATAATCGTATTATTCGGATAATTTATAACATCAGACGCGACATAATAAGAGAGCGATGCCGAGGTCGTCAAAACAGCGTCTTCTTTTTTATAATCAGCAAGATAAACGGATTCAGATGAAAATTTTCGTTTTTTATTTTTTTCTATTTTCCAATATTCGCCTGTTTCGGAATTATAAAGCAATGTTCCGTCCGGATAGACTCTTTCTGTGAAATACTTGTTCCAAACCCTTGAAAAAAAGAAGTTTCCGCCTATTCCGGACAATGACCCATGATAAGGAGTGTAAATATAAAGATTGGTTGTGGCTTGGTTTGCCGGAGTCACCGAATAACCGTCGCTTGTTTTGGTTGTTTTGCCGACTTCGTATCCAAAATATCCCGATGAAGCGCTTTTCCTCGCGTATATTCCTTGCGTATCCGCAGCCGCGTCAAGCTGGGCGTATATTCCCTTGTATTTTTCATTACACCTTCCGCCAAAACAAGAATATCCGGTAGCCCAATCAAGAGCGTTTTGCGTTGCTGTTGTTTTTTCTATCAACCCTTGTTCGTGCTGAAGCTTGGCAAGCAAAAATTTTTGGCTCACGCCGTAAGTCTTGCCTATTTCGTAAATCATCTCGCTCACAAGCTTTATGGTTCCGTTCACGTTCGCCGTCACGCTTTTTAAAACACTGTTTTTTGATTCCAAAAATTGTTGTATCGCGGTTCTTGAAAGCGCGTTTGAGTCAAAAAGCTCGGCATCTGTAAAAATATCGTTTGAATCAAAATATCTCGCTTGAGAAGGGCACGCCGAAGCGAAAAAAACCGATGTTGCCAATATAATTGATAATATATGTGTTTTTTGTTTCATAAATTTTATTCAATTTTCGCCGCGCGTAAAACAAAAATTCAAATTGTCGCCACTCTATTTAATAAGACGTAAAAATAATATTTTCATTACAAATATTATATCATAAAAATGAGTTTTTTGAAAAATAAAAAACAAACGCGTATTTTACGCGCCTAAGATATGCCAAAATAACAAAACGAAATTATTGTTTTCTGAAAAAATTTTCTATTTCTTTTTCTTTTTCTTCGACAGACGCTTTTTCTTCAAATTCAGAGTCATCTTTTAAAGATTTCGGTTCAAGCCCATATTCCTTTTGCAATTTTAAAATCTTTGACTGTATTTCCGCGGGCCTGTCCATGTTTTTCAATTCAACTTTTTCAAAGTCCCCGGGTGTTATATAAAGAGATCCGACATTGAAAATCGTTTGTAAAATCCCTTTGTGCCTATAAGAAACATCATAAATTTTATCCAAATCCACCTGCGAAACAGACCTATCCAAAATACCATTCTGTTTAATCATTATAACCCTTTTATTCGTCATCGCTATAAAGCTGAAATACCAAAGTCTCCAAGTTTTAAAAATTATCAACAAACCAAAAACAAAAAGCCCGAGCAAAAGCAAGCTGCCCCAAGCGCCCCATCGTATGAAAAGAAAAAGAAAAAAGAAAGGAGAAAGCAGTATCGCAAACCCAAAAAACCAATTCCAAAAAAAAGCCAAAAAACATTCTCTGTAAAGAGCTATAACATCTTCGTCGTCGTCAAGATTTGTAATTATCTTTCTTAAATTCATAAATCGCGCTGATAATTAAATGCGCGGATTATAATCCGTATCTCAAAAGCGGCAAAACAACAAAAGAAAAAATAACAACAACGGATATAATCATCCAAAATATTTTTCTTATTGTTCTTCTTTTCATAATTTCATCTTTTTAAAACTTCCAAAAACGCTCTTGGAGGAATATCAACATTGCCCATGTTCATCATTTTTTTCTTTCCTTTTTTCTGTTTTTCAAGAAGCTTTCTTTTTCTTGTGACGTCTCCTCCATAAAGCTTGGCTGTAACGTCTTTTCTCATTGCCGATATTCTTTCCGCGGCCACTATCTTGCCAGATATCGCAGCTTGCAATTTGATTACAAACTGATGCCTTGGAATTATATCTTTGAGTTTTGAAACTATTCTTTTGCCCGCGTCATAAGCGTCTTCGCGCGAAACAAGAACACTGAAAGCCTCAACAATCTCTTCAGCCACCAGAATATCAAGCTTCACAACGTCCGCTCGTCTAAAATCGTAAACTTCATAATTCAAAGACGCGTAACCGGATGAAACACTTTTAATTTTATCATAAAAATCTGTTATAAGACCAGAAAGAGGCATTTCAAAATTCAAAACAACCCTTTCTTCGTCAAGATAATTCGTATTTCCAAAAATCCCGTGCCTTCTTTTGACTTGTTCCATAAGAGGACCTATATGATCTTTTGGAGTCACGATTTCGGCCTTTACCCAAGGTTCCCTTATTTCCAATATTTTGGTCAAATCACCAAGCTCGGAAGGAGAATGTATTGTTTGTTTTGTGTTGTCGTGAAAAAATATTTCATAAGCCACGGATGGAGTCGTTATAACCAAATCCAAATCATATTCTCTTCTTAGCCGCTCCGCTATTATTTCCATGTGAAGCATTCCCAAAAATCCGCACCTATAGCCGAACCCGAGCGCCGGGGATTGTTCCGGCTCAAAAGAAAGCGACGCGTCAGTTAAATTTATCTCACTCATGGCGTCTCTTAATCTGGGATAATCTTCTCCTGATTCCGGGAAAACTCCGGCAAAAACCATTGGCTTTACTTGTTTATAGCCCGGCAAAGGCTCTGATTTGTCTTTGGAACTCGTCACCGTATCGCCGACTCTAGCGGAAGATACATCCTTGAACCCTGTCACAATATAACCTATTTCTCCTTTTGAAAGTTTTTCTCTTGGAGAAAATTTTGGTTTAAAAACGCCAACCTCCAAAGCATGGGTGTCTTTTTTTGACCCCAAAAGATGGACTGTGTCGCCTTTTTTTATTGAACCTCCAAAAACCCTCGCGTATATCACAACTCCTCTGTAATCGTCGTAAAGCGAATCAAAAATCAAAGCTTGCGTTTTTTGAGATTTCTCTTTTGGCGAAGGAACTCTCTCAATAACAGAGTCCAAAACTTCCATGACTCCTTGGCCTGTTTTGCCGGACGCAAAAAGTATTTCGCTTTCCGAAACTCCCAAAAGTTTTGTTATTTCTCCGCAGACTTTTTTCGGATCAGCGTTTGGAAGATCTATTTTGTTTACAACAGGAATTATTTCAAGATTCTGCTCCATTGCAAGATATAAATTAGACAATGTTTGCGCCTCTATTCCTTGGGTCGCGTCAACCAAAAGTATGGCTCCTTCAACAGCTTGCAATGACCTTGAAACTTCGTATGAAAAATCAACATGTCCGGGCGTATCTATGAGATTCAACACAAATCCTTTGTGTTCCATCCTTACAGGCTGAAGCTTGATTGTTATTCCTCTTTCTCTTTCAAGATCCATTTGATCCAAAATTTGATCCTTCATGTCTCTTTTTGAAACAGTATTGGTAAGCTCCAAAAACCTGTCCGCAAGAGTTGATTTTCCGTGATCTATGTGAGCTATTATGCAAAAATTCCTTATATTATCCATATCTTTATCTGAATATTTTCACTTCCTCCAATTTGAACCCGAGCGCCATGGCTATATAAACCAAAAATCCGGACAAAGCCGCGACCGAAGATTGGATCAAAAGCCCGACTCCGGTATGGTTATCAACATAAGATCCCAAAGAAAGCAAAACTCCGTATAAAACCCATCCTGAAATAATTGAAATCAAACTTATTTTCAATATAGAAGAAAAAACAACCACATCATCAAGATCGCCAAGCCTAAGTCTCAAAAGAATCCATAATGCCAACACGCTGAAAACGCTTGATATTGAAAAAGCGAGCCCGAGTCCGGAAACTCCCATCAAAGAGCTCAATTTGATTGAAAGAAAAATATTCATTGCAAGAGACACGATACTTACAAAAACAGGAGTTTTTGTATCTTGCAAAGCGTAAAAAACTCTGGCAAAAAGCGGAACAAGGCTTTGCGCAAAAAGAGAAATCGCAAAAAAAGAAAGTATTCTTGCGGTCAAAATCGTGGCTGTCCAATCAAAAGCTCCGGCACCCAAAACAAGCCTTACTATATGCGCGCGCAAAAGTATTATAAAAATTGATGAGGGTATTGCTATGAACAATATCCTTCTTGAAGATTCAGAAAGCGCGCGTACAAGCTCCGGAATGTCTTTTTTTGCCCACGCTTCGGAAAACAAAGGAAAATAAGCCAAAGCGATCGGTATGGCGAATATGCCTATCGGAACAGCCTGAAGATTGCTTGCGGCGTTGAATATGGCAACAGATCCCGCAACCAAAGTTGACCCTATTATTGTGCTTACGAGTTGATTTATCTGGCCTATGGCAAGCCCGAAAGTTCTTGGAAGCATAAGAGATCCTATTTTCCAAACACCTTTCAATTTAAAATGAATTTTAAAAGAATATTTAAACCCTATTCTCGCCAAAGCCGGAATCTGAATGAAAAAATGCAAAAAAGATCCAAACACTACTCCCCAAGCGAGCCCTTCGTGTCCTATTTTCGGAACCAATACTATTATTCCGAAAATTATCCCTATGTTATACATGACCGGCGCCACAGCGAAAGCCAAAAATCTTTTGAAAGCGTTGAGTATGCTTGACGAAACATTTGAAATTCCCAAAAAAATTATTCCAATCATCATAATGCGCGTCAGTTCGGTTGTTTGAATTCTTTTTTCAAGCGAAAATCCCGGAGCTATGAATTGCATCATCTCCGGAGCGAAATAAAATCCCAAAAGCCCGAGCGCGAAAAGCACGATCAATATTATGTTCATCAAAGAATTTGCGATTTTCCATGCTTCTTTTTTATCTTTTTGCCAATATTCCAAAAATACCGGTATAAAAGCGGCTGAAAAAGCGCTCAAAACCAAAGTGTTGAATATAAGATCAGGGAGTCTGAAAGCCGCGTAATAAGAATCCAAAACATCTCCTGCACCGAAATACGTAAAAAGAATCCTGTCTCTGAACATTCCGAGTATTCTTGAAAGCAAAGAAAAAAAAGCGATTATTATAGCGCCACCCGCTGCTGTTTTAGTGAGATTGTGTTTTATTTTTGAAACCATAAAAATTAAAAACCTGTCTTTTTGATTACATTTTACAAACGCGGAAAAACTGTCTTTAAGAACTTTTTATAAAAAACTCAAAATATAAAGTGTAAGAATCTCGAGCGTTATTTACATTTTTTACAAGACTTTGCCCAGTATGTCATTCCGAAAAGTTAATTTCTCGGCGAGTAATCGAGCCGTTAGAAATTAACTTATCCGGAATCTATGCTATATATAGCTACAGTCTTGCGCACAATCTGGATTCCGGACAAATGATTTTCTAGGAGCTCGCCAGCTCGCTCAGAAAATCTATTTTCCGGAATGACAAAAAGTGTAAACAACGCTAGTTAATCTAACATATAAAGCAAATAAAGATTATTGACTAATACAATATAACAGAAAAATTGATAATTGTCACTTTCAAAAACCAAAAACAAAAGGGGACATTTCCTGTACGCAGAAATATCTCCATGCCCTGTTTCGCGCGATCACTTGCGCGACTTCAAGGCGGGCACGAGCGCCCTCAAGAGGCTGAAAAACCACCTCTCAATTCTCTCCTCCATGGTCGGGTGGAGTCTCTTGCGCCTCTGGGCGCGGGTCTCAAACATCATCCTGGCGGACATTGTCTCACTCCCCTTTTTTGACTTGATTATGATTGCGGAGTTTCCGCTAACACAATCAAGTTTTTTGTTTTCATTTATGGTTTCCACTTTTATAAAGTGAAAAGCAAAAATGAAAAGCGCTGAGACACTGTCTAATTGTGTGTCAGCGCTTTTGCAAAGAACTGCTACGGCCAATGCATATTGGCCTCCTTTCTCGCGGTTGCGAGTGGCGCGCGACGCTTTTGGGGAGAGTCGCGCAGTTTGGCCTTCTGCCGAGAAGAGAGGAGTCTTCCCGGCAGATGGCAAGACCTACCCGTGGCGGCGCGCCCTGGCCGCCTCGCTGGTTGCGGCGCGGTGCTCCGCGCGCCGCTGGGCCGCGGTCCCCTCGATTACCGTGAGGGGCGCGCCGCGCTTGGCGGTGCGGACGAAGCGCGCGATGTACTCGGCGCGCTTGGCGTCCGCGGCCGCGTCAGCGGCCTTCTCCTCGGCGCGCTTCTTGCGCGCCGGGAGAAAAACCTCCTCCAGGCTCGTCTCGAGCCTGAAGAGGCGGAGGCCGGCCTGCTGAGCGCCGGTCTTGATGCTGTGCGCACACTTCGCGCACAGCTGGACATCCCTCTCCAGGATGTCCACGAAGCTGACCTCGGCGAGGTCCTGACGCTCCTCGCCGAAGATCTGGGACAGGTGGGGGAGATAAACCAACTCCCTCCCCGTGGACACGGTCGCGAGCGCGAACTCGCGACCGCACAGGGCACACCGGAACACGTCGGGCGCGCCCTCAAAAAACTCACTCCGAAAGTCTGCCATCACAGGCCCCCTTTCGGTTGCGCCCAAACACATATTCGGCGTATGCCGATACGCGTTTGAGCTATTATTACCACTAATCCGGAGGCCAAGGTAGGGATTGGGTTAAATTGGATTACCCTCCCGAAAACCCTGGGAAGCTAGAAGGCAAATCCGCGCGTAAAGCGCGGCCTATAAGGTACCGACAGCATATACCTCCAGATTGGTGGTGACAAAAAACCGAAAAAGAGATTGAAAAACCATAAAAACGATTTTGATGAAAACATCAATTTTTATTTTGCAACCTATCATTATAGCACACCTTATCAATCTTGTCAATATCAAAACAAAAACCAATCCATATTTTGGCTAAAAATAAACAAAAAATAACCTCTTCAAAGGCTATCCATAATGCTCGCGCGAAAAAATTTCACACAAAAATCACTTTGCTCTAGATACGATTAAACAAACAAAAACTTACCAGTATATTTGGCAAGCGAGAAAAAATTAAACGCAAAAATCTATTCGCGCGAAAAACGATTATTTTTTAGATCCAAAAAGAATCGCGAATCCCACATCATAATTCAAATCACCCTCAAATACGCAAAGACCGGGCCCAAGCTCAGATACTGAATACCCTGCTTTTTCGTCTGTTGATTTTTTCCACTCCACCTTCCACTCGGAAGGATATTCAACTGAAACGGAAAAATGCGAAGGTCGCGCCCCTGCCTGTTTTTGCAACAAAAGAGAGTATCCGGATTTTATATCAGGGTTCAAAGCGTCATGCGGCTTTATTTTAAAAGGAAGCTTGTATGAAATTTTGGCAAAGACAACTTCTCCGGGCATCACCTGCAACCAATTTCCGAATACCGTTTTTCCAAACTCTTGTGTTATTCTTGTTTTTGTTTGCTCGTGTATTATGGGATTTTTTTCTATGCTCAAAAGATTCTCGTCTTTTTTATAATACTCTTTAGGTTCTTCAAACAAAAATTCGGAAGGATGGCGCGCTCCTTCAAAAGACATAAGCTCGCTTCCGAGTGGCGCGTAAACTCTTACATAATCAACATTGTTTTTACCTTCAAACACATGGCTCAGGTCTCCGTTATGCTTGCGCACAATCTCAAGCTCTGCCGTGGCGTTACCTTCTCTGTCTATTTTTATTTTTTGATTTATTGTCTCTTCTATAACTCCGTCCGTTTTTCCTCCGCCTATATTGGCGTTTACAACCGAAAGATAATCTATTCCGCTTTCAATCATTGACGGCACGAATCCTCTTTTTTCAAATTCCGAATTTGTGTTTTTGTCTTTAAAATAAACCAAAACATTTTTGCTTTTTATTTCCGATTTCACGAGCTTCAAAATTTCAATAAAATCAGAACCTTTGGAAGCCAATATTTTTTCCAAAACTTTCGGCGCGAGTTCTGCTATGTATTTTTTCGGTTGATTTTCTTCTTTGTCGTATTCAAATTCAACATATGCCTGCATTTCGGATAAAACATTTTCTTTTGTCACCAAGGTTTGATATTCAGGAAACTCTATCGGGCCCAAAATTCCAATAAGTTTTTCAAAAGTAGTCGCCTGAATCGCTATTATTCCGTCAATTGAAGGTTCTCCGCTTTTTTCCAAAAACCAAGCGAATTTTTCAGCCGAAGTCGGCCAATCCGGATACCAATTGGAATCCTGTATTTCCCACCTCGGAGAAAGAAGCGACAATGGCTTTGGAGCCTCCACGTGCTCTGTCAAATATCCGTTAAAATCATAGAGCCCTCCACCCGGAATTTCCATTTTTTGAATTTTCCCGTCTCTTATGTCAACAAAAGCAACGCTGCCTATAAACCCTCCTGAAGGTCTTAGCTCGTTATTATTTTGGAAGAGAACCGCGTATCTTTTTGTTTCGCGCGAACCTATAACTTCAAGCAATGTTGCTGAAAAATCCAAAAAATCTTTTATGCCTTCTGTGGCGCGCGGCAAAATCTCTCTTCCTGTGGTGAATTTTTCAGAATATTCCGAAGGTATTGTTTTTGGATTTATTTTTAAAATATTTTTAGTCGCGCTTTCAAGTTTCGGCAAAGCCATTTCAAGAGATTCCTTGGCAGTCAAAAGAAGCTCGGAAGGTGTTTTTTCTTCTCCGTCTTTGGATATTGAAATCGCTTGCGCAACAAAGCTCGCTGCTTCGGAAAGATCCGCTCCGGCGTTTATCGCCAAAACAGCGTCATTCCCTTGCGGTATGACTTTGATAAGCGATCTGACTAATATATTCAAAGAATCCAAATCTTTTTTTGCTTGAGAAAATTTCTCTCTCGCGACTTCTATGTTTTCTTGCGCGTTTGGACCGGAAATAGACGCCATGGAAGAGTATCCTTGTTGCGTCGCGCCCAAAACCCTTCCCTCCAAAATCTTAAAAGTATCAGGCGCTTCGCGCAAAAATTTTACAGGAGCGACAAGCGCCGCGCACACTATTGAAGTTGTTAATATCTTTTTGTAAAAATTCTTGGGAGGATTCTTAAAAATCCAAAAATAATTCAAAATTGATTCTGATATTGATTTTGCAACCCAAACCAAAGAAAAAGAAAAAAATATTATGCCTTTGTAAATAGCCATCAAAAATATTACAGCAAATTTTATCGGTATCGCGATCATGGCTTTAAATGTGCCGATCACGACAAAAATGGACTGTTCAACAACAAGCGAAGTGCTTTTTCCTACAAGACGCGCTCCCAAAATGGCTTTTTTGTTTAAAAAATTGACTACTTTAAGAACAAGCTCAAAAGCCACCAAAAACCCCAAAGGAATTGACAAAACAAATTCAAAAACCCATCTCAAAACGGAAAATACCAAAGCCAAAGGATATCTTAATACCCAAGGCAAATCAGAAAAATCAAAAGAACTTGAATCTTTTTTATTTTTTTTACAGTCTTCTTTTGCCGGCTTTTCTCCTAAGCTTAGTCGCGAAAACAATTCAGAAGAATTGTCTTTGCGTTGTTTTTCTTTGGTTGATTTTTTGGATCCGCCTTTCCCTAAAGATCCGGCTTTAAGAAGATCAACGTAAACTTTTTTAAAAGAAGACTTTCTTGAAGATGAGGCTTGTTTTCTCAATCTTTCAACTTCTTTGAACCAATCATCCGCGTACTCGTTTTTTTTGGGTTCGCTTTCCTGCGATGAAAATATTGAAAACTTTTCTGAAGAAACCGATGATCTGTCCCCTTCTTCGTGATGAGAAATTTTTTCTTCAAGCCTCACGACATAAGGAGACGCTTTGTGCTCCTTTTTGCTTACCAAAAGCACGCTCGCCGCGGATGTGATAGCTTTTTCGCCGAGTTCTGTTATTTTTTTATCTATTTTATTAAAATCATCCCAAAAATCATTATTATTATTTTCTTTTTTGTATTTTATTGAATCAAAATAATCCGGACCTTTAGAAAAGTAAGGTCTGGCGTGTTTTGATATTGAAAAATCAAGAAAATCTTCCTCTTTTGGCTTCTTGTTTTCTGTTAATTTTTTATTTTGTTTTTTTTGCATGCCCGGAGATAAAAAATCTCAATTTTTTATTCAAACCAAGAGCATGCCGGCTTCGAGAGTGCTAAATTCCAAAATACTCTAAAAATAAAGAAAACGAAGCAAGCATGGGGATAACTTTAATAAAGATATTATAACACGATTGACGCGTATTCTTCAACTGTTTTCTCTGCGGTCTCTTTCCAAGAAAATTGCTTGGCCCGAACAAACCCCGCGCGAATCAATTCTTCTCTTTCCAAAACAGATCCGCCCACTCTGTCTATGGCCAAAGCAATGGACTCCACGCTTTCCGGGTCAAAATAATGCGCGCTATCGCCCATAACCTCAGGAAGACTTCCGGCTTTGGAAAGGATAACAGGAACACCCCTTGACGCGGCTTCCAAAGCAGGCAACCCAAACCCTTCATACAAAGAAGGAAAAACAAAAAGCTTGGCTCCTCTATATAATCCATCAAGATCTTTATCCGAAACATGCCCGGTAAATATGACATCCTTGTCCGAGGATGCGTATTTTTTTATTTTTTCGTAAAATTCATCCATCCTTCCAACCATCACAAGTTGCCAATCTCTGTTAAAATCTTTTTTCAAAATCCTGTGCGCGTCTATGAGTTTTTCCAAGTTCTTATGAGGATAAGCGCTACCAGCGTAAAGAATGTATTTTTTTGATATTTTAAATTTATCTTCCAAAATTCTTGAAAAACTTTCTGTATTCCTCAACCCCTCAATCACTGGCGCTATTTCATCCGTTCCCGGATATATAACGCTTATTTTCTTTTCTTCAACGCCAAAGCTCTTTATTATATCTCTCTTTGAAAACTCGGAAACGGTTATTATTTTTTTTGATTTTTTGAGCGCGTTTTTAAGAACAATCTCATACCCGCGCAATTTGAGCCAATATTTCCAATTTGGAAGAGTAGTCGCCCGCGAAGACGGAAAATGATGAACAATCAAATCATGAATCGTCACCACATAAGGGACAGGACAAAATAAAGGAGCGTTAAAATGAGTAAAATGCATAACATCAACCTTTGATTTTTTTATCGCGACAGGCATCTTGATATGCTCTTTTATCGAATAATGCCTTGATGATATTTTTACTATTTTAAACTTTCCGGAACTCAAAGAAAAAGACGAAGCGTTTTCTTTGTCCATAAACAAAGTATATCTGTTATCATCTCTCAGGCGCGACAAATTTGAAATAAGCCTCTCTGTGTAGCGGCCTATTCCTCTATGATAAGCGCCATAAATTCTCGCGTCTATTCCTATGTGCATGTTCGCAGATGAATTATAAATAAATCAAACGCTTTCAATGACTTTTAAAGTTTCTTTGGCTGTTTTTTCCCAAGAAAATTCCCTTACTCTTTCATATCCTTTAATCTTTAGAATTTCAGCAAGACGAGAGTCGTTGGCAAGAGATCTTATGGCGAAAACAATCTCGTTTATCTTGTAAGGATTTATCAAGAGCGCGGCGTCTTGAGCTATCTCTGTCATGGAAGAATTAGCAGAAGCGATAACCGGAACGCCTGACGCGAAAGCCTCCAATATCGGGAATCCGAACCCTTCGTAAAAAGACGGATAAATGAAAATTTTTGACAAAGAATAGAAAGCCGGCATATCGCTTTCCAAAACATCGCTTACTATATGTATTCTATCACCAACCAAAGAAGAACGTATAGCTCTCATAAGCTCGCCTGATTTCCAACCTTTATGGCCCACAAACAACAATCTATATCCCTTTGATTCGGTTGGAAATTCCAAAACCCATTTCGCAAACGCGTCAACCGTGGCTATGTGATTTTTTCTCGGCTCAAGAGTGCAAATCTGAGTGATCATTTCGCCCTCAGGAATGTGGTATTTGGATTTGACGTAAGACAAAAAAGTTTCACTCAACGCCGGAGAAAAAGATTGATTAACACCTGAGTGTATTGTTTTTATTTTTTCTTGATCTATTCCGTAAATACTTATAATATCCTGCCTCGTGCTTTCGGAAACGCATATTATTTTTGACGACCTTTCGCACATTGCTTTCGGATTCATCATTTTGTGCCAAATTTTTTGCCTCGCTGTGAAAAACTCAGGGAAAATTTCAAAAGACAAATCATGCATAGTTAAAACCGATTTTGTGTCCCGCCCAAAAGCCCCGTACATGATTGTAGGAAAAAACAAAACATCGCATCCGCCCAAAAGCTTATCTATCTTTGGCCATTTAAAAAATTTAAAAGAAGAGTTCAAAACTTTATTCGGAAACCTGTATTCGTATTTTTTAACATTGTCAAAAGAAAGAATCTCTTCAATTGTTTTTGATTTGCTGTTTTTGTATCTATTCAAAAACAATTTAAACTCATGGCCTGATCCAAGACGCGCCATTGAACGCAAAATATTTTTTGTGTAAACAAAGACCCCGCCTTGCCCACTTTGAAGAGATCTTCCGTCAATTCCTATTTTCATGATATTTTTGTTCTATAAAAAATTTTAACTCTTTTCTGAATCTTTCTTTAGAAAAAGCTTGTGCGTGCTTCCTTATTGCTGAATAATCAAATTTATGTCTTGAAAATCTTATTACAGCGTTGGCAAGGCTTTGCCATGTTTGCTCCTCAAAAAACCATCCAGTTTTTTTATCTATAACTGTTTCAAGTATGCCTCCGGATTTATAAGCTATCACCGGGCACCCAGCTGCCATGGCCTCAACCGCGGAAATTCCAAAATCCTCTTCCTGCGGATGTATAAATCCGCGCGCTTGAGCCAAAAGCTTTTTCTTTGTTTTCTCGCACACGCTTCCGGTAAAAAAAATATTTTTCCCTGCGATTTTCTCCAACCTTTTTCTTTCTTCTCCGTCGCCGACTATAACCAAATTCATTCTTATTCTGTTAAAAGCGCGAATTGCCAAATCTATTTTTTTGTAAGGCCTCAATCTTGAAACTATTATGTAATAATTCATTTTTTCAAGCTCCGGATAATTCAAAGTATCAACCGGTGGATATATGACTTTTGAAGTTCTATTGTAATATCTTTTTATTCTGTCAGATATGAAATTAGAATTAGCTATAAAATAATCAACCCTTTGCGCGGCCAAAAAATCCCAAACTCTCATGCGGTTCAAAAGGAAAAAAAGTATTTTTTTTATAAAAAACCCGCTACCCAAATCATTAAGATAATTTTTGGAATCGCTCCACAAATATCTGGTCGGAGTATGACAATAACAAAAATTGATTGTTTTTGGAGGAACTATCACTCCCTTGCAAAAAGCTGACGCCGAAGACAAAACAACATCATATCCAGAAAAATCAAAAGATTCCACCACAGAAGGCATCAATGGAAGAAACCATCTCAAATTTTTCAAAGAAAAAGGCAATTTCTGCAAAAAAGACGTTTTTATTTCCATTCCATTGAAAAAATCGCCAATGTTTTTTTTGTCGTGAACAATAGTATAAAGAGGAGCGTCTTTCCATATGTCATGCATTTCACAAACAACTCTCTCAGCCCCTCCTATTTGATTTACGTGATCGTGCACCAATGCGATTTTCATATTTTTTTAAGACGCGTTTTTGCCAAAAACAACGACCCAAGGAGTTCTTAATAATATTGTAAAATCAAGCCACAGGCTCCAGTTTTCTATATAAAACAAATCAAGCATTGCTTCTTCTCCAAAAGTAAGATCGCTTCTTCCTGATATTTGGGCAAGACCGGTGACTCCGGGCTTTATGTTAAGAAGCCTTCTTTGATATCCGGAATATTTATTAACCTCTTCTTCTTCATGAGGCCTTGGACCAACAAGGCTTATATCCCCCAATAAAACATTTATAAAATTAGGGAATTCATCTATGCTCCACTTTCTCATAAATCTGCCGAATTTCGTCACTCTTGGATCGTTTTTCATTTTAAAAAGCGGCCCGTCGGCGCGTTCGTTTAAAAAAAGCAATTCGCTTTTCAAAGAATGCGCGTTTTTTATCATTGACCTGAATTTGTAAAGTTTGAATTTTTTCCCTCCATCTCCGATTCTTGTAAGCTTTACGAAAATCTCGCCCTCGCTGTCCATCTTAATAATAATAGCGCAAAACGCGAAAACAGGAGAAAGCAAAAAAAGAGCCAATGACGAAAAAACAATATCAAAAAATCTTTTTGATATTCTTCCCCATCCGTCAAGGCTTGTTCTTTTTATATGAACAACCGGAACACCACACATTTCTCCGACTTCCACGTTTTGCGATTTGGCTTCCAAAACATCGGCAGCGTAAGAAAAATCCAAATGATTTTCTTGGCAAAACTCATAAAGCCTCAGAGCTTCTCTTCTTCCGTGATTGTAGTCCGCCAAAATAACAACATCAGCGGACATTTTTTTGGATATTGTTTCTAAAATTGACAACGAAGAATCGTCTATTCTTTTGAAGTGCCTCACAACAACATAACCCGAGCTTTTGTCTTTTTTAAGTCCGGATATAAAAGACTCTGTTGATTTTGATTGCCCAAAAACAACAGCTCGCGAAACACCTATGTTTTTTTTATAAAAAGATCTTTGAATTTTTCTTATGCCGACTCTTCCAAAAAAAACGAAAAAAAACGCTGTAATGTATCCGGCCAAAACCAAGAATCTGGACCCAAAAAGCTCGTGTCTGAAAAATATAACCAAAACTATCAATATCAATCCGGCGGAAGTCGCCAAAAAGGTCGCTGAAAGCTCCTGGGTTATTTTTCTTGATCTTTTTACGCTATACATCCCGGCCAAAGCGAAAATCGGTATCCAAAAAAATGCCACTAAAACCAAAATCTTAAAATATTGAAAAATACTTATATCAAAAACAGGAGGCCTTAATTGAGCTAAAAAAGTATTGTACCTGAAAAAATAAACGCAAAGACCCGCAAAAACAATCATCGCGTAATCAACAGGGACAAGCAAAAAAGAAAACATTAATTCAGATCTTTTCATAATTCATATATAATATACCACACTGGTTTTTTAATAAAGTATTTTAAACAAAATTTGACATTTAGGTCAAGTTCTGATAAAGTTAAAAAACTTTTAAAACACAAGTTTGCAAAGGACAGGGAAACCGGACAATCGCCCGCCAACTGGCGGGAGGAAAGTCCGACCACCTCCGCGCAAGCGGAAAAAAGGCAATCGGTAACACCGACCGGCATAAGAAAATGATCAAAACTTCTCGAGAGTTTTTATCAGTTTCAAAACCAGGGCAAGCGCAACAGAAAGTAAACAGCCGATGGACTCATTTTGAGTCACAGGCTTAAGGTGAAATCGCGGTACCGCTACAAGCGGGATAATCTTCGTAAAGAAGAAAAGTAAAAGACCACGCGCTCCCGTGGCGACACGGAAGAAGAGGCAAACCCTGCCTGGTGAAAGGGCAAATTTGGTAGCCCGTTACAGCTGCTTGTCAGCGATGACCCGTCGAGCAATCGCCGGGCAAGATAGATGATTGTCGCCCGCCGCAAGGCGGGTACAGAATTCGGCTTACAGGTTTCCCTGTCTTTTGCGAATTTGCCAAAACAAGATTCGCCAAAAAACAAAGCAACACATTTTCAGATGCTTTGTTTTTTGTTTTGTATAGAAATTTTTAAGCTTCAAGCTCGTCAAGAGCCTTGTTAACCAAGGCGTCGGCTTCGGAATTTTTCTCTCTTGGAATATGATTAAAAGAACACTCTTTGAATTTGGAAACAATATTCCATAGTTTGACAAAAAGAGAAGAGAGTTCAGGGTTTTTTATTTTATATTCTCTTCTTGCTTGTTTTACAACAAGCTCGGAATCCATAAAAACTTTGACTTTCTCTGCTTTCATATTTGACGCTTCTTCAAGCGCTTTTATTACGGCTATATACTCGGCTTGGTTGTTGGTTGCTGTTCCGATATGCTCTGAGATTTCTTTTATTTTGTTCCCTTTATCGTCAAAAATTACAGCACCTATCGCGGCTTGACCCGGATTTCCTCTTGATCCTCCGTCGGAATAAATCGTTAATTCCATATTATTGCTTTTTAATATCAATGATTTTTAATTGAATTTCTTTTTTTGAATTCCACGAATTTATTGATATCTCGTAAACAACATCAATCAAATCTCCTTGGCTCAAATTTTCAAATTTCTCCCCTTGCGCGCCAAATGCTATCGCGCCAAAAGAAGAATCTTCTTGTGAAAGCGTCATTTTTAAATGCTTGCCTCCGCCGACAAAAGAAAAATTTTCAATCCTCGTTCCAAACGAAGCGAACTTCGGACAAGGGTTCCCCATTCCAAAAGGAGACATCTTTTCCAGATCACAAGCCAAATCCATGTTTATCTCGGAAAAACGAAGCTCCATGTCTATATTCAAATTTTTTTTCAAATCTTCTTGAGACAGAATTTTCTTTGCTATCGCGTTCAAGTCATCTTTCAAACCGAATATGTCAGCCTCGGTTTTAATCGTGAAACCGCAAGCTCCTTCGTGCCCTCCGAATCTTATCAGCCTGTTTTTACAACTTTCCAAAGCTTTTGTTATGTTAAATCCTTCTATACTTCTTCCGGAACCTACAAATCCTTTTTCGCTTTTTGTCACAACAAGAGAAGGTCTGTTATATTTCTCAGTAATTTTTCCGCTGACAAGACCAACAACTCCGGGAGACCAATTTTCTCCAAAAGCCACCAAAACAAAATCTTTATCTGAAAAATTTTTCACCTTTTCATCGGCCTCTTTTAAAATTCTCTCAGTCTCGCTTTGTCTTGAAGAGTTTGTTTGATTTATCTCGGACGCAAGCTCAAAAGCCGCGCTTGGATTATTTGATTCCAAAAGCTCAAAAGACGTGTTCGCGTGATCCAGTCGACCTGCCGCGTTAAGACGAGGACCTATCATGAATCCTATTTCATAAGAACCTATTTCTGACCCTGCTTTCCCCATTGAATTTACAAGAGCTTGAAGACCCAGCCGTTTTGTTTTATTCAAAACTATAAGACCGTATTTGACGATTATCCTGTTTTCCCCAACGAGCTTCATCATGTCCGTAATCGTTGCTATTGCTACAATATCCAAAAGCCATTTTTCCTTTGACTGGGCAAGGCCGAAGTGCTTCCAAAAAGCGCAAGCAGCTTTAAAAACAACTCCGGCGGCGGATAAATATTTAAACGGATAAGTCTCTCCTGATATATGCGGATTTAAAAAAGCAACCACATCACGCGCCGGTTCTTTTGGCTCTTCATGGTGATCCATTATAATCAAATCAATTCCCAAAGATTTCGCGTAATTGGCTTCCTTGGAATTGCTGGTTCCGCAATCGCAAGCAACTATCAAAGAAGCTCCTTTTGATTTTATGTAATCAATAGCTTCAATATTCAATCCATATCCTTCTTTCTCTCTGTGAGGTATATATGTTTCAAAATCTTTCAAGCCTATTTCTCTGAAAACTTCACAAAGTATAGCGCAGGAACAAACTCCATCAGAGTCATAGTCTCCGTAAATAAAAACTTTTTCTTCCTCATTTTTCGCCTTCTCAAGCCTTTGCGCCGCCTTCTCCATGTCGCGGAACAAAAAAGGATCAACAAGATCCTCGTATTTTGGATTTAAAAATTTCTCAATATCATCTTTGCCGACTATTCCTCTCAACTCAAGCAATCTCAAAATAACCCGGTTTTTATCCGGGTAATTTGATCCAAGATCTTGATTTGGAATTTTAGAATCTTTAACGCGCCAATTTTTTATAGACATAAGCTGACGACACCATAGACATCGGAATTGTAAACAAAAGACCTATTCCAAGACAAAGCGCCCCCAAAACATTAATTCCCGCTAAAATAAATACAAAAACAAAAAGATTCCAAAAACTTCCTTTGGTATTCTTCCAGCTCGCTTTTAACGCGTCAACAGGGCTCATTCCTTGGTTAACTGCGTAATATTGATAAAATTGAAATCTTATCATGAAAATAACTCCTGGAACTAGTAGCATCAAAAAACCCAAAGTCACCACAAGTCCGTATAGCAATGACGAAAAAAAGTAACTTACCGCCCTGTCTGTTTTTGAAAAAAGCTCTTTAAAAAAAATCACTTTGTTCTCGCAAAAAAGCACTGACACATAAGCGAGCCCAGTGTACAAAACAACGCTCAGCGCCCAAAAGAATATCTTTAAAAAAAACATAAAAATCACAGCGACTCCTGGCAAATATATTTTTTCAAAAATCTTTGAAATAGCCTCGGGAAAATACAAAACAAAAACAGCAAATATCATTGCTTCAATCCAAAATTTAAAATTTGAACTTACTGATTGGTAAGCGAATCTTATTGCTTCTTTTTTGCTGAAAATTTGTTCTGACATATGATTTATTTATTTTAAAATTGATTTTAAAATTCCGCTCTGCGCGCCTGTTTTTTGAATTACTGATTCAGAGTTTTTTATTCCAAGCGCCAAAGATTTTTCAATGTTTCCACCATACGCCATAAGCCCGGAAACAAAGCCAGATCCGAACGCGTCTCCTGCGCCGGTAGGTTCTTTGGCCTTTATTTTTTTATTCGCTTTGGCGTATTTGAAAAAATTCTCATCCGCGTAATACGCGCCCAAAGGTCCGTGGCTTATTATCACGCTTTTTGTCCCAAGTTTTAAAAGCCCGAAACATAATTCCTTTGGATCGTCGCCCGCTCCCAAAATCTCTATTGCCTCGTCCATATTAACTATTAAAACATCGCACCTTGATAAATATTTGGACAATGTTCTCGCTCCTTCCTTTATCTGAGAAAATCCCGGATTCCACGCCCATTTTATTTTGTTCTCCATCGCGTTTTTGGAAATCTCATCAACTTCTTTTTTCCACCTCGGGCCTGATTGGGCGGTTGAATAATACCAATAAGCGCTTTTTGCGTCTTTGTCGTTAAAAGGAAAATCAATCAAATTACCAACACCCCTGCTCGCCAAAACCACCCTGTCTTTCTTTTTTTCTCCGCAAACAAGAAGAACGGAAAAAGCGGTTAACATTGATTTTTCTTTTTTCAAAAATCGCGTATTTATATTTTCGGATTTTAAAACTTTTTCAATCATGTCCCCGTTTTCATCGCAACCAACCGAGCTTACGCACGCTGTTTTAAAACCCATTCTGGAAAAAGTTATCGCAGTATTCATTCCTCCGCCGCCAAAACAAAACTCGGATTTCAAGACATCTATCTTGGCTCCGAATTCCAAAGCTACAAGCTTTTTTCTTTTTGGATCAAAAACAGGATTATCTATTACAGGAGCGTCTTTTTTATCCAAAAATAAAAACATATCCCTTGAAGCGGAGCCTATTGTTATTATATCGTATTTCATAATTTTCGTTTTTTGGAAATTATTATCTGAAGCGCTATATAAGACGCGAGCATTAAACAGAAAAGTCCCAAAAAAGATATCAAAACAATAACCCAAGGATTCCCAATATTCCAAAATCCTATTGCGATTTTTTCAACGACTTTTCCAAGCCCGCCGGCTCCATCACTTACCATAAGAATTACTTCATAATTTCCTGATGATGGAAATTTGTGTTCCGGATCTTTTGATTGAGACATTTTTCCGTCTCCGAAATCCCACAGATAAACATAAGAGTCATTCCCGCCCAAAACATCAAATTTAAAAGTTTTCCATCCAAGCCTGCTCTTTGCTACCATTACCTCAATTGAGTATTCGGCCTCATCTTCGTTTGGAAAAGTATATTCAACTTTTTCAACCTCATATTCTTGTTCTGCTTCTGTTTTTACGTCATCTGTTTTATTTACGGCAACAGGATTATCTTGAGGAGCTGTGTTGTTTGTATTATTTTGAGGGGTGTTTTGGTTTTTATCCTGAAGAATATTCAGCCCTTCTTTGCCTGTTATATTAGGATCAAAAGGAGCCGGATCGTCTCCGTTTGGGACACCATCGTTGTCGTTGTCAGGATCGGAATTATTTCCTATACCGTCATTGTCGCTGTCATATTTTTCATTAGGATCAAGCGGAAAAGCGTCAAGCCCGTCTATTACTCCATCTCCGTCCGTGTCAGCGACCAAAGGATTTGTTCCGATAACCATTTCAACGCCGTCATAAACTCCGTCATTATCGTCATCCAAGTCCTCTGAGTTAAAAATCCCATCTCCATCAGTATCCAAATCAACTAAAAATTTTTCAACTGTTATGGAATTATTCCCGGTCACTCCGTCAGACGGGTTCGCGTCGGTTATTTGCGCCTCTATTTTGTAATATCCCTCTTGAGGTGTCCAATCAGTAAAAACAGTTGAACTTTTTGCCGCAATCACTGTGATCGGCTGAGTTGAAACATGGTTTCCGTCAATGAAAAATTTAACATTAGCGCGCGAGTCACTCTGTCCTTTGTTTTCCACGGTAGCGTAAATTCTTACTATCTCGCCTGATATTGGCCTTGTATTTGAAAAGAAAAGCCCGCCATTTGATATTGACAAGTCAGACGCAAGCGCCACTGAAGGAGCTAAAGCTAAAAACAGAAAAATGAAAAAATATTTTTTCAACATGGTAAATCAATTATACCACAAAAATAACTATTCAACAACGATTGATTGTATTGTAATGTTTTCCAATGGCCTATCATTACCATCTGTTTTTGCTTCAGTTATTTTATCCACAATATCCATGCCTTCCAAAACAATTCCAAAAACAGGGTGCTTTGGATCTAAGCCGATATTGTCCACTGTGTTTATAAAAAACTGCGATCCGCCTGTGTTCGGGCCGGCGTTTGCCATTGCAATATAACCTCTCTTATTGCTGAACTCTGGATTAAATTCATCTTTGATGAAATATCCTGGTCCACCGGTTCCGTCGTTTGCCGGATTATTGTCTTTGGAAAGAGGGTCTCCTCCTTGAATCATGAAATTCTTTATAACTCTGTGAAAAGTGGTGCCATTATAAAAATCATTTTCAGCAAGTTTCAAAAAATTCCCCGCGGTCACAGGCATTTTTTCCAAAAAAATCTCTATTTTAATATCGCCGAAATTGGTTTTCATTGTAATAATCTTGTTTTCCATAGGCTCATTTTGCTCGGAATCCGAGACAGCTTCTTCATTTTTGGAAGATTGAGAAGGAGTCGCGGAAATCTGCGTTCCCAAATCTCCAAAAAGCTCGTCAAAAGAAATATTTTCCTTTTCTTTTGCGCACCCGAAAAATGAAAAAGACAGAAAAATTATTAATAATATTTTTATTTTTTTCATATAAAATTATTCAAACTTATTTAAATTTCGCGAAAAATCAAAATTCAACAGGAATTGAAACCATATCCTGTTCAGCTCCATCTTTCGGACTTCTGGAAAAAACCTCCAAAACCCCGCTTCCTGACAATTTTTCTTCAAAAAGCAAAAGCTCGGCAAAAGCTCCAAACTCGCCGGTATCCTTGGCGTCCGCGGAAGCTGATTTTTCAATTATGGTTTTTCCATCCTTGTCTTTGAGCCTTATGCTGAAAACATTTTCAAAAACCCTTGCCTCTCCTTTTACCAAAATAGGGCTTGAAATTTTTTCTCCTTGTTTTGGGCTTTCAACTTTTATGTTTCCGCCTTCCGAAACAATGTAGTCTTTTTGTTCCTGCGCGTTTTCTTCGGAAGCTCCTTGTTCTGTCGGCCTCTCAAGCTCAGGCTCTTTACCAACCTGCTTGAACGCCAAAATAAGAACTATTGATAAAACTCCTATTGTAATCCAAATGTTTTTTGTCATATTAAAAATACTATCACGCCTGTGCGCGACAGGTCAATTAATTTTCATAAAAATAATTTTCTTGTTTTTTTATGATATCCGAAATCAAGCCGTCTTCAACCAAAAACACAACATCGTTTCCCCTTGTTGCCGCGTATCTGTATATTTTTTCTTGTTCCGGGGATTTCCCAACCACCAGATAATCAACTGAACCGTCTTCAAAACCTATTTTGATTTTTATGCTCGCTTTCTCATAATCCGAAACACCAACCTCTTCTTTTGTGATTGAATCATCTATTTTGACCGCCACAACAGCCAAAAGCTCTAATAGAAAAGATTCAACTTTTTCTTGACTTGCTTCTTTTGTCAAAATTTTCCATTTTCCTTCTGACTTGAACAAAGAGATTTTGGTTTTTTCGTAATTTATATCAATTAGAACGGCTTTTTCTTTATCAAATTTCCACAAGCTCTTATCCCTAAAATCCAGATGCGAAAACGCGCGCACGATGTTTCCCTGCACCATATAAACCTCATCCGATCCAGCGCGTCTTG